>ENA-UPSB01002842-UPSB01002842.1-bioreactor-metagenome-genome-assembly--contig:-NODE-2842-length-14974-cov-5.778671_pt1 | contig 14974 bp, 11 predicted proteins | sample MGYA00238182_ERZ773286 | MGnify/ENA primary metagenome ERZ773286 (study PRJEB29026, sample SAMN07631240) | bioreactor metagenome | isolation source: Switchgrass digestor | place: USA: Dartmouth... | reverse complement strand
TCACACTGGGACTGCTCAAATACAAGCTTGAGGAGCATGGACTGCTTTCTTCAGCAAAGCTTGAAACAGTTAAGCACGGTGATACGATTACCCTGGGGGCGTTTAAAGTTGAATTTATTCGTTCCAACCATAGCATTGCTGATACTTCTGCTTTGGCAATACACACACCTGTAGGTGTTGTCGTCCATACCGGCGATTTCAAAATCGACTATACTCCCATTGAGGGGGAACCGATGGATTTGGCCAGACTGGCCGAGCTGGGCAGGAAAGGTGTGCTGCTTCTTATGTCGGACAGCACAAACGTGGAACATGAGGGTTATACCATGTCTGAACGCACGGTGGGAAGCACCTTTGACGAGATATTTATGAAAACCACCGGCAGGATATTGGTGGCCACATTTGCATCCAATGTTCACAGAATCCAGCAGATAATCAATGCGGCTGTGAAATTCAACCGCAAGGTGGCAGTTTGCGGGCGCAGCATGGTAAATGTATGCAATGTGGCAATGGAACTGGGTTATATGCACGTACCGGATGGAGTGCTGATAGATATTGACAGTATCGGCAAATACAATCCCGAGCAGTTGGTCATAATTACTACCGGAACCCAGGGTGAGCCCATGTCGGCTCTTTCAAGAATGGCTGCATCAGAGCATAAAAAGGTTGAGATTATGCCCGGGGATTTGGTAATAATATCTGCATCTTCCATTCCCGGAAATGAAAAGCTGATATCCAGAGTGATAAATGAGCTTTTCAAGAAAGGGGCCGATGTGGTCTATCAGACCCTTGCGGATATTCATGTGTCAGGACATGCTGCCAGGGAAGAACTTAAACTAATACAGCAGCTTGTGAAGCCCAAGTTTTTCATGCCGGTACATGGTGAATACAGGCATCTAAAGCAGCATGCAAATCTGGCCAGGGAAATGGGCAAGTCTGCGGATGAAATATTCATCATGGAAAACGGCAAGATTCTGGAGCTTACCTCTGACTCTGCAAAGATAAACGGAAGTGTAACCGCAGGAAATGTTCTGGTGGACGGACTGGGTATAGGTGATGTCGGAAACATAGTATTGAGAGACAGAAAGCACCTTTCCCAGGACGGACTTATAGTTGTGGTTGTTACCTTTGCATCCGAGACAGGTTCAGTAGTAGCAGGCCCGGATATAATTTCAAGAGGGTTTGTATATGTCAGGGAATCAGAAGACCTGATGGAAGAGATGAAAGAAGTTACAAAGGCAGCCATTCAGAAATGTGAAGAGAAAAAGAAAAATGACTGGGCAAGCAAGAAGAGCGTCATAAAAGAGACTTTGAGGGATTTCATATACGAGAAGACAAAGAGAAAGCCCATGATATTGCCGATCATTATAGAAGTGTAGAGCCGTGTTGATGCCTAAAGCAAAAGAATTAAGGCAGAATAACCGGATAAAACGGCAAAAATGAAAATGAATAGAAAATGATTAAGAAATAAAATAAGACAGAAGCAGCCTGTTGGAAGCAAGTTCACAACAGGCTGCTTTAACATTTCTTTCGAAGACTGTATTTACATCTCTTTCGAAAGACTGCTTTTACATATGGGCGATATGTATAGTAACATTAAAAGTTCTATGCATCACGGCATCAGAAAAGGTGCTGAGCATCATGACAGCGCTCATGAAAGCTTAATCTCAAGGTAATTCAGGTTTACCTTACCTGTTTCGATTACCAGCTTCACAACCTGTTCTCCTGCAGTCAGGCGCACATGATCGAAATTCACACAAGTCCAGTTGGAGATGCTTCCGGTATTTGGAATGCTGACTTTTCCTGTGAGGTTCCTCTCGTTGAATTCCACATGGAAAGATGCATCATCCATATCGCAGGCGACTCTCAGAGAAATATCATAGTATCCGGCCTTTTCCACATTGACAGTGTATTCCAGCCATTCCCCGTCACCAATCCTGATAAGCTCGTATCCACCGCCTTCATCGGTACACAGGCCTATGTTCACATCGTCATTGCGGTACATATTACCGGCATTACCCTTTGACAGCATGTGGTATGAGATACCTTCGCCGCCCCGGTCATAGTTTTCCAGCTGGATTTTGCACGGTACGGTTGGTGCAGGCAAGAGATAGGGCATTTGTAGGTTGTCCTGATCTTTTTCCTGTGTGATAACCTTGCCTGATTCATCCAGTTCCGGTGCGGGAGCTTTATACAACGGGGAATTTTCAGTAATGATTTCCACACTGTATTCAGTGGTATCCACCGAAGCCGGGAACAGAACATACAGTATATTTCTCAACCGGTCAAAATACCATCCTTTTCCTGTATCTTCCAGGTTTTTAAGGTGGGAGTAGCCGTTCAGCCCATTTATGCTCACCGGTTTGTAGTCCATATGGATTTTCAACCGGTACTTTTCCGGTACAAAAAGCTTGTTGGACTGGGATATAGTTACATTGATCCTTTGACCGGCGACACAGTCACAGGTAAACTCTGTAAGGGTGAATTCACCTTTTTCATATGCCATGGTGCGTCCGTCGTCGCAATACATGGTGAAGCCTGAGCGTTTTTCAGGATATATGTCCAGAGTTATGATGTCCCAGGGCTTCTCGTCGGTATAGTTCATCAGGGGAGCCATGGGTATTATGCTTCCTTTTTTCACAAACAGGGGTATCCTGTTTTGAGGTGCATATACGAAATATTCTTTTCCACCCTCATACTCATAACCATAATCATAGTCGATCCACTTTCCCTCAGGGAAGTAAACCTTGCGGCAGGTTGTGTTTTCAGTAAGCACGGGGGCCACCAGCAATTCATCGCCAAACATGTATTCATCCTTTATATTGATAACTTTACCGTCATTCTGGTAGTTATATATAAGGGGCCGCATTATTGACATGCCGGTTATGTGGGCTCTGTATGCATAAGAATATATATAGGGCAGCAGCCTGTATCTGAGCTGTATATAATGCTTGCATGAAGACTCTGTCAGTTCACCGAAAGCATATGGTTCACAGGGTCCCACATGATGCGCTCTGGTTATGGGAGTGAAACAGCTGAACTGCATCCACCTTTCAAAAAGAAGAGCATGGGCAGCTATATCATTATTATACAGCTGGGAGATCAGATTCAGAGACGGATCATGCGATGAAGATATAAATCCGCTGGTATCACAAGTCCATGTAGGAATACCGGACATGGCGGTATTCAATGCTTCAGGGCAATGGGCCTGTAATGTTTCATACGAGCTGTAAACATCTCCGGTCCATGTGGCTGATCCATATTTTTGTATTCCGGCGGTAGCGGTCCTGCCCATTAAAAAAGGCCGGGAATTTTCATCAAACTCCTTATTTATCTCATAATAGGTTTTTGTATTTAAAAGGGCATAGGCATTGTGTATTTTTCCCCGGGGGCCACCCTGGTAAACCGTTTGAAGAGGTTCTCCCTCCGGCTCGATAAGATCAAGCCACCAGGCCTGTACACCCAGTTTAAGCAAAGGCTCCAGCTGGGGTTTGAGCCATGATTTCATGTTAGGAGCGGTGAAATCCATCAGTTCTCCGCCATACCATCCGCAGGTGACGGTGTTACCCTTTCCGTCGGTGGCAAAAATATTCGCTTCCAGGCCGGACTGGAAATTGGAGCTGTCTTTTTTTATCATTGGCCCTGTTACTGACAGCATGAACTTGACACCGTTTTTCTCAGTGTGGTATTTTATCTTTTCTTCGCTTTTACCCTCGAATCGTTCGGCAAATTTGAAGTTGACCATGTTCTCATGCCAGTCACCGTCCAGTACAATGCAATCCATGGGTATGTTTTTCTTCCTGAAAGTGTCTATCACTTCATCCATGTCATTCCAATCCCTGTAGGTACATTTGCTCTGGATGAATCCCAAAGCCCAAAGAGGCGGCATGGACGGCTTGCCGGTGAGATTTGTGTATTGGTTTATTATCTTATTGAACTGGGGCCCGTAGAACAGATAAAAGAGCAATTCTCCGCCTTCAGCGCTGAAGAAATAATAATCATCGCTTTCCTCGCCCATATTGAACTCACTGTGATAGGTGTTGTCCAGATATAAACCGTATCCGTTGCCGCAGTTCCCTGTGCTGGCAAAGAAGGTAACGGGAAAGTCAGCGGTAACGCAACCTTTGGAAATGGTCTGCCCCGTGATCATGTCACGGGTTGTTCCCCTGCGGTCCAGGTTCCCGAGATATGCATCGTTGTCCTGCCCAAGGCCGTAAAAATGCTCATCTTTTCCCATGGATGCATACATGAAGACGGCACCGTCATCACTCCAGCCAAGGCCGTATTTTTCATATTCTCCCATCACAAACCGGTTGCCGGAAGTATACAGTTCCACTTTCATAGGCCGCTTCCGTATGACCAGGGAACATTCCGCGGTAGAAAGAGTAATGGCATCATCGGTATCATTCAGAGTAAAATCCTCATAATCCCAATGTTCGTTCTCAACGGCATAAGACGGTTCCTTGACAAAGTTTCCCTTTGGATCCAGCCATATCCTGAACATGTCACTGTCGCATACAATGACCTGCAGCTTTGCTTCCCCCGAGGTGCTGACTGTTACCATGTTCCGGTTTACTGCATGGGAAGTATAAACAAGGTCGCGTAAAAAGTGCTTTGTTTTGCTTGACATATTTTACCCCTCCAGAATTCTTCTATGAGAGCATTAAATAAAGCTCGATATGTTTAAGTTGTTGTGTAGTTTTAATAATGTAAACACTCTCTCTGCCGTCCATGTACTCATTTCAGTTTTTTGTTTGCACAATAAAACGCATACTAAACTTCAATTTTTGCACAGTGTGATTTTGCACTAATCCAAAAAAAGCAGCTTGCCAGTCTCCGCTTTTATGTGCTTCTTATAGCTGATGGGACATTCTGGATGGTACAAAATACATATTGTGCTTAAATTTCGGGTTATAATAAACACACATTATGCTTAAATTGTAATTTATAACTTCTCATTTTGCAATGTTTATTTTGCAAAATACTGTAGGGCGCAAATCAAATGCATGTTTTAATGCATTAATTTTTTGCCCCATTTAGCTTTTAGCTGACTCTCGGGGCCAGTGCCTCGACTGAGATGTAATACAAAAAGCGATTTAATTAAAGCAGGATTTGCGACCAATTTATAATGAGCAATAGAACAAACTAATAACTTCTTTATTCTTTTGAGCAGGATTATACCCTGACCACGTTTTGGGTGAACTCCTGTCCCGCATACCTGAACTTAGGATTTGGATATCCAAGCACATAAATATCGGTGGCCATGGATTCTATCTCCAGCATTCTTCTCAACAGTTGATTTTTTGAATGCTTGAAATCGGCAGTTTTAACGATGACTGGGAGGGAAGAGTCACGGTTAATCGAAGAGAGCATTTCCTTTCCTTTTTCGTTGAAGCCAAGGACCCTTATATACTGAGGCCCCCCTGATGTGTTGAACTCATTGAATTCTTCATCGGTCAGGCCGGAAAGAAGACTGAAAAGGATCCTTTGGATACGTGTCCTGGGGTACCTGCGGGTGGCAATTTTATCAATCATTTCATTCAGGGTACCTGAAGTTTCGGCGGCAAGCTTTATCCTGTTTTCCAAACCTTCAGTGACATAGGGCAGTTTTCTGATAAATTCGACAGGCGTCTTTCTCAGGATTGACAGAAGTATGAGATCAAAACTGCTGCTGAATACCGGACCTGTGCCGTTTTTAAACTCCTCTTTCAGAACGGATATGCTGGATTCAGGCATGGTATGGAAAAACTTCGCCTTTTCCGGCAGGCTCACGCTGTCAAAGATGTTTTTTCTTATAGCCGTGGCACTGGATATGGCTCCGGTCAGTTCACCCGTGTGATAGCTGTTGCTTATCCGCCGGATGGTATGAGGTTTTATCCGGCTTTTTAACCTTTTAAGGGCTTTAAGGTACTCTATTCCCAGGATGTTGTTGGATGAATTCAGCAATGAACGGATATCATCACAAGATTTGGGTCCTGAAGCAAGGTAGCTTTTCAAGGCAGCTTCCCTTGCGGCAGGGAACGAAAGCCCCTTGTCCAGGTTTTCCTTCAGAAACAGCTTATAGGGTTCCGGCTCCTCTGAGACAATGCCCGCTATAAAATCCAGATCCTCAATTCTCCCGGATTCGCTTCCAAAACATATGGAATCAACAATGCCAAGGCTATCCAGTATTTTTACGGCGCCATAAGCAAAGAACTCGGCACTGGATACGGCATATACGGCAGGAAGCTCCAACACAAGGTCCACTCCGGAAAGCAGTGCCATTCTTGCCCTGGCCCATTTGTTCACCAGTGCAGGTTCTCCCCTCTGTATGAAATTGCCGCTCATTACACAAATTACATATTCACGGCCGGTTACAGCCCTGGATTGCTGAAGATGGTAAAGGTGTCCGTTGTGAAAAGGATTATATTCGACAATTAAACCCAATGCTTTCATCAAAACTCCCCAATCAACACAGATTTTATGCAATAAAATCCAAGACGTTATTTTTTGAAAAACATATACAATATTATATCTTATTATCGGAGTAAAATATAATTTCTTGTGATGATGGATACAATATTTATATGCCGATGGATTTTCAGGTTTAGAACAGGGTGTGGATTTCCGTTTATGAAAATACAGAGAATCCAGGAAGGCCATGTTTCAGAAATGATATGCTTTATACAACCTCGATTGATTATTATGAAAGGAGATGCATTACATGGATAACCCTGCAATCAGTGAACTCAATGCCCTGCTTAAAGGAGAACAAATGGCTATACATGCCTATGACAGGTTTATAAACGGTGTTGAAGACATAGAGACGAAGAATCAGTTAAAGGAGTTTCAGGCAGATCATAAAAGGCATTCTGAATTGCTGTCAAAGAGAATAATAGAATTGGGAGGACAACCGCAATTTGGCACCGGAGCTGCGGGCATGATGGCCAGTGTAAAGGGAATGATGGAGGAACTGGGCAGAAGGTCAACTGCTGATATTCTAAAGGAAGCATACGATGGTGAGGATAAGGGAATTGCTGCAGCAGAAGAAGTGGTGAAAGGGGATTTGGACAGGGAAAGCGCACAAATCGTAAATGAAATCTTAACTGAGGACCATGCCCACTTAAGGACCATGTCAAGGTTGCTCAACAAATATGAAGACAGCTGAGAACTGCAAAATCTTTATATGAAACGGGAATGAAATCAGAAACGGATGCACGCAACAGTTTTCCATTTCAACTGTACGATTGCTTGAAAACGAAATCAGCCCAATAATGGGTGCGATCAACAGCCATCCGTTCAATTATCTTTATGCAAACCTATAATTTATATCACTTTATGACAGGGTACCACCGGATGGATCAATATAGCGGGTCAGGGGATGACCCGCTTTTCATATGCTACCAGAGGCTTTTGTCTATTGCTTGCCGCCCGATGAATCTCCACCGGCTTGTTCATTTTCTTCCATCTTTTTTTCCAGGTCTTCCATGTTCAACAATGCTATTTTGCCTTTAATCTCAATGATCGGTTGACTCCTTTGCTTTATCGCCTTTTCCAGCTCAATAATGGAAAAATCAAGCTTATTGACCAGTTCCTGCTCTTGACTGGATGTTGTATTTTTGAACAATGACCAGGAAGATTTCAGGTTCTCCAGATCGCTGCCTGTCTTTTCCCAATTGGAAGTCATGGAATTTAACATGGAGTTTCTGATATAATACCGGATTCTTTTGATTTCCGGGGAAGTCTTGGTTTTATACAGGGAGTAAAACTCCGGTATGCTGGCATACAGCTTGTTTGCTGCCATTAGGGAGTCATTTTTGTTTTTTTTCAGTACGGTGTTGGTGAGGTTGTTGAGTGAACTGCTAAAACCATCTATAAGCTTGTTGCTTGCGCCTTTTTTCACAACCGAAGGCATGTAGTTGTTCCATTCAAAGTGAAGATCATTTGCAATGGATGTTATCTCTTTCCATGGGTCTTCCTTAGCTTGTTTCTGTTCCTCTTTCCCGGGCTGCTCCTGCTGTGTTTTTTCATTCTGGCTGCTTCTTTCAAACTGCTGGCCTTGTTCTTTGCCACCCTGATTCTTGCTTTGCTGATCTTTTTGGTTTTCCTGATTTTCATCAGATTTTTGCCCTGTTTCCCCGCTTTCTTCTTTATTTTCCTCTTCCTTTTGAGCATCCTCTTCTTCCTTTTGATCCTTAACTCCTACAGACGGTCCACCCAACTTCTTGAAAATTTTTTCTATATTTTCCTCAATGCTTTTAAGTTGGTCCGGAATATCTTCCGACTGCTGCTCCTGGCCTGTTGATTGCTTTTCCGGGGTAGGCGAATTGCTGTTGCTTCCATTGCATCCTGAAAGCAGCACCATGGGCAATATAACAATAACAGTGATTAATTGGCACAATAAAGTATTGAGCAGGCTTTTTCCTTGCAGCATATTCCATTTCCTCCATATTGATTATAAAAATGTCGCATTTAAGTACTTCATCCTTTTATTATGCTTATATCAGCAGTAAAAAATACTAAAGGGTTTCTGTATCAATGGGTTAAGTTATACATTCAATGAAATAATTACATAAAGGATAATCTTGTTTTATGTCAAATATATATTATGTAAACATATGCCCCTCGGCAAATATATTATAAGGAGACGAAAAAAGAAAATGGTTATTACAGTTAATTTATGCTCAAAAAGTGACGGGGAGATAAAGAGATTTCTGGAGAGTTATTATGGAAAGCAGATTTCCATGGACAGTGATGTGGATCAATGGATGTATGTTTATAATAAGCCGTTGGAGGCAGTTGACATAATAAGTACAGTTGTTGATAACAGCCATAAGTATGATATAACCATGTACATACAGGTAGACTCAGAAGACCTGCAGCCGGTAACCTATGAGAACCATAATGATATAATCAAAGGTTTGTTTTCGCTCTTTTACGAAGAAAGCGCATATACTGATTTGTAACAAAATGCAATGCATGGGATCCTGACCAGCCACGCTGCATTCAGATTCGGTGAATATGTATGCATTGATATATATGCTTTTATCCTTTCGGAAAAATGAACATCCCTTTCAGCCGGCAGAAAACGTATCAACTTCATATAAATGTTTATAATTTACAATCATGTAAAAATTATGCTATAATATACCCCGTGGGTTTTGCGAAGAAAAACCAATGTTGGAGGGGCATATGAAAAGACCGCATTTGTTAATATTAATAATGACTTCGGTATTGGTACTGTATTCGGTGTATTCCCTTGCGGCCATCATTCAGGTGCATGTTATAGATTTTGAGCTATATTCATTGCATAGTAAGGAATTTGCCAGTAAAACCAAAATATCTTCGGAGAAAAAAAGGTTCTTGGGTAGTATGCCGAAGGACCTTTTGTTTGGAGTTGTTGCAGAAACTGATGATATTGCCTTCTTGAAGGAAAAAGGTATTAGTACTGATGAATTGGCGATGGAAGAAAGTTTGGACAGGTACATTTTTCTGTACTGCCTTATAGGGGAGAAAAGTTACGGCAAGTTCAACACAGAAGTTGAAGAAATAGCTCAAAGGGGAATGACGGTTGAAGTGAAAGTCGCTGCAGACAGGTCTGATATACGGGCCATTCAGCATTTCAATACTGAAGCACCGTACTTTCTTTCAAGTATGGTAAGGATCGACAAATCCCAGTTCCCAATCCGGGGTGGGCTTCTTTTCGTATTCAAAGACAAAAGAGGGAACAAGACAGCAGAAGTCCGGCGTGTTGTTGATTAAATTTTCTATTCATATTTAAGTTGCAAACTTAGCATAATATGTATACCGGGACAAAAATATTTGTTTCTTGGATTAAAGTTCACCCTGCCGTCAAGCAGACATGGTACGGTTTGTTGTTCAGGATTGCATTGAGTGTAACTCCTTTGGCAATGGATGAAATAAAATCACAGGAAGAAAAGCTCCGGCAATGATCAGGATTTGCTGTGCGCCATGCCTCCAATTATTAATGAATGAGATAATTGAGAATTTTTTGTCAATAAATCTTGTATACAATGAACAATTTGTATATAATGATAAAGGTGGTAAATGCTTGATATAAGCTGGTGTTAGCACCTGGTCATAGCTATTATTACATACAATTATAATTGTGTTATGTGAAAGGAGCAGTAATATGAATTTCTTGGAACAAATCATCAAAAGGGCAAAAGAAGATAAAAAGACGATTGTCCTGCCTGAAAGCACAGATATAAGAACTCTTAAAGCAGCAGCGATGATTCAGCAACAGGATATTGCGGATATTGTACTGGTAGGAAATGAAAAGGAGATAAAAGAACTTGCAGGGGATCTGGATATTTCTAAAGCAAAGATTGTGGATCCTCTTAATTCTGATAAATTCGAAGATTATGTAAATACGTTTTATGAGCTTAGAAAAGCAAAGGGAATGACTATAGAAAAAGCCAGAGAGATAATGAAAGATGAACTGTACTGGGGAGTAATGATGGTTAAAAAAGGCGATGCGGACGGAATGGTTTCCGGAGCGGTGCACTCAACAGCTGATACCCTGAGACCTGCATTGCAGATATTGAAGACCGCACCTGGTACAAAGCTTGTTTCGGCCTTTTTTGTGATGGTGGTGCCGGATTGTGAGTATGGATATAACGGAACATTTGTATACGCGGACAGCGGTCTGGTGGAAAATCCGAGTGCTGAAGAACTTTCAGAAATAGCCATTGCATCGGCCAAGTCTTTCAGAAATCTCGTACAAGCTCAGCCAAAAGTAGCCATGTTGTCCTATTCAACCTATGGGAGCGCCAAAAGCGAGTTGACTGAAAAGGTTATTGAGGCGACAAGGCTGGCAAAACAAAAGGCTCCTGATCTTATTCTTGACGGTGAACTGCAGGCAGATGCAGCCCTTGTTCCTTCTGTAGGCAAATCAAAAGCTCCGGGAAGCAATGTGGCAGGAGAAGCAAATGTGCTGATTTTCCCGGATTTAAACTGTGGCAACATTGCATACAAGCTTACCCAGAGGTTGGCAAAAGCGGAAGCTTACGGCCCGATAACCCAAGGCATAGCAAAGCCTGTTAACGACCTGTCCAGAGGCTGCAGTGCGGAGGATATAGTGGGAGTAGTGGCAATAACGGCTGTTCAGGCTCAAAATTTATAAAACGTGGGGGAGATATATATGAAAATTTTAGTTGTTAACGCCGGGAGTTCTTCTCTGAAGTACCAGCTTATTAATGTGGCAAGCAAGGAAGTCATGGCGAAGGGACTTTGCGACCGAATAGGCATTGACGGTTCCTATTTAAAGCATACAAAGACGGGCAATGATCCGGTTGTGCGCGAGTTGACCATGCCTGACCATAAAGCGGCAATAAAGGAAGTTATTAATGCTTTGCTGGATAAGGAATACGGAGTAATATCAGAAGTGTCGGAAATAGATGCGGTTGGTCACCGTGTTGTTCATGGCGGGGAGAAGTTCCGTGAATCTGTGATTATTGATGAAAAAGTTATGCAGACTTTAAATGAATGTATAGAACTGGCTCCTTTACATAATCCGCCAAACATAGTAGGTATAGAGGCCTGCAGGAATATACTGCCTGATACGCCAATGGTGGCTGTGTTTGATACGGCTTTTCATCAGACTATGCCCAAACAGTCTTATTTTTATGCAATTCCCTATGATATGTATGAGAAATACGGCATCAGGAAATATGGTTTCCATGGAACTTCCCATAAATACGTGGCAAACAGGGCAGCGGAAATGCTTGGTAAACCGATTGAAGAGTTGAAGATCATCACCTGCCACCTGGGCAACGGTGCCAGCATATGCGCTGTCAAGAACGGAAAATCCTTTGATACAAGCATGGGATTCACTCCCCTGGACGGACTGCCGATGGGGACAAGAAGCGGAAGCATAGATCCTGCAATAGTTACGTTCATAATGGATAAGGAAAATATGACAGGCAGCGAGGTCAATGACTATCTGAACAAAAAATCCGGGGTGCTGGGAATATCCGGTGTGAGCAGTGATTTCAGGGATATAGAGGCTGCCATGAATGAAGGAAATGAACGGGCTGCCCTGGCAATTGATTTATTCTGCTATAGAGTCAAGAAGTACATCGGTGAGTATGCGGCAGCCATGGGTGGTGTTGATGCAGTAGTGTTTACGGCCGGTATAGGTGAGAACAATCCGCTGGTAAGAGAGAAAGCGGTAACCGGTCTGGAATTTTTGGGAATAGAAGTTGATCTTGAGAAAAACAAGATCAAAGGTCAGGAACTTGATATAAGCAAGCCTGGTGCAAAAGTAAAAACCCTTATTATTCCAACCAATGAAGAACTGGCTATAGCCAGGGAAACAGTGGCATTACTGGGCAAATAATCCTGATTTCGGATTAAGATATGAGATAAGCGTGCTGAACAATATTCTTGACAATGGTATTATTAGTTAGTATAATATCATTTGTCGGTTTTTATGAGGTGGCATTATGAGAATTGATGTGTCTGAAATACTCAAGCTTGATGGTGCTTCTTTGGATATCGAGTATGACGGACCGGTTGAGGACGAAGAAATCAACTCCATCGCGGATGATTTGATTTCTTTTGGTCCTGTGAGTTTTAAAGGAAAAATGGTTAATGTCGGTGGCGTATTAAAACTGGAAGGAAGCCTTAAAGCCGACTATACTGCAGTATGCTACAGATGTCTCAGGAAAACTGAACGGCATATGAAGCTTGGTATCAAGGAAGATTTCATAAATGCCTCAGAGAATCCAGATGACGAAGCATACACATACGAGGGGAAATATATTGATCTGAGCAGGGTTTTAAAGGATAATATTATCCTGAATCTGCCGATGAAACAGGTTTGTAAACCCGAATGCAAGGGACTGTGCCCTAAATGCGGTACTGACCTCAATGAAAAAGAATGTGACTGCAGGGAAGATTACATTAATCCGCATATGGAAGTTTTAAAGAACTTTTTTAATAACTAGAGTGGTTGCTTATTGGTAGGGAGGTGTTATCCATGGCAAATCCGAAGCGTAGATGGTCAAAAGCAAGAACAGGTAAGAGAAGATCCCAGTGGAAATTGTCTGTACCTAGTTTGGGAAGATGTCCAAAATGCCATACTTTCAAGCTACCTCACAGAGTTTGTAAAGAATGTGGTTTTTATGACGGTAAAGAGGTCATTAAAGTTTGATCGTGATAAGGTCAGAATAATGTCGGATAAAAGCAGCAGTGGAAACTGCTGCTTTTTGCTTGACTGAAATCTTAATATCGGTAATACTAATATTATGGACGGCTCATCTGTGTTGGAAAGGAGGACAGCACCGGTTGAAAGACTACTTTATGAAGATACAAAGTGTCATACCGGGGAGCATTGCCGAAGAAGCAGGCATTGAACCGGGAGATGTCCTGGTATCTGTTAATGGGAAAAAAGTAAAGGATATATTTGATTATAGATTTTTTATCAGTGAGGAAGATCTCCTGGTGGAGGTGCAAAAGCCTGATGGTGATATATTGGAGGTAGATATCGAAAAGGATGAGTATGAAGACCTAGGTATCGAGTTTGAGACATCCCTGATGGATGAACCAAAGAGCTGTACCAACAAGTGCATATTCTGCTTTATCGATCAGCTTCCCAAAGGCATGAGGGAGACCCTGTATTTTAAGGACGATGACTCACGGCTTTCGTTTCTGATGGGCAACTATGTGACATTGACCAATATGAAGGATGAAGACATGGACAGGATAATAGAATATCACATGTCGCCCATTAATATATCTGTGCACACCACAAACCCGGATCTCAGGATTGCCATGTTAAGAAACAGGTTTGCCGGAAATGTGATGGAAAGAATAAGAAAACTGACGGAAAGCGGCATTACGGTCAATTGCCAGATAGTACTGTGCAGGGATATCAATGATGGTGCCGAATTGGACAGGACAATAAAAGATCTTGCTTCTTTATATCCTGGAGTAAACAGCATTTCGGTAGTACCTGTGGGGCTCACCAGGTATAGGGATGGATTGTACCGGCTTAAACCTTTTGACAGGGAATCATCAAGGCAGGTCATATCCCAGGTGGGGACATGGCAGAAAAGGCTTTTGAAGGAAAAAGGTTCCAGGGTCGTATATATTGCGGATGAGTTCTATATCATGGCGGGGCTTGCCATGCCCGGTTATGATGAGTATGAGGATTTCCCGCAGATCGAAAATGGTGTGGGGCTTATCGCCAAATTTCGTTATGAGTTTCTTGAGCGACTCGATGAACTTGATGCTCCGGGAAATAAGAAAAATATAACCAAAGGTCCGAAACACAGGAGAAAAATCAGCATTGCCACCGGGGTTTCAGCTTATGGTCATATAACGGAACTGGTGGGCATGCTGGCTGACAGATTCGAAAAGGCGGACATCCATGTATATGATATAAAAAACGACTTTTTCGGAGAAAATGTTACAGTGACGGGACTGCTTACGGGCAGAGATTTGGTGTCCCAGCTGTCGGGAAAGGATCTGGGAGATGAACTCCTGATATGCAGATGCATGCTTAAAGCAGGGGAAGACGTGTTCCTGGATGATTATACTGTTGATATGGTGCAGAACGAGCTGGCAGTCAAGGTTACGGTAGTGGACAACAATGGAAGCGAGCTTGTGGACAGAATAATCGGGACATTTGACAACGCCTGGCAGGGAACGGTTGACAGCCTGTGACGTTTATCGGTGACAGATCGATGCAGCAATCAGTATTACGGAGGTGGAAATATTGGCAAAACCGGTAGTGGCTGTGGTTGGCAGACCAAATGTAGGCAAGTCTACTTTTTTTAATTATGTAGCCGGTAAAAGGATCTCAATAGTGGAAGATACCCCTGGAATAACCAGGGATAGGATTTATACGGAAGTAGAATGGAGAAACAGGAAATTTACGTTGATAGATACAGGAGGTATTGAGCCCTATTCTGAAGACATCATAATGCAGCAGATGAAGAGGCAGGCGGAAATTGCGATAGAGACGGCTGAT
>ENA-UPSB01002837-UPSB01002837.1-bioreactor-metagenome-genome-assembly--contig:-NODE-2837-length-14995-cov-5.063387_pt1 | contig 14995 bp, 15 predicted proteins | sample MGYA00238182_ERZ773286 | MGnify/ENA primary metagenome ERZ773286 (study PRJEB29026, sample SAMN07631240) | bioreactor metagenome | isolation source: Switchgrass digestor | place: USA: Dartmouth... | reverse complement strand
CTCATAAAAGAATATTACGATAAACTATACGGTTATCCCAATGAACCTAGTGATGGCTACGACCTTTGTTTATCCAGCGGATCCGAAGAAAAAGCCGTGATTGAGATTAAAGCTTTTTTAAACAATAAATTCTTTCATTCAACTGGAGATCTGAACGTTAGGGTGGTGTGAATGGCCGGAGAAGGTGAAATCTTAAGAAAAGCCCGAGAAGAGAAAGGTCTAAGTTACAGTGAAATAGAAGAGGTTACTAAAATAAGATCCTGGTATTTGGAAGCCTTAGAAAAGGAAAATTATGATGTGCTTCCGGGGAGAGCCTATACTAAAGGATTTTTAAGAACGTATTCGAAATTCTTGGGGTTAAATCCTGAAGAGATCATTGCTCTCTATAATAGTTCATTGGAACCGGAATCTACCGAATTAAAACCACCCTTAACTCCGATTCAGAGCACTCCGGTGTGGTTTAGACCGACTGTGTTGGTTGTAATGGCCGTTATTGCAATAGTTATTGTCGGAGGGCTGGTTTATTTCACGAAGCAAAATAGCGGTGACCGGAACTCAGGATATGATCTGCCACTTCTGCCGAGTGCTCCGGAAATCGAGCAATCTGAACAAAGCCAGAAGCAGGAGCAGAATGTTATTCCGGAGCAAAATGAAACGCAGATATATGAAGGATTGGTCGCTGAGTTAACCTTTCACGAGAATTGTTGGATGAGGGTCAAAGTAGATGGAGTATTAGTCCAGGATGGGACTTTAAAAGCCGGAACAGTTAAAGTCTTTGAGGGCAATGAGCATATTGAGTTTGTTTCAATCGGCAATGCGGGAGGATTTGTAATAAAGTTAAATGGCAAAACCCTTCCTCCATTAGGCAAATCAGGAGAGGTTGTAAATAATTATGTAATAACAAAAGAAACCCTTGATAATCTTGATAACTCATAATTATTTAAGATAAAAACCTTAATAGATTCAAAAGGCCAAGTATCTAACAAGTAGCCATCTTAGATATTTGGCTGTTTTTATTGACACGATTGATCCTGAACAAGATGTTTTTGACACTAAAGGACATAGTGGTATATACTGAATTGGAATAATTTTTGTTTTTAGAGGTGCGAGTTGAAAAGAGTAGCAGTAGTAAATTTAGGATGCCCTAAAAACCAGGTCGACAGTGAAATTATTGCCGGGTTACTGAGTTCCAAATTTGTACTTGTACCTTCGCCTGAAGATGCGGAGGTAATAATTGTCAACACCTGTGGGTTTATTGAAGACGCAAAGAAAGAATCTCTGGAAGTAATTTTTGAAATGACCGAGCTAAAAAACAGAGGTATATGTGAAAAACTCTATGTTATCGGCTGTCTGGCTCAAAGATACGGTAAAGAACTGCTTGAAGAGATACCGGAACTTGACGGGGTGCTGGGCGACGGAGATTTAGTTAAAACAGTTGACCTTATTGCCGAACATAATGATAAAAAAATAAATGATAAAAAAATATATACAAACAAAAAAATACAGGATTTTATCTATTCCGGAGATATGCCCAGAAAACGTTTTGGGCCGGAATATTTTGCTTATCTCAAAATTGCTGAAGGCTGTGACAATTGCTGCAGCTATTGTGCTATACCGCAAATAAAAGGGCGCTATAGAAGTAGAACCATAGAATCGATTGTTAAAGAAGCCCAAAAATTGGTTAATGATGGTGTTAAAGAAATCGCTCTGGTGGCTCAAGATACAACCCGTTATGGCTTGGATTATTATGGGAAACTTAAATTGTCTGAGCTATTGAAAGAACTGGTCAAAATTGAGGGCTTGGAATGGATAAGGTTATTGTACTGTTATCCCGATGCTGTCACTGATGAATTGATTGAGACTATAGCCAGCGAGCCTAAAATCTGTAAGTATGTAGATCTGCCTTTGCAGCATGCGGACAATCAAATATTAAAGAAAATGAACAGAAGAAATACAGCGGAAGAAGCTTTGGCGCTTATTGCTAAGTTTCGCGAGGTTGTTCCGGATATCTTTATTCGTTCAACTTTTATTACGGGCTTCCCGGGGGAAACAGAACGTCAATTCCAAAATCTATTAAACTTTGTTCGGGAAACCAAATTGGATCGGATAGGCGTATTTGCTTATTCTGAAGAAGAGAATACCCTGGCGGCAAAAATGCCAGATCAAATACCTTTGCCCATTAGGGAAGAACGAAAAAATAGGCTTATGGAGCTTCAAGCCGAACTGGCTTACGAAATTCAACAAAAGCGAGTTGGCAAGGATATTAAGGCTATCCTCGAAGAAAAAATATCTGATAAGATTTGGCTTGGACGGACTGAAGGGGATGCTCCCGAAATAGACGGTCAGATTTTTTTAGAAGGAGCAGGCTGTCATACTGTTGGCGATATCGTTACAGCCCGTATTACAAAAGCCGATTCTTATGATTTTGAGGGGAGGATTTTATAGTGAATCTACCCAATATCTTGACCCTTATTCGGATATTTTTGATACCGATATTTATGGTTATGCTTTTATTAAAATTGCCGGGTGGGAGGACGTATTTCCCTTATCAAGATTTTGTTGCCGCTTTTATATTTGTTTTGGCGGCGGTTACTGACGGAGTGGACGGCTATATAGCTCGAAAATATAGATTGGTTACAAACTTGGGTAAATTTCTTGATCCATTAGCTGACAAGCTTTTAGTTTCGGCCGCTTTGATTTCCTTAGTGGAGCTTGGAGAGGTTCCGGCTTGGATTGTGTGGTTGATTTTAGCCAGAGAGTTTGTGGTTACGGGAATTAGAGCAATTGCTGCGGCTGATGGAGTTGTTATAAGTGCCAGCAATTTAGGAAAGTTAAAAACGGTGACTCAGGTAATAGCCATTGTAGCTATAATTTTAAAAGATTGGCCGTTGTCGTATATTAATATTCACATTGGTGAGCCAATGCTTTATATTGCTTTGGTTATGACTCTGATATCAGGAGCTGACTATATCTATAAATCAAGACATTTATTTCAGCCTAAAAAACAATAGAACAGGATTATTTTGAAAATCGGATTAATTAAAAGGTTTTTTTGAAAAGTTACTAAAGGATTATGTATTATTCCTTTGGTAACTTTTTTAAAATAAGTATAGGGTAGTCAAATTTTGAAAGAATATAAAGGAAATATAAATAGAGTATATTAACTAAAATAATGTGAAATAATAATAAATATGCTTTTGGAGAGTGATAAATTGATTGCTGAAATCATATCTACAGGGACAGAAATATTATTGGGAAAAACTCTGAACACCAGTGCTTTTTATCTAACCGGTCAACTTACCGGACTTGGCGTAGAAGTTCGTTATCATACTACTGTAGGAGATCACAGGGAAAGGTTGTATAATGCCGTACAAGAAGCTTTAAGTCGTTCTAATATGGTAGTCCTGACCGGAGGGCTTGGGCCGACCGCAGATGATTTGACCAAAGAGATAATTGCCAAAGCTTTTAATGTTAAAATGAATCTTGATATCGACAGTCTAAACTCTCTTAAGGATTTTTATCAAAACAAAGAAATACCGCCAGAATCGTTAAAACAGGCTTATTTCCCTGAAGGCTCAATTGTACTGCCAAACGATTTTGGGACGGCTCCCGGTGTAATTTTAGAAAAGGATGGTAAGATTTGTATTGTTCTTCCCGGCCCGCCAACTGAGCTAAAACATATGTTTGAAAAGTATGCATTGCCAAAGTTACAAGCTATTTTGCAAAACAATGGCCAAAAAATGTTTGTTAAGGTGCTCAAAGTTTTTGGTTTGACAGAATCCGAATTGGAGCGGGAGTTAGACGATTTTAGGCAAAAAGATGTTCTTTCTATAACTTTGTTGGACAAACATACTTACATGGATTTACGTCTGACCGTCAGGGAAACGGACGAGAAAAAGGCAAACGAGATTTTAGCCGAGGCGGAATCAGCAATTCGGGAAAGATTAGGAAATAAGGTATTTGGAGTTGATGAAGAATCCCATTCCTTGGTTGTCGGTAGACTTTTGCGCCAACGTCAACTTACTTTGGCTACTGCTGAATCATGTACCGGGGGTTTATTAGGAGGTGCGATTACTGCGGAAGCGGGTAGTTCGGACTATTATCTTGGCGGAGTTATTAGCTATGCTAATGAAGTAAAACAGAACTTAATCGACGTAAACGAAACAAGTCTGCAAAGTCACGGGGCGGTCAGTGAGCTTGTAGCCAAAGAAATGGCTGAAGGTGTTCGAAAAAGGTTCGGTTCTGACATCGGACTGGCTACGACCGGTATAGCCGGTCCTGGAGGTGGGACTACTACTAAACCGGTAGGACTGGTATATATTGCCTTGGCTCATCGTAAAGGAGTTCTGGTAGAAAAAAAACAATTTTCCGGAAATCGCCAATCAATTCGTAATATGACAGTTGAGTCTGCGTTAAATATGCTCAGGATTTTTTTAATGGAATTAAATTAACAATTATTCAAATTTTTACAAAAAGTTCGATTGACAATTTATTGTTTGGAAAAGTATAATAGGAAGCGAACGTATGTTTTGTTTTTGCAAGAGGAGGTTTGAATTAGGTGGTCGCTCCCGATAAATTGAAAGCATTGGATATTGCTTTAAACCAAATAGAAAAACAATTTGGTAAAGGCGCTATTATGAAACTGGGTGAAGCATCATCCAGATTGAGTGTGGAAACAATTCCTACAGGTTCGATAGCTTTGGATTTGGCTTTAGGGGTGGGGGGGGTGCCCCGAGGGAGAATTATTGAAATTTACGGTCCTGAGTCTTCAGGTAAGACTACTGTTGCGTTGCATATCATCGCTGAAGCTCAAAAAGCAGATGGTGTAGCTGCTTTTATTGATGCTGAACACGCTTTGGATCCGGTGTACGCCCGGGCGCTGGGGGTAAATGTTGACGATTTGCTGGTTTCTCAGCCGGATACGGGAGAACAAGCATTGGAAATTTGTGAAGCATTGGTACGGAGCGGAGCTGTGGACGTAATAGTAATTGATTCTGTTGCTGCGCTTGTTCCGCGGGCCGAATTAGATGGGGAAATGGGAGATTCCCATGTAGGTTTACATGCACGTCTGATGTCCCAAGCTTTGCGGAAACTTACCGGTGCTATTAGTAAAAGTCGGACTTGTGTTATTTTTATTAACCAAATAAGAGAAAAAGTAGGAGTTATGTTTGGCAACCCCGAAACGACTACCGGCGGAAGAGCATTAAAATTTTATGCGTCCGTCAGGATGGAAGTTAAGAAGCAGGATGTAATCAAACAAGGCCAAGATATCATAGGAAGTCGCACCAGAGTTAAAATTGTAAAGAATAAGGTAGCTCCACCTTTCAGTTATGCTGATTTTGATCTTATGTACGGCCAAGGAATATCCAAAGAAGGAAGTATAATTGATATAGGAACTGAAATGGGGATTCTGACTAAATCCGGTGCTTGGTATTCTTATAACGGTGATAGATTGGGACAAGGCAGAGAAAACGCCAAAGAGTATTTGCGCCAGCATCCTGAGATAGCAGTAGAAATTGAAAATAAAATACGTGAGAAATTCAACGATACGGTCAGGAGAGATAGCGAACCTGCAACTGAAACCATAAGGGACTATGAAGAGTAGCTCGAATGATTTTAATCGGAATTCCTCTTTAAATTATGCTTTGAATATCTTGAGTAAGAGGAATATAACAACTGTTAAATTGCGCCAAAAAATGGTTAAAAAAGGGTTTCCCGAAGAGGAAATAACAGAAACCGTTAACAAATTAATTGAATGGAAATATCTTGATGACTATTCTTATGCCGTATCTTATGTAAAAGCTAAAAACCAAAAATATTCAAGAAGCAAAATATTTTATGAGTTGCTGAATCTGGGGATCGCTAAAGACCTTGTAACTGATGTTCTGGAAGACTTTTATAATGAAGAGAGAGAATACACCAATTGTTTGGAATTGGCCTATAAAATATGGAATGCTGAAGGGGAAAAATGGAAGGAAAAATACCAAAAAAATAGATTTGGGTATAGATTTTATTCTCGAAGAACTTATTTAGAGAAAAAATTAGCTGATAAACTGTTGGCGAAGGGTTTTCCTCCAAATATTGTAAGATCAGTTCTGTCAAGAGTTTTAATCGAAGAAGACTTTTAAGATCCGCCGGATATATTGAAACCCTTTTAAGTAGTGGTTATTTCCATTATTTACAGCATTGATTATCTATGTTTGCTTGACTTTGTTTTAACATTTAATTAAACTTATAAATAATGGATCGGGTTTCTTGTTAATTATAACCTTTAAAGGTTTTCTCTTATAAATTAACCAACTTAAAAGTGGTGTATGTATTCACTGGGGATTTAGTGAGGATTTTTAAAGAAGGGAAAATTCTCTATTGGAGGTTATTTAACGGAACTGGTCTGGCCAGTTTTTTTTTTGAAACAACCTTAAAAAAATTTAATTCTTATTTTTTATCTGATTAAGGAGGTGAACTGTTTGGGATCTACCATATTAGCAATATTTATTGTCTTAGCTGGACTAGTAATAGGTGTTTTAGTCGGCTGGTTTGCAAGAAAAACTGTAGCGGAGAAAACCATTGGCTCCGCTGAAATAGAAGCTAAAAGGATTATCCAAAATGCTCAGGCAGAGGCAGAAGCAAAGAGAAGAGAAGTAGTTGTTGCAGCCAAAGAAGAAGTAATGCAACTTCGCAATGAATTTGAAAAAGAAACAAAGGAGAGGCGTAATGAGCTTCAACGTTTAGAAAGACGCTATCTTCAAAAAGAAGAAACTTTAGAACGCAAGGCGGAAGCGTTGGAGCGCAAAGAAGAAAACTTACAACGTAAAGAAAATGAAGTTGAAAGATTAAAAAGCGAACTCAATGAACTCATTAATAAACAAATGGCCGAATTAGAGAGACTTTCAGGGTTAACCCCTGAAGAAGCAAAACAGCTTCTTCTTAAGAGTGTAGAGGAAGAAGTGCGTTATGAATCGGCAATTATGATTAAAGAAATTGAAACCCGAGCCAAGGAAGAAGCAGAAAAAAGAGCCAAAGACATTATTTCTCTGGCTATTCATCGCTGTGCTGCCGACCATGTCGCTGAGACTACAGTATCGGTAGTTGCTCTCCCAAATGATGAAATGAAAGGGCGCATAATCGGGAGAGAAGGGCGAAATATCAGAGCACTGGAAACCTTAACGGGAATAGATCTTATTATTGATGATACTCCGGAGGCAGTTATTTTATCCGGTTTTGATCCTATTAGAAGAGAAGTAGCGAGAATAGCTTTGGAAAAATTGATCTTAGACGGCAGAATTCATCCGGCTAGGATTGAAGAAATGGTTGAAAAAGCTCAAAAAGAAGTTGAACAAATAATCAGAGAAGAAGGCGAGCAAGCTACATTTGAAACTGGAGTTCACGGGTTACATCCAGAACTTATTAGATTATTGGGTCGCTTACGTTTTAGAACAAGTTACGGTCAAAATGTTCTTAAACATTCCATTGAAGTTTCTCATTTAGCGGGTTTAATGGCGGCTGAGTTGGGTGTTGATGTTCAGACAGCCAAGAGGGCAGGTCTTCTGCACGATATAGGAAAAGCCGTTGACCATGATACAGAAGGAACCCATGTAAAGATTGGTGTTGATATTTGTAAAAAATATAAAGAAACATGGGATGTAATCCATGCGATTGAAGCTCACCACGGGGATATTGAACCCAAAACAATTGTTGCTGTTTTAGTGTCAGCTGCGGATGCCGTTTCTGCCGCTCGACCTGGTGCTCGCAGGGAAACTCTGGAAACATATATTAAACGTTTACAAAGGCTAGAAGAAATCGCTGAAGAATTTGAAGGTGTAGAAAAATCTTATGCTATTCAAGCAGGTAGAGAAATTAGGATTATCGTAAATCCTGATAAAGTTGACGATGTTTTAGCCCCTCGGATTGCCCACGACATATCAAGGAAAATTGAGCAAGAATTAGAATATCCAGGCCAGATCAAAGTAGTAGTCATTAGAGAAACAAGGGCCGTGGACTATGCCAAATAAAAAATATCTATATTCAAGTAAAGCATTTTAAGTAAAGTATTTTAAATTGCAATAAGGCAGGTATGCATTACCTGCTTTATTGTCTGGAATATGAATCACAGTTGTTAAAAGCTAAGAAGGACTTTGTTGTTAAATGAAGAATTATGAAAATGCCATAAAGTATAATTAAGCTTTATTTAGGAAAGGATTAAATAAGATGCCCGCTTTAAATGTAAAAAAAGTTGAATCGCCAGGAGTAAGTTATAGCAGTGGCTTATTGGTGTCAATTTTACTTCGTTACCCTGAGATTGTAACGATTAGCTGTAGCCAAGAACAGCAGACAATTAGCCTGAAATTCTTAGTCAATAAGGAAATTGATTACTTTGATTCCTTAAAACATAAAATAACTCAAGCAATAGAATTGTACCATAGCTTGGAAAAAAGTAGAGTTTCCGTATTAAAAATCGAGAAAAACGAACAGAGATTTGATTCCCTTATAGTTACTCGCGATCTAAAAAGTATAACATTAGGTGAAATGAATTTGATTATAGAACTTATAAAGGCGGAAATAGGAAAATATTTAATTATTGATGAAAGCAATTTGGAAGAAGATGAGCTTATTCTACAGGAAGAAATAATTGATTATATGCTAAATTTTATTCATTCTAACGGCACAGAAAGCAGTATAACAGCAATCAGAGATGATGGCAGAGTTTTAGTTTTTAATCGTTAGTAGGAGCGCTGTTTTTATGTGGATATTGTTTATTGGAGATATTGTTGGAAAACCTGGCAGAGAAGCAGTAAGGGATTTTTTACCGGAAATAAAGCAAAAATTCGATTTGGATTTGGTCATTGCCAATGGCGAGAATGCAGCAGGAGGACGCGGAATTACCAGAGAAGTAGCCGATGAGCTATTTAATTATGGTATTGATTTTCTTACAATGGGCAACCATGTCTGGGACAATAAAGATATTATCAATTTTATAGATGATGAACGCAGGATAATAAGACCTGCCAATTATCCTAAAGGTGTTCCGGGGAGAGGTCATGCAATCATAATAAGCAATAACGGTCTAAAAGTTGGAGTAATAAACCTTTCGGGGAGGGTGTTTTTAACTCCTTTAGAGAACCCTTTTACCATGGTTATTAATTTAATCAATGAGCTGGCATTAGAAACACCTATTATTATTGTTGATTTTCATGCAGAGGCTACATCCGAAAAAATAGCGATGGGCTGGATGCTTGATGGAAAAGTCAGTGCCGTAATTTGCACTCATACTCATATCCAGACAGCTGATGCTCGTATACTTGAAAAAGGAACAGCCTATATTACGGATGTTGGGATGACCGGACCTAGGGACTCAGTCTTAGGAATTAAAAAAGAAATAGTAATAAATAATTTCCTTACCCAAATGCCTGTCAAATTTGAGGTTGCAAGCGGAGTTAAACAGCTTAACGGAGTGGTGCTGGAGATTGACGAGACTAGCGGTAAAGCTATGCAAATTATTCCGATTCAAATATTTGGCGAATAAGAATTGGATTAAAATCTTAAATAATAAAGAATATCGTCAAAAAACTTTATAACTTATTAATAAAATCCTCAATTAACAAAGAGGATTTTTTTTAAATTACTAGAATAATATATACAAAGTAAAATTAAAGTAGAAAGATATGTCAAGTAGGATCAATTAGGAGGTATCTGATAATGGATGTGTTAAAGGTCTCAGCAAAATCAAGTCCTAATTCTGTTGCGGGTGCATTGGCAGGTGTATTAAGAGAAAAAGGAGGAGCGGAATTACAGGCAATAGGAGCTGGAGCTATTAACCAAGCTGTAAAGGCAGTTGCAATTGCAAGAGGTTTTGTTGCTCCTAGTGGTCTCGATTTGGTCTGTATACCGGCATTTACTGACATCGAGATCGACGGAGAAGAGAGAACTGCCATTAAGTTGATTGTCGAGCCTAGATAATGTCAAACTAGATATAAAATGAGTTTTTCTCAAACCTGCCTTGACAGACGCTAGACTAGGGTAACCCTTTAGTATGTCCTGCGAAGAGGCAGGCATTTTTATTATTTTTTTGAATTATTATTATTTGATTTAGTATTTAATATTTAAAATTTTAAAATATTTTCTTTAATAAAAAATATAATTATTTTAAAATTTCAATGTAATTATTATATAAAATAAATAGTAATTATCATCTGTTTTTTTTCTATAATATTTATAACAAGCAACAGATATTAGGATGAGGTAAAATAATTATGTATAATATGGATAATATCTGGATAGCGGACGGACATTGTGACAGTTTGGGAGATTTTATAAATGGAAAAAGGGACTTAAGAAGTAGAAGCACGAGCGGCCATTGGGATTTAATTCGAGCTCGAGAAGGAAAGATTGGGTTACAATTTCTTGCTGCTTATATTGAAAGCGAATATAAACCTTTTTTGGCATTGCAAAGAGGTTTGGAATATATCGAAGCAGCTTTAAGATTTGTGGAACAAAACAACAAGCAGGTTTTTTTGGTCCAAACGAAAGAGGATATTTCCCGTCTTGCCCAAACGGACCAAGTAGGTCTATTGCTTAATATTGAAGGTGGAGAAATTATAGGCGAAAGTCTGTTTATGGTGGATGTTATATACAGGCTCGGCGTGAGAAGCATGGGGCTTACATGGAACGAAAGAAATGCCATTGCTGACGGAATTGGAGAAACGAATAGCAAAGGCGGATTATCCCAATTCGGACGTAGAGTTGTTTCCAAAATGAATGAAGTGGGGATGTTGATAGATGTTTCCCACATAAATAAAGCAGGTTTTTGGGATGTTATCGCTCAATCTTCTCAGCCTATTGTTGCATCCCATTCATGTGCCCAAAGAATATGCAATCATCCCAGAAATCTCGATGATCAACAACTAAAGGCCCTTGCTGAAGTAAAAGGAGTTGTCGGGGTAAATTTTTGTCCGGAGTTTCTTAATGAAACAGGGCAGGCGAGTATCGAAGATGTAATAAAACATATTTGTTATATAGCCGAGATAGCGGGTGTGGATACGGTGGGCATAGGTTCGGACTTTGACGGAATAATTTCTACTCCTAAAGGACTGGAAGATGTCTCAAAAATGTCAATTTTAATAGAAAGATTAAGGGCTGTGGGCTTCAATACTGGAGAGATCCATAAAATTTGCCATGAAAATTTTGTAAGGCTACTTAAGGATGTGCTAAAATAATAGCATTATTTAAATTAAGAGGAATGTTCGATGAATAAAATAGCAAAATATCCGGTGGACTTGCATTGTCACTCGACTGCGTCGGACGGGACTTTAAAGCCTCAGGATTTAGTGGCTCTTGCCGTTAACAGGGGTTTACAGGCAATAGGACTTACTGATCACGACACTATCGAAGGATGGAGTGAAGCTGAAAAAGCTGCCCAAAAGCTAGGGATTACTCTTATAAAAGGAATTGAAATAAATACGGATTGGCGAGGCCAAGAAATTCATATCCTCGGTTATGGAATGGATGAATATAATACCTCTTTTAAAAATCATCTATACAGCATTCAAGAAAAAAGAATCTTAAGGATTAAAAAAATTGTTGATAGACTGCAGAGTTTGGGATTTAAAATCTCCTTTGAAGAAATAAACAATTTTTCTAAAGGAGAGTCTATAGGCCGACCGCATGTAGCCCAAGCGTTAGTAGCGAAGGGCTATGTAAAGGATACCCAAACTGCGTTCAATCGTTTTTTGAAAATTGGTGCTCCTGCTTATGTACCGAGATATAAACTTGATCCTGAGCAGGCCGTGAAAATAATTCGAAAAGCGGGAGGAGTTGCTGTATTAGCTCACCCTGGAAGTCAAAGAATTGATTTTAATCAAATACAAGAATTAGCAATAGCAGGTTTACAAGGGATTGAAATATGTCATCCTGATCATTCGCCGGAACATTTTAGAGTATACAAAGAAATTGCTGTCAAGCTAGGATTATTAACAACCGGCGGTTCCGATTATCATGGCCCCGAAATTAAAGCAGATATTGAGATCGGTAATTGGGGAGTAAGTATGGAAGATTTGACTAATTTATTACAGATATGTGGACATTAAGTAGTCTGAAAAATTTAGAAGAGAGGAGAAGAAGGAGTGGAATTTGCTAAGAGATTAAGCGGTTTGCAGACCTCTATTTATTCGCAACTTGATGACCTGAAAAAAGAAATTATAGAATCAGGAAAAACTCCGATAAATTTGAGTATTGGCAGTCCTGATCTTGCACCTCCAGAACGTGTAAGGGAGCTTGTAGCAAAACATGCTTTGGACCCAAAAGCCTATGATTATACTTTGACCAGGGGAACATATGAGTTTCGCGAAGCTTGTGCCAAGTGGTATAAAATACGCTTTAACGTGGAGATTGACCCTGAAACCGAAGTCTTGCCGCTAATGGGGTCCCAGGACGGCTTATCTCACATATTCTGGGTATTTATTGATAAAGGGGACTCAGCGTTTATTCCTGATCCAGGTTATCCAATCTACTCAGACGGTTTAGCTTTGGCCGAAGGCAGGAAAATTCCTATCCCTTTGAAAGAAGAAAATGATTATCTGCCGGATTTTGGTGCTATTAATCCTGACGACGCGAATAAAGCGAAACTCATGATTTTGAATTACCCTAACAATCCAACGGCTGCAGTTGCTCCCGAGTCCTTTTTTGAAGAGGTAGTGGATTTTGCTTCCAAATATGATATAGTTGTCTGTCATGATGCAGCTTATACCGAATTGGCCTTTGATGGCTATCGACCGTGTAGCTTTTTGCAAATTCCGGGCGCTAAAGAAGTGGGAGTGGAGTTTCATTCCTTGTCCAAGACATATAATATGGCTGGGGCAAGACTGGGTTTTGTCGTCGGTAACGCCAAAATTATTAAGGCCTTGGAAACTGTTAAATCAAATATTGATTACGGAACTTTTCGCCCCCTTTTAAATGCGGGTGTGGCAGCTTTGATGGAGAGTAATGATACAATAATCAAAAACAGGGAGACGTACCAACGTCGTAGGGACATCTGGGTGGACGGTTGTGCCGCGGCAGGCTGGGCTATAAAAAAACCGAAAGCATCAATGTTCGTCTGGGCTCCCGTTCCAACAAAACAAGATTCTTTATCCTTTGTTATGGATTTGGCTAGAGAAACAGGAGTGATTCTGGTTCCGGGCAGCGCTTTCGGAAAATTTGGCGAGGGCTATGTAAGGGTTGGTCTTGTCAAAGATGAGGATTCACTAAAGCAAGCAGTGGAAAAAGTAAAGACTTTTTTAGAAAACAAGGATTAAAAAAGTCTGTCCGAGTATAGAATATTAACAGGAAATTTCTATATTCGGGAGATGAAAAAGTGAACGTAAACGAAGAAATCACTTTTCTCAAGAAGCGAATTGCAGAGTTGGAAAAGCAACTGGAAAATTTGCGCCTGAGCAGAAGAGTTCTAATGGAACTTTTAGAACAAACAGAAAAAGAGAAAAATAATTTAAGCTTGCAACTTCAGAAAAAAAATAAGTCTCTTAATAAATACCGAAAATTAAATTTCAATAAGTTATATAAAAATGACTTTGAATTGTATGAACTTAAGGATTACATAAAGGAATGAGGTGCCAGACTTCATTCCTTTTGCATATTAGTGTTTATTATCGAATTTAGCCAGAAGTTGCTCTAACTGGTTGCTTGGACTGTGGTGATTAAGGATTAAAGTCTGAATGTTTGAATTCATTCCAATCTTGGCTACCAGATGTTTTCCCCATTTTGGGTGTAAACTGTCGAGTAACAGTAATCGCCCCAAAGAAGTTCTTCGTTTGATAAGGTTATTTTTGTATTCCTTAGGTATAGGCCTAGCCAGAGCGATAACTACTCTTTGCCAAAGCCGATATTTTATTACGGATTTGCCGCAATCGTGTAAAAGAGCAGCCTTTAAAAGGTTGCCATATTGCTCGGAACCATGTAAAGTTTTTATTAAGCATTGCTTTTTATAAATATCTGATGCTACATCGATGGCATGTCTTTGTTCAACCGGGGATTGTTTGATAAAAAGAGCGAATTCTTGATGATTTAATATTTCTGATACCCAAGCATATTCGTTTTCTTTAATTTTTGGAAAAACAGCTTTATAGAATTGTTTTAGCCGGTAAAACATTGTTCTATTTCCTTTCTTAAATCGTCACCATACTATTGTAAATAATAAATTGCGAATTGTAAAAAAATATGTTATTACTACTAAACTGAAATACTTTCTGCTATACTATTTAGAAAAGTATTTGGGGAAGGGGTTATTATGTCGGAAAATCGTATCGTAAAAAAAGGTCTCACTTTTGATGATGTTTTGCTTATACCTGCTAAATCGTCAGTTTTGCCGCGAGATGTTGATGTTAGTACTTATCTAACCCCCAAAATTAAGCTGAATATACCTCTAATCAGTGCAGGAATGGATACTGTTACAACGTCACGGATGGCAATAGCTATGGCTAGGGAAGGCGGTATTGGTATAATTCATAAGAACATGACCATTGAAGAGCAAGCTTTAGAAGTTGATAAAGTAAAAAGATCTGAGCATGGTGTTATTACCAATCCCATTTATTTGAGCCCGGACGATTCCATTCAGGACGCTCTGGAAATCATGGCCCGTTACAGAATATCCGGGGTGCCAATTACCGTTGACGGTAAACTTGTTGGAATCATTACTAATAGAGATTTGCGCTTTGAGACAGATATTAATCGTCGGATAAAAGAAGTTATGACTAAAGAAAACTTAGTTACCGCGAAAGTCGGAACTAACTTGGAGAAAGCTAAAGAAATTTTAAAGAAGCATAAGATAGAGAAACTTCCCTTGGTCGATGAAAACATGAATCTAAAAGGTCTAATTACCATTAAGGACATTGAAAAAGCGAGACAATATCCCAATTCGGCCAAAGATGAGCGTGGAAGGCTACGTGTTGGTGCGGCAGTGGGGGTTAGTAAAGAGACACCGGAAAGAGTCGCAGCGTTATATGAT
>ENA-UPSB01002835-UPSB01002835.1-bioreactor-metagenome-genome-assembly--contig:-NODE-2835-length-15000-cov-4.173369_pt1 | contig 15000 bp, 21 predicted proteins | sample MGYA00238182_ERZ773286 | MGnify/ENA primary metagenome ERZ773286 (study PRJEB29026, sample SAMN07631240) | bioreactor metagenome | isolation source: Switchgrass digestor | place: USA: Dartmouth... | reverse complement strand
TAGATGCCATAAAACGGTCCCGTGACAGGCTGTATAAAGCATTAAAGAAGCTGCAGGAACGTTATAATGATAAAATGCATGTTTATGAAACGCACACGAATTTCGTCCTTGTAAGGTTCAACGACAGCAAGGATGTGTGCGAAAAATTAAAGGCGTTTGGCATTTCGGTAAGACTGATTTCAGGATGTCTGCGAATCACAGCAGGAACAGAGGCGGAAAACCGTACACTTATCGGCACACTTGAAAAAATATTGGAACACAATTGACAAGGGGAGGCAATTTTATGAGAACAGCTAAGATTTCCCGTAAGACAAAAGAAACGGATATCAGTGCAATCCTTTCACTTGACGGCGGGGAATGCGAGATATCAACGGGAATCGGTTTTTTTGACCACATGCTGACTGCATTCGCTGTCCATGGGGGATTTGGACTTAAGTTGAAAGTTAAAGGTGACCTTGAGGTAGACGGACACCATACTGTTGAGGATACCGGTATTGTGCTTGGACAGGCCTTTTCAAAAGCCCTCGGTGACAAATCCGGTATCGCGCGTTACGGCAGCTTTTATGTACCTATGGATGAAGCGCTTGCTTTATGCGTTGTTGATGTCAGTGGCCGACCTTATCTTGTATTTGATGATGTTTTTGATGGCCAAATGATAGGTGGATTGGATTCAAGCCTTATAGTTGAGTTTTTGCGTGCATTCGCCTTTAACGCTGGCATAACGCTCCATATAAACGTCATGTACGGTAAAAACGCTCACCACATGGCTGAAGCGGTGTTTAAGTCCCTCGGACATGCGCTCAAAGCAGCCTGTGCAATAACCGGTTCGGATGTACTCTCTACAAAAGGTGTGCTGTAAATGATTGCTGTGATCGACTGTAATGTCGGGAATTTATTCAGTGTAAAAAACGCGCTTGATTATATCGGCGAAGAGAGTGTTATAACTAACGACGTCGATGAAATCGAAAAAGCTGACGGCTTGATTCTTCCCGGAGTTGGCGCTTTTCCTAATGCAATGCGCGAGGTTCAAAAGCTGAATCTTCAAGATGTGATTAAAGAGCAGGCAGAGCATAAACCTTTGCTTGGGATATGTTTAGGCATGCAAATGCTTTTTGACAAAGGTTTTGAATTTGAAGAATGTAACGGTCTTGGGCTAATACCCGGAGAAATCAGAATGCTGCCGGATAAAGGCCTGAAAATTCCACACATGGGCTGGAATGCGCTTCAGTACAAAAATCCTTCGCCGCTGCTTGACGGAATACCAGAGGGCAGTTACTTTTATTTCGTCCACTCATATATGGCATATACGGACGACAAATATATTTCCGCATATGCCGAATATGGGGACGAAATCACGACCATTGTCTGGGACGGCAAATATGTGTTCGGGTCACAGTGCCATCCGGAAAAAAGCGGTGAAATCGGGCTTATGCTGCTCAAAAACTTCGGGAGGCTCCTCAAATGATTATTCTTCCGGCAATTGATATAAAAGACGGCAATTGTGTGAGACTTAAAAAAGGCGATTTTGGAACAGTCCATAAGGTATCGGAAAATCCATTTGAAACGGCAAAAAGCTTTAAGGCTGCCGGAGCTGAGTGGATGCATATGGTTGACCTAGACGGTGCTAAAACTGGACAACGCCCCAACCGCGAACTTATACTGAAGCTTATAAAAGAGAGTGGGCTCAATGTTGAAATAGGCGGCGGAATTCGCGATATGGACTGTGTCAGAGACTATCTTGAAAATGGCGCTGCAAGGGTAATCTTGGGTTCAGCAGCTCTCGAAAACAAGGAATTTGTTAAACAAGCTGTCGCTGAATACGGCGATAGAATAGCTGTCGGCATTGATGCAAAAGACAGAAAGGTTGCAACTAAGGGCTGGCTTAATACGTCCAATGTAGATTTCATTGATTTTGCAAAAGAAATCGAACAGCTTAATGTAAAGTACATTATCTTTACAGATATAAGCTGCGACGGAATGCTGACAGGCCCGAACTTTGCTTTGCTGAAAGAACTGCAAAATGCCGTATCGTGCAACATAATTGCAAGCGGCGGAATACGAGATATAGATAATATCTCTGAGCTATGCAAAATGGGCGTTTACGGCGCAATTTGCGGAAAATCCATCTACAGCGGAACCCTTGACCTAAAAGAAGCAGTAAAGATTGGGGGCCTGCAGAAATGAATAAACTCGCAAAACGTATCATTCCATGCCTTGATGTTGACCGCGGAAGAGTTGTAAAGGGAATTAACTTTATAGATATAAAAGACGTTGGCGACCCAGTCGAATGTGCTTCTCTTTATGATAAACAAGGTGCCGATGAAATCGTGTTTCTCGATATAACGGCTACGCATGAGGGCCGCGGTACAATGGTAGACGTTGTTGCACGGACCGCGAAAAAAGTCTTTGTACCTTTAACTGTCGGCGGCGGAATACGGACAATTGATGATTTTAGGGAGATACTTCGGGCCGGAGCAGACAAGGTTTCAGTTAATTCCGCTGCTGTGCGCGACAAAACTCTAGTCGCAAGGGCGGCTGATAAATTCGGAAGCCAGTGCGTTGTTGTAGCGATAGATGCGCGCAGAAGAAAGGACGGAGGTTTCACAGTTGTCATAAACGGCGGCAGAATAGATACAGGCCTTGATGCTATAGAATGGGCAAAAGAAGTTGAACGGCTTGGGTGCGGCGAAATCCTTTTGACATCAATGGACGCAGACGGTACAAAAAATGGTTATGATATCGAATTGACTGACGCCGTTTGCAAGAATGTCAATATACCCGTTATTGCATCAGGTGGATGTGGAAAGCTGGAGCACTTCTCCGAGGTATTCCAAAAAACTGGAGCAGACGCAGCCCTTGCCGCCTCTCTGTTCCATTATCGTGAATTGACTATCGGCGAGGTTAAAAGGCATTTACATGAAAATAACATTCCTGTCCGATTGAAGTAATACAATGTTGCAGGAGTATAGATAAGGAGGCAATCAATACGGAATTCGACATAAAAAAGTGTTTTGAAAAATCAACGCTTATCCCTGCTATTGTGCAGGAAACCGGAACAGGCGAGGTTTTAATGCTTGCCTATATGAATGAAGAGTCTCTGAAAAAGACGCTTGAAACCGGGTACACATGGTTTTTCAGCAGATCCCGCCAAAAGCTATGGAACAAGGGTGAAACCTCAGGTCATGTTCAGCGAGTAATAAAAATAACGGCTGACTGTGATTTTGATACTTTGCTTGTAGAGGTTGAACAAACCGGACCCGCGTGCCATACCGGCAATAAAACTTGTTTTTTCAATGAAATACGGAGGTTTTAGTCATGAACGATGTAATTAACGATTTATATGAAATTGTAATGAGCCGAAAGTCTCAGCATATTGAGAATTCATACACCTGCTATCTATTTGAAAAGGGATTAGATAAAATACTTAAAAAAGTTGGTGAAGAGACTTCGGAAGTTATCATTGCGGCAAAGAACGGAAAAAACGAGGATACCGTTAATGAAATGGGCGATCTATTATACCATCTGCTTGTTCTGATGGCAGAGCAGGGGATAAAACCTGAGGATCTGTATGCTGTCTTAGAAGAACGCCGCAAAAAGACCGGCAATCTTAAGGTTCCGCATCAAGTAGATAAGAACAGCTAATTTAGATAACAAATATTGAGCACCTGAATACTTTCAGGTGCTTTTTTTATGCTTTTTTATCTTGTCCAATTTTTATGTTCTAAATGTGGACAAAACCTCATAACCTTAAAGCGAGGGGGAGGTTAAAATCATGGAAGAAAAGATAGCAGCAGCGAGATTCGATGATGCCGTCCAAAACCTCGGGAAATTGACAAGATGCCTTAATCTTTCGATAAGCACAAAAGCTCGAGTTCAGGAAATTCGATTGAGAATAGACAAGCCGGTAGTTCTTTCTTTGCCGGAAGGTCCGTTGTTCATAACAAAATTCGGAACGCCCGCAGTACTGCCGCGGGAAGGCCTGCTTTGCGCTTCACGGGACAGTATAGATGAGGCTTTTCGGCTTATATGTGAGTGTTCAGTACATTCCCATCAGCGTGAAATTAAAAATGGATTTGTCACGATAAGGGGCGGACACCGCGCGGGTATTTGCGGCACAGCGGTAACAGAAGGGCGTACTATAACGAATATACGCGATATTTCCTCCATCAACCTTCGCATAGCGCGGGATATTAAGGGAGCCGCCGATGGCGTTGTCAAAGCCATAGTCTCTCATGGAAGTGTTTGCGGGACTTTAATATTCGGACCTCCCGGCTGCGGCAAAACAACTGTCTTGAGAGACCTGGCGCGGCGGCTTTCGTTAGGCAGTTTATTTGGCAAAATACACCGCGTAGCTGTTGTTGACGAGCGCGGTGAGATTGCAGCTACATACCACGGCAAACCTCAAAACGACCTCGGCCCTTGTTGTGACGTCCTTGACGGATATCCAAAAGGGGAAGGCATTATGCAGGCCGTCAGGAGCCTTTCGCCTGATGTTGTCATATGCGATGAAATAGGCGGGGAAGAAGATGAGAAAGCAGTAGAGCTAAGTCTAAACGCCGGCGTAGCAGTTATTGCGAGCGCGCATGCGGGGAGTGCTGCGGAACTATTGACAAGGCCGCAAACCGCACGGTTACTTAATAGCGGGGCGTTTAAACTTGCTATTAAGCTTGCCGGAAAAGAAAATCCAGGCAAAGTAGAGCACGTTTATACGCTTGAGTCATTACAGCAATTCCGAATGAATTATAACAACGCTAGAATAGGAAAAGACATTCGAAGCGCATAGGTTTTAGGAATTGCGCAATCTGGAGGCGATAATTTTATGACGCTGAAATATGCAGGAATAGCTGTATTTATTTTTACCTGCACAGCAGCCGGTTTTATGAAATCACTATCGCTTTCCCGACGTGTTAAAGAACTCGAAACCTTTATAAGCGCCCTTTCTTTCATTGCAACTGAAATCCGGTATTTTGCTTCGCCCACTCCGGTTATTATCTCAAAAATAAAATCGAAAGAAGAATATGCGGGGCTACATGTCTTTGAAATCTGCGAAAAAAATCTTTTGACTACCCATGATTTCAAAAAATCTTGGACAAGTGCATTGGATGCTTCAAAACAATATCTTTCACTTGACGCCGGAGACATTGAAACTTTGAAATGTTTTGGGAACACTTTCGGAACTACAGATATTGAAGGGGAACTCGCAAACTGCGAGCACTACATAAACAGCATGAAGGTAAGACTTGAGTCCGCAAGGATTGATAAAACAAAACGCGGACGGATGTATTCCTCACTTGGTTTGCTCACGGGAGTTTTAATAGCGGCTGTTCTAATTTAGGAATTAAAATGTCTTTGCGGGACAGGGAGGTTAAAATGGGTATCGATCTTGTTTTTAAAATTGCTGCAGTCGGCATAATTGTCGCGGTTCTGGACCAGGTATTGCACCGCTCTGGACGGGATGATATTGCAATGATAACTTCACTCGCCGGACTTGTTATAGTTCTATTCATGATTGTAGAGCAGATAAGCCGTTTGTTTAATACGATTAAATCTACATTCGGACTGTGATTGACTATGAATATCTTCAGCATTGTAGGAATTGCAATAGCGGCCGCAGCCATAGCGGTCTTATTAAAGAGATACAACAATGTATATTCACTTCTAATCGGATTAGCCGCAGGGCTGCTCATATTCTTTATGATTTTAAACCAAATACAACCGATATTCGATGAAATAAACAAGCTGATGAACGGAACTAAAACAGATCCAAAATATGTATCGATACTTTTCAAATGCCTCGGGGTATGCTTTGTCTCGCAAATAGCATCTGATGCCTGCCGAGATGCCGGAGAAACAGCTATAGCGTCAAAAGTCGAACTTGCGGGGAAATTTACTGTATTGCTTATTGCCCTGCCTTTATTCGGCGAGATTGCGGATCTTGCATTAAAGCTTATGTCCAAATAAACACAGGTTTTATGAGGTTGTTATGAAAAAAACAGGAATATTAATTATCACATTTATAATTTTCAATATTTTGTTTTGCCAGACTGTATCGGCAAAGAGTAATAATGAAACTCCATCTTCAGTTGAAAGCATAATTAGCGAACAGCAGGAAAAAAGCAGAGCGGGGGAGCTTTCTGAAAAAGTCCCTGACAGCGCTGAAAACAGTCTGAAGAAAGCCGGGATAAAAAGCGGTGATAAAGATACATTAGCGCGTTTTACCCCGGCTAACATTTTTGGAGCTTTGATAGATGCTGTTAAATCAGCGGCTAAATCCCCGTTAAAAGCCATAGCTGCAGTCACTGGGATACTTCTTGCCTGTGCACTCTTGGCGACATTGAAAAATTCGTTTGCCGAAAGTTCCATGCAGAATGTTTTTAATGTTGTAACCGCCCTTTGTGTTGCCTCAGTGATATTAGTCCCCATCACGCAATGCATTTCTTTCTGCGCTACAGTAATAAAACAATCGTCAACTTTTATGCTTGCATTTATTCCAGTATATACTGCGCTTGCGGCAGCATCCGGACATCCTGCGTCCGCGATAGCTACCCAAAGTCTTTTGCTCGGCAGTTCCGAAATCTTATCACAAATTGTTTCGACGACCTTTGTGCCTATGGCCGACATATATCTGGCGTTTTGCGTTATCGCCGCTGTCTCGCCGCAAATAAACATAACAGGTATTGCGGAATTCATAAAAAGTGCAGTTTCGTGGGCGCTCGGGTTGTGCCTTACTATATATACGGGGATACTTACGGTTCAGGGGGCTATTGCTTCTGCTACCGACAACGTGACAATAAAAGCGGCAAAATTTGTTGTTGACGGTTCGATTCCAGTTATAGGCGGTGCAATTTCTGATGCAATGAATACAGTAATTAGCTGTGCCGGGCTTCTAAAAACTTCAGTTGGAGCATATGCAATAGTAGTATTAATTTTAGCATTTTTGCCGCCGGTCCTCGAGTGCGTAATGTGGCTGCTTGCAACTGATATTTCACTTGCTGTAGCTAATATTCTGGATATCAGTAATATGAACGGTATGCTAAAAGCTATAAAAGAAGCACTGAAGCTGATAATAGCGCTTGTAATTGCAAGCGCATTGACATTTGTTATTTCTGTTTCAGTCATGCTTCTTTTGGGGAAGTGATTAAATGGACGCTTTGAAATCATGGGGTATCACTATTTGTATGGCAGCACTGGCTGCCGGCATAGCGGGAATTATATCACCAAACGGCAAAATGGAGAAAGTTTTTAAATTTGCCTTATCGCTTTTTATCTTATGCTGTTTGCTGATCCCGTTATTTAATATTAATAATATAAAACTTGAAAATATACAGTTTAAGACGACAAGTTTTCAGATTAATTCAGAACTGACAAAAACAATGGAAACTGAACAAAAAATGATGGCGGAAAAAAATATCGCGCAGCTAATCTTTGACTGCTGCAAAAGTTGCGGCGTAACACCTATCTCAATAAAAGTATCACTAAAGAAAAACAGTGATAATGCCTATGCCGTAAATTCAGCAGAAGTCAGCGTTAATTCCAGCGATATGATCAAAAAAGAAAAATTAAAGGAAACAGTAATGAAAAGGCTGGGTGTAGACATAAAAATTAAGGAAGGTGGGAAGTGATGTCCTCAGGAATTTTCAGTGTTAAAAATCTTGGGAAGTTTTCAAATAAAAAAATCTCAATTGCCATCGTCGTTCTTGGCATTATAGGGATAGTACTCATATTGCTTTCCGATTTGATTCACTTTTCACCAAACGATACTAAAACAGTTTCAAACCCACAAGACTTATCAAGTGAGTTTGAAATTAAAACCGCAGAGAGATTAGAGAACATTATCAGTCACATTAACGGCGTTGGGAGAGTGAAGGTGATGGTAACGGTAGAAAGTGGGGTGGAAAATGTCTACGAAAAGGACAACAAGGAAACAAAAGATCAACAAAACGAATCTGGCAGCAACACACAAATACAACACAGCAGTGAGTCAAGCCATGTCATCATAGACGGTGATAACGGCGCTCAGCAAGCGCTTCTTACAAAACAACTGCAGCCTAAAATATTAGGCGTTGTTGTCGTTTGTGACGGCGGTGCTAACCCTGAAGTAAAGGAAGCCGTTATAAACACTGTTTCCACAGCCCTTGGAATTACAACAAACCAAATCTGTGTCAATGAAATGCAGCCTAATTCTCATTAAAATTGCCGGAAAGCGGCTGTTATAAATTACATAAGTAATCATGTCGGGGAGGAAATAACATGAGTATGATAATCAACAGAAGGCATATAATTTTAGCAGCACTTGTCGTGGCGCTTGGACTTGCCATCTTTTTGAATTATAAGTTTTCTCAGCCTAATTCAGTTGCAACTGAAACTACTGCGTCAAAAGGAAACCTTGGAGACACAACTTATGTATCAAACCAAAAGGTTAGCGGGACAAAATCGGACTTTTTTGCTTCAGCAAGGCTCACCAGGTCCCAAAACCGTGATCAGGCTGAACAGGTGCTTAAGAGCGTCACATCCAATTCGTCAGCAACAAGTGAGGAACGCAAAAAAGCTAATGAAACAATTAATCAAATTGCCAAGGATATTAACATTGAGGGGCAGATAGAGACACTCATTAAAGCAAAAGGATTCCCAGAATGCGTTTGCCTTATTAACGACGGAACAGCGTCTGTTGTTGTCAAACCCAAAACATCCACGACTCTTTCAGCAAATGATACTGCACAGATATTAGACATAGTCATTTCACAAACTAAATTTTCAAAAAATAATATAAAAATAATTCCGCAAAACTAGTTGTCTCTTCCTGTTCTTGTGGTATAATATAAGGAAAGGAGGGCGCATAGCATGATAGAAAAAAACTATACAGAAACCGGCAGCCTGAAAATATCAGAAAATGTACTTGCAGCTATTGCAGCTAATGCCGCAAAAGAAATAAAGGGTGTGGCAGGTTTGTTATTGCGCCCCATTCCCGAAAATATAGGAATATTTCATAAAAAGAAAGTAGACAAAGGTATTCGTCTTTCAGTCAAAGATGGAGAAGCTGTAATAGATATTTATGTAAGTATTTATAACGGCGTTAAAATACCAGAAACTTCTGAACAAATTCAGGCAAAGGTTAAAGAAGCGGTACAGAACATGACGGGCATAACAGTTTCAAAGGTCAATGTTCATATTTCTTCTTTGGTAATCGCTGAACCAGAAGCAAATCAAAACCAATAATTTTGTAGTTTTTTGACTATGCATTATTAAAATCGACGTCAGCAAGTAAGATCGTCAGATTTTACTTAAATCTTGTACTTAATATTGTTGATTAAGTTCGAAGATTCACTGAGCTGATTGCAACCCTCCAGTACTCTGGAGGGTTTACTTTTGATTAAAATCGTAATAATATATGTATGTAAAAATAGGAAATGTGTATTGCAATTCCTCAACACTAATTGATTTAATATGAATGTACTTAGCGGAGGGAATTTAATGACCAGAAGAGAAGCCAGAGAACAAGCGCTATCGCTTATTTTCGAGCACATGTTTAACGATGAGCCAATTCAGGAAATACTGTCACTTGCCAAGGACTCAAGGGATCTTGAACCAGATAGTTTTGCATTGCAACTTGTTCAAGGCGTTTACGATAATATAGATGATATCGACAGAGAAATAGAAAAGTATTCTATCGGCTGGAGCAAAAAACGTCTTTCACGCGTGGTTTTATCTATACTCCGTATGGCGATTTACGAAATAAATTATATAGAGGGCATCCCCAGCAGCGTTACGATTAACGAAGCGGTTGAGCTTGCGAAAAAGTATGGCGGTGATGGCGACAGTGCGTTTATAAACGGGCTTCTCGGTGCTTTAGTCAGAAGTACACCTGATAAAGATAATAAAGAAAGCTCTCCAAAGGTGAAATAACGTGGCATATTATCTTGGTATAGATACCAGTAACTATACTACTTCAACGGCGCTTTTCGATACTGACAGTTATAATATGATTCAGCGAAAAGAACTGCTGAAGGTAAAAGATGGACAAAAGGGACTTCGCCAAAGTGAAGCATTGTTCCAGCATGTAAAAGCGTTGCCTATACTTATGGAAGAACTGTGTGGCAGCGGAGTTGATATTAAAGCTGTAGGATATTCTTCTAAGCCCCGCGACGCAGAAGGTTCCTATATGCCATGTTTTCTCGCAGGAGAGGAAGCGGCCAGATGTATCGCGGCTGTGAAGGGGATTCCGTGTTATAGTTTTTCTCACCAGGCGGGACATATAGCCGCTGCGCTTTTTTCTATCAATAAACTTCAGATGATAGAAGAACCGTTTATTGCCTTTCATGTGTCCGGTGGAACAACCGATGTAGTTCTTGTCAAACCTGACAAGGATAATTTATTTAAAATAGAGCCCCTTGCGTCGTCACTCGACCTCAAAGCAGGACAAGTCATTGACCGTGTCGGTCTAATGCTTGGCATAAACTTCCCGGCGGGGCCAGAACTTGAGAAACTCGCGCTTAAGAGTAATCGTAAATTTAAAGTTCATCCGTGTCTCAAAGGAAGTGACTGCTGCCTTTCTGGATTGGAGAACATTTGCGCAGACATGATTAAGTCGGGCGAACCAAAATGTGATGTCGCAAGGTTTTGCCTGGAGTATATAAAAGTTACACTCGACAAAATGGCACAGTCCGTTCTTGACAAAATTGGCCGACTCCCATTGCTATTTGCCGGAGGAGTCATGTCAAACACTATTATAAAAGAGTTTATGACCGAAAAATACGGCGCATATTTTGCAAAGCCTGGATTTTCTTCGGATAATGCGGCGGGCATCGCGGCGCTTACAAAGATAAAAACGGAGGGCTTATGAGTTCCGGCTTTGAAATAATTACGGTTTCTCAGCTCAATTACTATGTCAGAAGTCAGCTTGATTCTGACCCAATGCTTAGAAACATATTTTTAAGAGGTGAAATATCAAATTTCACCAACCATTACCGTTCTGGCCATCTCTACATGTCTCTCAAGGACGAAAATGCTGTGATAAAAGCTGTAATGTTCAAAAACAGTGCACAGCATCTTAAATTTATGCCTCAGAACGGTATGAAGATAATAGCAATGGGCAGGGTGTCACTATACGAGCGTGACGGACAGTATCAGTTTTATATTGACGATATGCAGCCAGACGGCGTCGGTGCTCTTCATATAGCCTTTGAACAACTAAAAGCTAAGCTTGCATCAGAGGGACTTTTTGACGAAAGCAGAAAAAAACCTCTTCCGGCGTTTCCTGAGCGCATAGGTATTGTTACATCAGAAACAGGCGCTGCTCTGCATGATATACTTAACATATTAAAACGCCGCTGGCCTTTAGCCTCTGTCTTGCTTTATCCTGTGTTGGTGCAGGGCGAGCAGGCACCTGAACAGATCTGCAAGGCTATAAACTATTTCAGCAAAAATAAAGCGGCGGATGTATTGATTGTCGGCCGGGGCGGAGGTTCAATTGAAGATCTCTGGACTTTTAATGATGAGTGTGTGGCGCGATGTATAGCAGCATGTTCAATACCAGTTGTATCTGCGGTAGGGCATGAGACTGATTTTACAATAGCTGATTTTGCAGCGGACTTGCGCGCGCCAACGCCGTCAGCCGCAGCTGAACTTGTTTCACCGGACTATGTGACTATTTTATCAAGGATATCGTACTTAAAATCAGAATTAGACAGGATAATAAAACATAAATTGGAAGAGTACGAAATAAGGCTTGACAACGCGATATCAAATCCTGTTTTTAAGGAACCTTTGAGTGCCATTAATGTTCATAGAATCAAATTTGAAGAAACATACGCTGAACTTAATAATGCTGTCAATAATATACTTCAAAAGAAAAAGACTGAATTTTCATCACTTGTATCATCACTTGAAGCTTTGAGCCCGCTTAAGGTACTTTGCAGGGGTTATGCTATGGCAAGCGATGATCATGGAGTAATAACAAGTATTAAAAAATTAAAGCCAGGAAAACAGTTTAACCTGACTCTTAAGGACGGAACGATTGAATGTCTCGCAAACGGCGAGGTAATGCAGCAGAAAGGCCGGGTTGATAATGAAAAGTGAAAAAAAGGATTTGACATTTGAACAGGCTATGTCACGGCTTGAAGAAATAGTAAACTTACTTGAAGATGGTGGTGCGCCTCTTGAAGAAACAATGAAGTTGTACTCAGAGGGCGCTAAGCTCGCAGCTATTTGTTCTTCAAAACTGAAAAAAGCAGAACAAATAGTTGAAAAGGCACAGTGCATAAAATCGAAGTTAAAGGAAGAAGACACTGATGACTGTTAACGAATTTAACGAAAGACTTGATAACTACGGCAAGATAGTCAATGACGCGCTTTTGAAATATATACCTTCTAATGATGTAAGACAAAAGCAAGTTTTCGAAGCCATGCGGTATAGCGTTATGGCTGGTGGTAAAAGGATAAGGCCTGTTTTGGTTCTTGAATTTTGCAGAGTATGCGGCGGCGATATTGAAAACGCTCTGCCTTTCGCATGTGCTATTGAGTTTGTGCATAATTATTCACTTATACATGATGATTTGCCGTGCATGGACAACGCTGAGCTGCGCCGAGGCAAGCCCTCATGCCATATTAAATTCGGGGAAGCAACTGCGCTTTTGGCTGGGGACGCACTTTTAAGTCTTGCATTTGAAACGGCTTTATGTAATAATAACATAGATAAGATAGGTTATTATAATGTAATCAGAGCAACAGGCGAGCTTGCCAAGGCTTCTGGTGCCGAAGGCATGGTTGGCGGACAAGTTATCGACCTTGACTCTGTTGGCAAACAAATCGATCTGGATACCTTAGAGGATATGCACAAAAAGAAAACAGGCGCGATGATTATAGCCGCTGCAAAGATGGGATGTATGGTAGCCGGAGCGGACGGCCAAAAAATCAACGCAGCCGGTGAATATGCTAAGAGAATAGGACTGGCATTTCAAATTGTCGATGACCTTCTTGATACCCAGGGTGACACATCAACACTTGGAAAACCTACGGGCAGCGACGACGTCAATAATAAAAATAATTATGTATCGCTGCTTGGCATACAAAAATCCAAAGAGATGGTCGAAAAGCTTACAGATGAGGCGATTGATTTTCTGAAAGTTTTTGATGACAATACATTTTTAGCAATGCTTGCCGAAAAGCTCGCAAAACGTGACCGGTAGTGGTTTTATATATTCCGCTCGAAGTTACAGTTTTGGTAAAACACTGAATATTATTTTGCGTTGCCAGAGGTCGGCGTAGAATAATTCAGGAGGAAAAATATAATGTCAATTCCGCAATATTCGCCGATTTTTAAAGGCATATTTTCCAATACAACACTTTTAGCGGCTTTTTTAAGCTGGGTATTAGCGCAGACCATAAAAACTGTTATCGCAGCTATACGCACGAAAACTTTTGTCCCTGAAAGACTTTTTGGTGCAGGTGGAATGCCGAGTGCTCATTCGGCCATGGCGTGCGCTCTTACAATGTGCGTGGCACATGAATGCGGGCTTGAATCTCCGGAATTTGCCATAACAATATGCTTTACTGCTGTCATTATTTACGATGCAATGGGGGTACGGAGGGCCGCAGGTGAACAGGCAAAAGTAATCAATAAAATGGTCGACATTATGGAAAAAGAGGGTTCTGAGATAACTGAAAAAGAGTTAACAGAATATCTCGGGCATACACCTATTGAAGTGCTTGCTGGAATTTTGCTTGGAATAGTCGTATCACTAATTCTAAATTAATTTTATATAAGCGCTTTTCAAAGCTAATATTGGAGGCATTAAATGGAAAGCGGCAATTTATTAGATAGTATTAATTCACCCAATGACATAAAAAAATTTAATATAAATCAGCTTGAGGCTCTTTGTGCTGAGATTCGTGAAAAATTGATAAGTACCGTTTCCAAAAACGGCGGTCATTTAGCGTCAAATCTTGGCGTAGTAGAGTTGACCGTCGCTATTCATTATGTATTTGATTCCCCAAATGACCAGATTGTTTGGGACGTAGGTCACCAATGCTATGTGCATAAACTCCTGACTGGAAGACGGGAACAATTTGACACCATTCGCAAGTTCGGCGGTATTTCAGGTTTTACGAAACCTCCCGAAAGCAAACATGATCCATTTGGCGCGGGCCATAGCAGCACATCTATTTCTGCCGCTGCGGGGCTTGCAAAGGCTAAAAAATTGAAGAACGAACCGGGTTCTGTTGTGGCCGTTATTGGCGATGGCGCTCTTTCCGGTGGGCTTGCATTTGAGGGTATTAATAACGCCGGTCGAAGCCATGATAAGCTTATTATCATACTGAACGATAATAAGATGTTTATTTCCCGCAATGTTGGAGCAATGGCAAGACATTTGGCGCTAATTAGGACAAAACCATGGTACTTTAAGGTTAAGGATAATGTCGAATTTATATTGCAACATACACCACTCATTGGATCTCCAATAAGAAATGCGCTTGTCAAATCAAAGTCAATAATCAAAAATGCACTTTACCACAGCACAATATTCGAAGAAATGGGTTTGTTATATTTAGGTCCTGTTGACGGTCACAATCTTGCCCAGATAATTAGAGTTCTTCAACGTGCCAAATCTTTAAATAAACCCGTACTAATTCATACATTAACAGTCAAAGGAAAAGGCTATCAATTCGCCGAAAGTAATCCGGGATTATACCACGGAGTTTCGAAATTTGATGTTGATACAGGCGACCCGATAGGTCCCCCGCACAGCGAGACATACTCAGAAATTTTTGGTGAATCTCTGTGCCTATATGCCGGAGCCGACAAGAGGATTTGTGCAATTACAGCAGCAATGAAAGACGGTACAGGGCTTACCGAATTTTCAGAAAAGTATAAAGACCGATTTTTTGATGTCGGGATAGCGGAAGAGCATGCTGTTGTTTTTGCGGCGGGACTTGCACGCAACGGGATGAAGCCTGTTTTTGCTGTTTACTCGACTTTTTTGCAGCGTTCTTATGACCAGATTT
>ENA-UPSB01002831-UPSB01002831.1-bioreactor-metagenome-genome-assembly--contig:-NODE-2831-length-15025-cov-6.025384_pt1 | contig 15025 bp, 12 predicted proteins | sample MGYA00238182_ERZ773286 | MGnify/ENA primary metagenome ERZ773286 (study PRJEB29026, sample SAMN07631240) | bioreactor metagenome | isolation source: Switchgrass digestor | place: USA: Dartmouth... | reverse complement strand
CCGAAGAGCACATCGGTGAGGTCGGTGGCCAGGTACATTCCCGTATAATCCGACAGGGCGGCCCTTAAACCGCCGAAAATAATGTTGACGGGGTCCGCGTCCGTACCCATATGGGTCTGGTGCATCAGCTGCGTAATCGACCGGTCGATGGCGGTGGGCGCTATGTCGGTATGCCTGAATTTGCGCCTGCGTTCTTCGTCAATGGTCGTGTCGAGCCATGTGCAGGGATTGTTGTCATACTTTCCGAAATCTTCCAGGGCTTTAATCGCGACGTCTTTTGCGATATCCGCCACGTCTCTGCCCTCGGTGGCCACCCCGATGCGCTCGGCAACCTGAAGCAGTTTTTTCGTATCCGTGATTTTATAATCCTTTGCATGTCCCTCCGCCGTATGCAAAAGCGTATAAGCGATTTCTCTTCCGTGATCGGAATGGGCGGAAGCTCCTCCGGCGATATACCTTACCAGATTTCTAGCAACGATGGTAAACGCAGAAGCTCCGCAGATTCCCTTGTCCTGTCCCGGCTTCGACGGGATGATCCTGCACGGCCCCTGGATGCAGATGCGGCAACAGATCCCCGTAAGTCCGAACTTACATTGAGGCTGCTGCGCCTTATACCTGTCCCAGGAGGTCAGGATCTGCGCTTCGCCTGCAGCCGCCAGCATTTCAGCCGCTGCCGGATCCGCTGTCCTTTTCTCCAATTCCGCTGTCGACATATTCGATACCTCCATGATATTTTGCCATTCTTCCTGAATGACGCGCGTAATATCAGTTATCCCTGTTTTGCTTGTTTAACGATTTTATTTAACAGTTCTTCCAAGTCCGGGTTTTCGGCTGCAGCGGCGTTTCCGCCGAATCCCATGGACCGTTCCGCGATGGTTTCGTCGTAACGCACGATGCCCAGCAGTTCCCCGGGCTTGAAGTTCTGCTCGATGAATTCCTTTTCCCTTTCGGTTCTTATTTTATTGGCAATGAATTTGACTTCCTTGATTCCCAGTTCAGCGGCAAGCCTCTCTACAGTGCGGGCCGTCTGCACGCTGGATTTCGACGGCTCCGTCACCACCAGCATCAGGTCCACATTGGCCGATGTTCCCCGGGTCAGATGCTCGATACCGGCCCCCATATCAAGGATCACAACGTCCTTCGTATCCATGATCAGGGAATTCATCAGCGCCTTTAAAAAGGAGTTTTCCCTGCAGTAGCAGGAGGATCCTCCCTTTTTGATTCCTCCCATGCGGAGAAACCGGATACCGTCGAATTCAACGCTGTATTTGCCGATTACGGAATCCACTTCGGGGTTCAGCGTATAGAGGGCTCCTTCCCCGGCGATCTCCCCGATGAGATCCTTCATCTCGATCATGGGCTTGATCTGATCCAGTTCCTCTTCACTGATTCCCAGCGCCAAGCCCAGGCTGCTGTCGGCATCCGCGTCAACCGCGTATACGCGAAAGCCTTCCTTCTTGAAAAGCCTTGCGAGATTGGAGGAAACGGTCGTCTTTCCGACTCCGCCTTTTCCTGATACGGCTATTTTCATGCTGTCGGTCCTTTCTTTCGCCTTTTCCGGCCGTCAAATCTTTACTGCGGCTAATTCCGCGTTCGCGGGTTTATCCCATATCCGGCCGTGCCTTCTTTTTTTTATAATCCATCATCTTGTAGACGCCGAAGCTTGCGGCGACGACGATGTCTTCCACCGGCAGGAAGCCGGAAACCGATGAATCAAAGAGGATCGTCCCGGAAGAGGGAACCTCTTCGTCTCCTTTCCAGATTACATAAGTAATCGGAATGTAGGGAAACGCATGGATCGTCATGGCTGCGTCCCCCAGTTTCTCGGCGCTGCCGCCCAGGGCGCGGGCCGCTTCCGCAAAACCGGCGAAATCCTCGGAAAAAGTTCTGACCAGTGGATCGATAGCTCTCTTCTTGAACGTCGGGTAGTATATGGCTCCGCCGCCCGGGATTTCCTTGAAGGAGATGTTCCTTCCCGTCAAGGGCTTCGGTCCGGAATGGATCAGATAATGCAAGATCAGCACTTTTTCCGTGGTCGGCAGCTCTCCGGAACCGCCGGCGGAAACAGGAGGCTCTTCCTGAAAGGCGACCTCTCTGTTTGCGCAGCAAATCCGGTATCGCCGGCCAAAGTACGGAACGGTATATGTTTCCGTTTCTATTTCATATACGGCCTTGCTGTTCTGGCACACCGTTTCGGGCTCGCACGCAAGGAGCCTTGCGCATGCCTTTTTGTAAGCGTCGAGGTATGCGTTTGTCAGATTGGATTCCAGCTCCATATAAACCTCCTTAGCGCGACGCTCCATGACGGTCTTGCCAAGCGCCGTGTTTTATCAAGCGCATGGAACCCTCTTATACTTCCAATGCGCCTTCCCTGAATTTCTTGAGGTAATTCTTGCAGTAGGGATCGCGTCCGAACAACGCTTCGCTGGCATAGATCAGCGACATCAGCTTCTTGTCCAGCGGGTCGATGATGGCGCCGTCCATCCCCGCTTCGATTGCGGCCACCAGGAACGCCTGGTTGATCAGCTTTCTTGCAGGCAGGCTGAAGGATACGTTGCTCAGACCGCAGGCAATATGTACCTCCGGAAACTCCGCCTTGACCTGACGGATGGTTTCGATGGCCACATTGCCGTAATGGGTTCCCGTGCTGATGGGCCTTACGATGGGGTCGATGTAGATATTATCAATGGGGACGCCTTCCTTTGTCATGTTATTGATGAGCTTGTAAGCGATAGATACCCTGTCCTTTACTGTTTCCGGCATTCCCGTGTTATCCATGCAAAGCGCCACGACGCTTGTCTTATATTCGAGAACCAGAGGCAGAATTTCCGCATACCGTTTTTCTTCGTCGGAAATGGAATTGATCAGGACATTCGGGTTTTTATTGACTTCCAGCGCTTTCCGGATCGCCTTTGCATCCGGCGAGTCGATGGCAAGGGGTGCGTCAACCGTTTCCTGAACAACGGTGGCAAGCCATGCCAGCCTTTCCGGTTCGTCTTCAACGAACATGCCGGCATTGATATCGATGTATGTCGCTCCCGCTTCATACTGCTTTTTCGCCAGATCGGCAACAGCCTCCCTGTCATAGTTTTCGATAGCGGGTCTGATTGCCTTCAGTGTGCTGTTGAGCTTTTCTCCTATGATAATCATGAACTTACCTCCTGAAAAAAATTAGACTAACTCTAAATATATCATAAATGAGAGACTCGCTTCTTTGATATTATTTCTTACAGAAGTTTTGGTACAATTTTCGTTTTTGTGCGCTTTTTTTATCAGGATTTCCGTGTTTTTTTGTATGATTTTATAATGATTTTTATTCGATTGTTAAAAATAAGTCAAGTCATCCGGGATGACGCCCGCCCCCTGCGATGCCGGAAAGCCGGTAATTTCAACATATAAAATAAAGTGGCTGCGCCACCATGATAAAAACGGCGCCGTTTTGCGCCGGTGCCGTTTGAAATATGTAAAACTTAAACCTATGTATTCTTCTCCATTCGCCGGTTGAATTGGCCGGGCTTGAAATACAGGTTGGCTCCGACCAGCAGCACGTTGATCCCCTGCACCGTAAACAGGATTCCCGCCATCATGACGGGTGAAAATGCGAAAAGCACCGTGTTGAAGAACGCATACAGCCCGGCGGCTACGCCCAACACGCTGAGTGACAGCAGCCAGGACAGGGTCGCCCATCCCGTATTGCGTCGTTCATAGGCTTCCGTCGCGCGGAGAATTCCGGAAAACATGACCCACATCCCGAAGAATACGGGGATCACGGCGTCAGCCAGCAACTGGTTGGATAGGACAAGGCCGCCGAGTATGACGGCAAGCAAGCCCTCGGCGAAAATATAATTCGAAATTTCCCCCTTCATGCTGTACCAGAAGGCTACGAAGGCGCTGAAGATTCCGGAGACAAGCATTGCGCATCCCAGCGGAAACGCAATGGAAGGAAACAACTCCCCGGGATGGGCAAAACAAAACATGCCCGTACCGATAAGCAGGATTCCTGCGAGGATTTTTAATACTTTCACTTCCGCCTCCGTAATTCTCAAATTATATTCCCTATGTTCCAGGTTTTTTCGTCAGATTATATCGGATTTTGTCAATGCATTCATTATAGTATTTCATTTCTCAACCGTCAAGATTCCCATACTCATCCTCCCGACCGCCGAGACCGCAGGCTATAATCCTTGCGGGATTAAAAGCCGGTTCAGTCCAAATGTTCAAAGACTTCGAATTCCTCCTGTTCGGCCTGCTCGTCAAGCTCGATACCAATGTCATTGTTGAGGATCCCGCCGAAGGTGATGGCGCTTTCCCCGTACTTTTTCCGTATCTCATCCATTGTCCGCTCGATTTTCTCGGATTTTTCCCGTTTCCTTCCGCTTACGGCAAACAGGCTCAGCTGTTCCGCCTCGCCCTCGTCGGCAAGGTTGATTCCCGTTATCGTAATCAAACGAATGGGCGCCTTCAGGTTCCAGGAACTCCGGATCAGCTCCAGCGCGGCGGCGCCGATCTCCTCCGCAAGATTCGTCGGCATATCCAGCTGCTTCTGCCTGGAGATGGTTTTAAAAAAGGGATCCTTGATGTCAACCTTGACGCCCCGGCACTTCATTTCATATTTCCTGAGCCTTCCCGCCACCGTGTCCGACAGGGCAAGGACGGCCGTCCTGATGTCTTGGATGCCGACGAGGTCCCTCTTGAAGGTCATACCGTTTCCGACGGATTTGATCTTCTGGCGTTCGTAGGAAAGACTCACGGGGCTGTCGTCGATGCCGTTGGCATAATCGTGCAGGATCGCGCCGTGTTTTCCCAGCATGGAGGAAAGGAGATTCCGGTTGAAGGCCGCCAGGTCTCCGATGGTCCTCATTCCCGCCTTTTCCAGCTTCTCCGCGGTGGCGCTTCCCACGAAAAACAGCTCGCGCAACGGGAGGGGCCAAAGGATTTCCTTGTAATTATCCCGGGTGATTACCGTAGTGGCGTCAGGCTTCTTATACTCGCTTCCCATCTTCGCAAAAACCTTGTTGAAGGATACGCCGACGGAAAGGGTCAGCCCCAGTTCCTCCTTCACCACCGCCCTGATCCTGTCCGCGATTTCCTTGCCCGAGCCGAAAAGCCGGAGGCTCCCCGTGACGTCCAGCCAGGACTCGTCAATGCTGAATGGTTCCACCATATCGGTGAACCTCTCATAAATCGCGTTGATTTTTCTTGAATATGCCTTGTATTTGTCATGGTGCGGTCTGAGCAGGACAAGACCCGGGCATTTCTTTTTCGCCTGCCATACGGTTTCCGCGGTGACGACGCCGAAGGCTTTGGCCGCTTCATTTTTGGCCAGTATAATGCCGTGCCTGTGTTCGAGATTGCCGCAAACGGCCACCGGCTTTCCCGTAAGCTCCGGGTGCTCCAGAAGCTCCACGGAAGCATAAAAGCTGTTCATATCGCAATGCAGAATCGTCCGGTCCAAGGCGAATCCCTCCCAGGTTTATTTTACACTGGAAAAGCCGCCGCTGCCAGTATATAATGATATCAGGAAAGTATCCTTTGTTCGCCGGCAGGCGGTACCGCATCGTGAAGCCGCCCTTTCGCGAAAAAGGCGGCGAAGCGCATTCGGGTACTGCCGCGATATGAGTGTGAAAAATGGAATGGAGACAAAATGAAAAATGTAATGGTCTGCGTCACGCAGCAGAAAACCTGTGACCGATTGATTCAATTCGGGCATGATTTTCTTGGTAACGAAAAAGGTGAACTGTTCATCATTCATGTGGCCCACTATTCGATTAAATTCCTGGGCAGTTCCAAGGAGGGTGAGGCTTTGGAATATCTTTATGAAAAAGCGCTGGAATACGGCGCCAATCTTACGGTGGTCCGCTCCAACGACGTAATCGGAACCCTGAACAGCCTGGTTGAGAAAAACAACATAAACTACATCATCGTCGGCGAATCCGGCGAGTCAGAGCTGAAATCCAATATGGTGGAGCAGCTCAAGAAAAAGATCAAAAATAAAGCGGAGATCATTGTGATCCCGGCGTAAAGCAGTATAAAACCCCGCAGTATTCTTCCGGCGGGGTTTAATTTTTTCTGATTGAATTGCTTGTTTAATTGTTTCTTAAGTTGCGTCCCCGGCTTCTTACCGGTTCTTCCTCCAGATTTTCAGCTCTTTCGCTTCCGCGATCAGCTCGTCTCTGAAGTCCGGATGAGCTATGGAAATCAGCGCTTCCGCCCGCTGCCAGGAGGACATTCCCTTCAGGTTCACCTTTCCGTATTCCGTAACAATATACTGGACCGTCGCTCTGGTATCCGTGATCACGGAGCCCGGAGTCATCGTGGCTTTGATTCTGGAGTGTAGCTTTCCGTTTTTGTCCGTGTAGGTGGAGGGCAGGCAGATGAAGCTCTTCCCGCCTTTCGAATTATATGCGGCCTCCACGAAATCAAGCTGCCCGCCGGATCCGCTGATGATTCTCGTACCCGCGGTCTCGGAACAAACCTGTCCGGCCAGGTCCACTTCAACGGCGCTGTTAATGGAAATTAATTGATCGATCTGCGATGCGATGAAGGGATGATTGGTGTAATCCACCGGATATCCCGCCACGGACGGATTGTCCCTCATGAAATCATAGAGCTTTTGTGTGCCGGCGGCGAAGGAATAGACGATTCTGCCCTTGTCGAGATTCTTTTTCAAGCCGGTGACCCTGCCTGCCTCCACCATATCGACAAAGCCGTCCACCAGCATTTCCGTATGTACTCCGAGATCCTTCAGATCGGATTCTGCGATCATCTTTCCCAGCGCGTTGGGCATGCCGCCGATTCCGAGCTGGATGCAGGCGCCGTCCTGGATTTCCGACAAAACGTGGCTCGCGATTTTCTTATCGATTTCTGAAGGCGCTGCGGAAGGCAAAACGGGAAGTCCCTGATGTCCCCCTTCCACGATGTAATCCACTTGGGAAATATGAACCGCATGTTCATAACCGCCGTGGACCCTGGGCATATCCTCGTTGACCTCGACGATCACCGTGCGGGCCTTTTCAATGGCAGCCCCGTAATGGGAAACGGTAACGCCGAAATTGAAATATCCGTGCTCATCCATCGGAGCGACCTGAATGGCGACGACGTCGGTGCGGCAGTTCTCCCTGATATACCTCGGCACCTCCGAATATTTAATGGGGATATAATAGGCAAGGCCCTTTTCCGCCAGCCTGCGTTCATATCCTCCCATGTGCATGCTGTTCCAGGTAAAATGTTCCCCTTCAGGATCCGCTTCGATGAATGCCAGCGGCTTCAGTATCACGCCGCCTCTAAGGTTAACGTCATGAAGCTCGTCCTTCCTTTTGGCGATGGCTTCGGCCAGCAGCCCGGGATGGCTTGCCCCCCATGCGATCTCAACCCAATCGCCGTCTTTAATCACTTTTACAGCTTCGTCTGCCGAAACGCACTTTCTTCTGTACTCGTCCATTAACATTGCAGCAAATTCTCCTTTGTTAAATAATACTCAAGCAAATTATTTTGGTTCTCTATGACTTATTTCATTTCATCGCATTTTTGAAACTCAGTCCATACCATTTTACTAACAATACGCCGTTTTCGCAAGCAGTTCGTTAATTTTTTCGCATAAATAGCGGGAAAAAACAGGTATTCATTCACCGATTGGGTTGAAATGACAGCGGCTGCTCTGAAACCTGTTTTCAATAACATATTATTCTTTTTTAAAAGCGAACCCGGAATCGTTTCGGGTTCGTCAAAGCTTTATATCGCAAGGATCTCCGCCAGGTCCATAATCGAGGCGTCATACTGCTTCGGCATATTCAGGGCCTCTTCCAGGTCGTAAGCGACGATATCGTTTCCCCTGATTCCCACCGCCTTGCTTGTCATGCCGTCCTGAAGCAGCAATTCCACCGCCTTGCAGCCCATCCTGCTGGCCAGCAGCCTATCCCTGGCCGTTGGACTTCCTCCTCTCTGGACATAGCCCAAAACGACCACCTTGGTTTCCATTCCCGTTTTTTCCGTGATAATCTTCGCCAGATCGGCGGAGCTGATTTCCACGCCTTCCGCACGAATAATGACGCTGTGGGGCTTTCCGCGGTTCTTGCCTTTTATGAGGGTTTCGCAGATTTGGTCGATATCCGCCGGCTTTTCCGGGATCAAAATGGCTTCCGCCCCGCCCGTCAGCCCCGCATACAAGGCGATATCTCCGCAGTGTCTTCCCATCACTTCGATGACGGTGCTTCTCTCGTGGGAGGACGTGGTGTCGCGTATGTTGCCGATGGCGGACAGAACGGTATTTACCGCGGTATCGAAACCGATGGTAAAATCCGTACAGTTCAAATCGTTGTCGATGGTTCCCGGCAGGCAGACGACGGTTTTCCCGGCTTTGGCAAGCGCAAGCCCTCCCCGGTAGGAGCCGTCGCCTCCTATGATGACCAACCCGTCAATTTTAAATTGCCCCAGCATTTCCACCGCTCTTTGGAAGCCTTCCGGCGTCATGAACCGCTGGCTTCTCGCCGTTTTCAGCACGGTACCGCCGCGCTGCATGATGTCGGATACCGAAGAGACTGTCATTTCCTTAAATTCCCCGTTGATGAGGCCTTCATAACCCCTCTCGATGCCATAGACTTCCAGCTTGTTCCAAATGCCGCACCTTACCACGGCTCGGATGGCGGCGTTCATTCCCGGCGAGTCGCCGCCGCTTGTTAGTACCGCGATTCTCTTCGCCATACTGCTCCTCCTTGATTTTAATTTTACGGAAATACTTTCACAAATACTTTGCTGCTGTCAGTCTCAGGCTTGTCTGCGCACCTTATTGGATATTTTCCTTCCCGACGAGTTCGGATATCCTCTGGATAAACCGTTCGCTGGGACTGACCCACAAATCCGTATTGGCCTTGATCCGTTTTCCTGTGGCGGCAAGTTTTATGATGACCGGCGTATCCCCCCTGTGATCCATGATAATCTCCTTGATTCTCATCAGGGCGGCGGTCTCATCAAGCTCCTTCGGGATCGTGATCTTTACGGGGCCTGTAATCCCTCCGCCGTTAAAATCGTTTATATCAAAAATTCTGTCCGCCAGCAGCTTCGGCTCCTCTTCCTCCTTGAAATTGACGGTCCCCCGGACCACGATGACCCGGTCGTTGTTCAAAAGCCCCAAGGAGGTCTCGTAAACATTGGGAAAGACGATGACCTCCGTGGTTCCGTACAGGTCTTCCAGCTGAACGAAGGCCATCATTTTATTCTTCTTGGTGATTAACGTCTTCTTTGAACTCACCATGCCCGCCATGGTTACGACCATGCCGTCCTGGATGATGCCGTCGGTCTCCGCATGGGCCAGGTCTTCGGAGGTGACTGTGGCGATCCTTTGAATCTTCTCCGCATAATCCGAAAGCGGATGGCCTGTCAGGTAGATGCCCAGCATTTCCTTTTCCATTGCGATGAGCATGTCCTTTGAGAAATTCGCCACGTCCGGAAGCTTGAACTTCATGCCTGCGCCGTTCATGCTGTCGGCGTTGGTCTGGAACAGGGAGAGCTGCCCTTCGATGTTCTTTCTGGCGTTATTCTGGGCCGACTCGATGAGTCCTTCATAGACGGCAAGGTGCTGCGCCCTGTTTCCTTCGAGGCAATCCAGCGCTCCCGCCTTGATGAGGCTTTCCACCGCCTTTTTATTCAGTTCATGAACGTCGATGTTGTCGATAAACTGGAAGATATCCTTCGGCGGCCCCTTTTCCTCCCTTGCCTTTATGATAGCGTCGATGATGCCCTCGCCCACGTTTTTCACGCCCAGCAGGCCGAACCGGATCGCTCCGTCCTTTACGGTGAATTTCTTGCCGCTTTCGTTGACGTCAGGCGGCAGGACGGGGATCTTCATTTCCTGGCAGTTTCGGATGTATTTGGCGATCTGGGTGGCGTCCCCGATGACGCTGGACATCAGCGCCGCCATGAATTCCACGGGATAATAGGTCTTCAGGTACGCGGTCTGATAGGCCACCACCGCGTACGCGGCGGCATGGGATTTGTTGAAGGCATATTCCGCGAAGCTGATCATCTGGTTGTAAATCTCTTTGGCGGCTTGTTCCGGTATCCCGTTCCTGATGCAGCCCTTGATCTCGATATTTCCGTTTTCGTCCTCCTTTCCATATACAAAGTATTCCTGTTCTTTGAGCATGATATCCATCTTTTTTTTGCTCATGGCCCTTCTCACCAGGTCGCTTCGGCCGTAGGTGTATCCCGCCAGATCCCGGACGATCTGCATTACCTGCTCCTGGTAGATCAGACAGCCGTAGGTCACGGAAAGGATGGGCTTCAGGCTCTCGTGAATGTATTCGATCCCCTGGGGGTTTTTCTTGTTCTCAATATAGGTTGGTATGGACGACATCGGCCCCGGACGGTAGAGCGCGATTCCGGCAATGATATCCTCAAAGCAATCCGGCCGCAGGTTTTTTATAAACTGGGTCATTCCCGAGCTTTCCAGCTGGAACACGCCCTGGGTGTTGCCGCTGCTGATGAGATCGTATACCGCTTTGTCGTCGTAGGTTAGCTTGGAAAGGTCGATTTTAACGCCATGGTGTTGCTCGACGAGCTCCAGGGTGTCCCGGATCACCGTCAGGTTCCGCAGCCCCAGGAAGTCCATTTTCAACAGGCCCAGCTCTTCGATGGTGCCCATGGGAAACTGGGTGCTGATCCCCTTCTCGGCAAGATAAAGGGGTACGTATTCGTCCATGCTTCTATTTGAAATTACTATGCCGGCCGCATGGGTGGAAGCATGCCTGGGCATTCCTTCCAGAGCCCTGGCGGTGTCAAGCAGTTCTCTGACCCTTCGATCCTCTTCATAGGCGGCTTTAAGCTCCGGATTCATATCCAGCGCCTTGTCGATGGTCATCCTCAAATCGAAGGGAATGGCCTTGGCGATGACGTCCACATCGCTGTAGCTCATATTCAGCGCGCGTCCTACGTCGCGAACCGCGGCCTTTGCCTTCATGGTTCCGAAGGTGATGATCTGGGCGACTCTGTCGGCGCCGTATTTCTCAATGACATAATTGATGACTTCGCCGCGGCGTTCGTAGCAGAAATCGATGTCGATGTCGGGCAGGCTGATTCGCTCGGGATTCAGGAACCGTTCGAAAATCAGCCCGTACCGGATGGGATCGATGTCCGTGATCTTAAGGGCGTAGGAAACGATGCTCCCCGCGGCGGAACCTCTGCCCGGTCCCACCATGATCCCGCGGCTCCTGGCAAAGTTGATGAAATCCCATACGATGAGGAAATACTCCACATAACCCATGGCGACGATGGTGTCGAGCTCATAGGAAAGCCGCTGTGCAAGGCTCGGGTCGCGCTCGGCGTAGTCGGCCCCGTACCGTTCCTTCATGCCTTCCTCGCAAAGCTCCCGGAGATAGGCTTCGTTCTGCTTCCCGTCCGGCGCATGGAATTCCGGCAGGTGGACCTGGCCGAACCGGAATTCCACATTGCATCGGTCCGCGATCTTCTTTGTGTTTTCAATCGCTTCGGGCAGATCCGCAAAGAGGCGCTCCATTTCCTGTTCGGATTTCAGGTAGAACTGGTCGTTGGGAAAGCGCATCCGGTTTTCATCGTCGACGGTCTTTGCCGTCTGGATGCACAGCAGCACGTCGTGAACCGCCGCGTCCTCCTTTTTCACATAATGGACGTCGTTGGTGGCTACGAAGGGAATCCCCGTCTCCTCCCGCAGGCGTTTCATATCGGGCAGGATCCGGAGCTGTTCCTCAAGGCCCTGATCCTGAAGCTCCAGATAGAAGTTGTCCTTCCCGAAGATGTCGAGCAGGGTTAACGCCTCTTTTTTCGCGCCTTCGTAATCCCCGTTCAGCAGCCTCCACTGCACTTCTCCCGCAAGACAGCCGGAGAGCGCGATGATTCCCTCGCTGTATCTTCGGAGGAGGGCGTGGTCGACCCTGGGTTTATAGTAGAATCCTTCCGTATAGCCGGCGGAAACGATCTTCATCAGGTTGCGGTAGCCGGTTTCGTTTTTAGCCAGAAGAACCAGGTGTCCCTGGCGCTTGTCCTTCTCCGCGTCCTTGTCGTGCATGGTCCTGGCCGCGGTGTAGATCTCACAGCCGATAACGGGCTTGATTCCCTGCTTTTTGGCCTCTTTATAAAAATCGATGACGCCGAACATGGCGCCATGATCCGTAATGGCCACCGCATCCATGCCGAGCTCCTTTGCGCCCGCAATCAGATCCTTGATCCGCGCGGCCCCGTCCAGAAGGCTGTATTCCGTATGTACGTGAAGATGCGTGAATGTCATCGTATGTTCCTTTTCTGTTCCGTTCTTTTTGAATGTATTTTATCACATTCCCCCGCCCCGTCATATAGAATTCTCCTTAAAAAAGTAATGGGCCAGGAAAAATTTCCCTTGTTAACTATGACAAAAAATAAACAATGATAGGCCATACGGTATTTTGTATGGCCTATCATTTTGTAAAAATTGGTATTGGTAATATAGGAGGCAAGATAATTTATTTAATAAGGGACGGCTTTAATATGCGCTCCAACCGCCGTCGGCAACGATTGCGGCCCCGTTTATAAAGCTTGACTCATCGGAAGCAAGGAAGACCGCAATATTGGCGATTTCTTCAGGATCCGCCGAACGGGGATTGTTGGCCGTTCCGAGCATCGCTCTTTCGCTTCCGAATTTGCTTGCATTTTCAAAGCCGACGCCCTTTAAAGTTATCTCCGTATTCACACCGCCGGGGCAGATCGCATTGCACCGGATCCCCTCTTTCGCGTACATGTACCCGATATTTTTCGTCATTCCGATAAGACCAAATTTTGAAGTAATGTAGGAAGTGCCTGCAACGCCGCCGCGCAGCCCGCCTATCGACGCGATATTGATAATGTTGCCCGAGCCTTTTTCCAGCATCTTTTGCACAGCCTTCCTGCAAGCATACATCGGACCTGTAAGGTTGACCGTCAATACTCTCTCCCACAGTTCATCCGACAGTTCTGCCACAGGCATATTCTGGTCCACAATGCCTGCGTTATTTACAAGGATGTCAATGCTGCCGAAGGTTTCAACGGCATAGTCAATCATGTGTTCGTTCACCGACTTTTGAGAAACATCCCCTTGAATGGCGACGATGGTCCCTCCAAACGCTTTCGCTTCGTCAACCAGTTCGTCCAGCATTTCTTTCCTTCTGGCAACTGCGACAACCTTTGCGCCTTCCTTCGCAAATGCCAAAGCAATTGCACGCCCCATACCCGAACTTGCTCCTGTAACAACTGCAACTTTGTCCTTTAATCTCACCTGTAGCCCTCCTGTTCAATTAAAGATTGTTAATTATTTGTCAATAGAGTACCACAGGTTGGAAAAAAATTCAACCCCCTATATTTGGGTGAAACCTGACTTTTTTTTATCACATGTTCTGTAATAAGCATATACTGAAATAAAATAGAACGAGGTGATGCCTATGCCTTTCGAACAATACGATACCAGGGAGTTATTCGCAAGGCTGATACAATGTGAAGCAGGCGGTGAAGGGGAAGACGGGATGAGAGCGGTCGCCACCATCATCATGAACCGCGCCACGATTCCTTACGGAGAGTTTGCAAGGGTCAGCCAGGGAGGGAATGTCCGGAACATCTTGGTTCAGGAAAGGCAGTTTGTATGTATGCAGACCATGGTGGGAGGCGTGTACAATCCGCAGAACGTGACGAATATGAACCCCACCGAGGAGCACTATGCCATTGTGGACTGGGCGTTGGGAGGAGGGCGGTTCGCACCGATTGGCAACGCCATTTTTTTCTTCAATCCCTACAGTCCCCAATGCCCGCCTTATTTCCCCACCAACGTCGGCGTTATTCATAACCGGATCGGTGATCACTGTTTTTATATACCGACCCAGTATTATCCGAATACTTAATCTTTTAAAGGCGTGAGCGCCGTACGCAGGCATGCGCAAGCGAGCCTGAGGCTGACAGCGACTGCGAATGAGCCAGTGACAAAGTATTTCGGAAAATTAACAAGCAAGGAAAGGAAATGGATTTATGTTTGACTGTAACCTGATCAAATCCAGGGAACAAAAGATGCGTGAAATCCTGCTGCCGAGTTTGGAATCAACATATCAAAAAATGCATGTGCATGACCCGGGCGCAGTACCCCGCCCGAACCCGCTTATGCCCCCGGGATTCCCCCCGCCGGCCGCTCCGGCGGCACCGCAAGCTCCGGCTTCGCCGTCCACACCCCAGACTCCGGCCGCTTCGCCCGGCCACTCCATGCCGTTTATGCCGGCGTCGCCCAAAACCCAGCCGGAATCGGAGCTGGATTTTCCGGCAAACCCGCTTTTGCCCAAAATCCCCCCTAATTCGCCGAACATCAGGGTGCCGTTAAACCCGCTCATGCCCCCGGCTTATTCCACCGTCATAGACTATGAGGGCCTGCAGTACTTAAACGGTTATTTGAGGACGCAAATCGGCAGGAATTTACAGGTGGAGTTTTTGGTGGGCTCCACGAACATAATTAAAAAGGAAGGCAAACTCGTCGGCGTAGGACTGAATTATATCTTGCTGGAGGACAGCAAGACCGGAGATATTATGGCCTGTGATTTCTACAACATAAAATTCTGCAGGTTTATTGCGGACGGAAATACGGCATCCGCAGAATAAGACGGGAGCCGTGCACGAAACACGGCAACCGCCTTATTTCATAACGTCCTTCATATCCACGCAGATCTTCCGTACAAAATAACCTTTGATCAAAGCCTGTTTTTTCTTTCCTCCATTATATGTTCCCGGTTTCTTGTCCTGAAGATCAGCTGCTTCAGCGTATTCCAGCGGAATGGAATCAACGGGTACAGATAGCTGTCGCCGACGATGTTCTTCGTAGTTGCCAGCACGATAAAGTTTATCAGCACCGCAGCCAAAGCTCCCCATACTCCGAAAGCCGCCGCTCCGATCAAAATCAACACCCGCATGAATTTGATCGCATAGCCAAGTTCGATGCTTGGCTGCGTAAAGCCTGCCAGAGCAAGGACGGCCATACAGAGGATTGTCTGCGGAATGAACCAGCCGGAGTCCA
>ENA-UPSB01002827-UPSB01002827.1-bioreactor-metagenome-genome-assembly--contig:-NODE-2827-length-15043-cov-6.346144_pt1 | contig 15043 bp, 8 predicted proteins | sample MGYA00238182_ERZ773286 | MGnify/ENA primary metagenome ERZ773286 (study PRJEB29026, sample SAMN07631240) | bioreactor metagenome | isolation source: Switchgrass digestor | place: USA: Dartmouth... | reverse complement strand
GGCGGCGGGGCGCACCATGGGCGTGATCGGCACCGCCGGCATGATGCTGGGCCCCGAGGAGATCGAGGGCAAGGCCGGCTACACCACGCCGGAGCCGCAGACCATCCACCGGCTGCTCGCCACCATGCTGCGGCGGGGCGCCTGGGGCGCGGTGATGGAGGTCTCCAGCCATGCGCTGGAGCAGCGGCGTACCGATCACTGCCGGTTTGATGTGGCGGTCTTTACCAACCTCACCCACGAGCACCTCGACTATCACGGCGACATGGAGTCATACTACGCGGCCAAGGCCAGGCTCTTCCACACCCTCCGGCCCGGGGCGACGGCGGTGATCAACGTCGACGACCCCTACGGCCGCCGCCTGGCCGGCGAGCTGCCCCGCGGGGTACGGCTGTACACATACGGAACGGCCGCCGAGGCCGACATCCGGGCGGAGAATGTCCAGCTCACCATCGGCGGCGCCCGCTACCGCCTGATCACCCCGATGGGTGCGGCGGACATCGAGGCTCCGTACCTGTTCGGCCTGTACAACGTGTCGAATGCCCTGGCCGCCGTCGGTGCCGGGCTGGCGCTCGGCTTCGGCGTGGAGCACGCCGTGCGGGCCCTGCGGACCGCCAAGGGAGCCCCCGGCCGGTTCGAGCGGATCGACGAGGGGCAGGACTTCACGGTGGTGGTCGACTACGCCCACACCCCCGACGGGTTCGAGAAGCTGCTCTCGGACGTGGCCCGGATCAAGGAGCCCGGGTCCCGTGTGATCATGGTCTTCGGCTCGGCGGGCCACCGGGACCGCACCAAGCGGCCGGAGATGGGGCGGATCGCCGGCGAGTACTGCGACGTGCTGGTGCTGACCGAGGAGGACCCGCGCACGGAGGATGCCCTGGAAATTGCCCGGGAGATTGCCTCCGGCGTGACCCGCGACGAGGTCGAGATCCTGCTGATCGAGGACCGGGTGGAGGCGATCCACCGTGCCATCCGCATGGCCCGGCCCGGCGACATCGTGCTGATCACGGGCAAGGGGCACGAGACCGACCTGGAGGTGCAGCATCCCACCACCTGGCGGGGCGACGTCCCGACCGCGGTGGAGGCCCTGCAGGAGCGGGCCCGGGAGGAGGCCCGCGGCGTGCGGGCGTGACCGCGTCCGGGCGCCACTGGGCTGGAGACAGCCCGGAGCGTCAGACAGGCCCCGTGTGAGACCTTGGGCATCGTACCTAGGTACGATGCCCATTTTCCATCGTTCGGACCTGTTATGAACTGGCCCTTTTCCGGTAGGATGGAGACAGCGTTACCGGAAGGAGGGCTGCCTCGTGGGGCGGTACTTCGCCGGGCTGCTGCTGATTGCCCTGGGCGTCGTTTTTCTGTTGGAGACCATGGGGTTCGCCCCGATCCGCTCCTCAGGATCGGTGGTCCTGATCCTGGTGGGGCTTCTGATCGCCGGCAGGGGGATTGTGGGACGGCGGCCCAACCTGTTCAAGATCGGCCTGGGCCTCTGGATCGGGGCCATCGGCCTTTTCTCCATCCTCTCCCGGGCCGGCGTCACCACCCTGACCGGGGGTGACGTGGCGCGCCGGGGCTGGCCGCTCCTCCTGATTTGCATGGGCCTTTCCCTGCTGCTTGACCGGCGCCTGCGGATGATCGCGATTTTCGCCGGGGGCCGGCGGTCGGCTGAGACTCCCACGCGGATCGTGGGCGACGTGACGCAAGGTGACGAACCCTGGACCCTGGACGAGGACCTGACCCTCTACACCGCCGTAGGGGACCTGCGTCTGGACCTGTCCACGGCCACCATCACACCCGGCCGGCACCGGGTTGAGGTGGAGCAGGTGGTCGGCGACACGCTCGTCTATGTGCCTGACACGGTTTCCGTGTGCGCGAGCGGAGAGACCACGATCGGCGAAGTGGCGATTTTCGGCGACCATCGGTCGGGCGTCGGCCATGTCTACCTGAAAAAGGAGGAAGTCGTCCCGGGGTCCGACGTGGAACTGATCATCGAGGCGCGGCTGCGCATCGGCGACATCCGCATCGAGCGGGTGCCTGGCGCCGGGTTCCGGGTGTAGGGACATGGATGAGCGGCGTGTACTCGGGCTCCAGTGGCGGCTGGTGGCGGCCATCGTGGCCGCCGGGCTCCTGAGCACCGGGATGGCGGCGGCGGGTTTCTGGGTCTCCGTGGCGTACGGCGTCGGGCAGAGCGAGGCTGCGGTGGCAGGCGTGGCTGCCGGCCTGGCCGGAGGGCTGGCCGCCTCGATCTGGGGCTTCTGGCTGGCCCGCGGGGTCAAGCGCCGGCTGTGGAATGCGGGTGAGCTGGCGCTGCGCATCCGGCAGGGCGATCTCTCGGCCCGGCTGCCGGTGGGCGAGCCCGACGAGATCGGCGAGCTGGAGCGGCGGCTCAACCAGATGGCCGAGTATCTGGAACAGGCGGTGGGCGAGCTTTCCCGGCTGGCGGAGCAGAACCGGATCCTGGCCGAGGAGGCCCGGCGGGGCGCCGCCCTGGAGGAGCGCGCCCGCATCGCCCGTGACCTCCACGACACGGTGAACCAGCAACTGTTCGTCCTCTCGCTCCGCACGGCGGCGGTCCGCAGGCGGGTCGTGGCGGAGCTGGCCGGGCGGGTCCAGAACGGCACCGCAGCCGGTGTACCGGCCTCGGGCGGTTCTGCCCAGGCCGCACCCCGGGAAGGCGCTGCGGCAACCAGCCTGTCCCCGGACTCGGCCACACCGGCTCCCGCTGCCGGCACGCCCCCTTCGCCCGCGGGCGCCGTCCTCACGCCTACCCTGGCCGAAGAGCTGGCGGCGCTGGAGGAACTGGCCCGGGCGGCCCACTCCCAGACCCGGGCGCTCATCCTGCAACTCCGGCCGACCACGCTGGAGCAGCAGGGCCTGGGGCCGGCGCTGGCGGAGTACGTGAAGACCGTCGCCACCCGGGAGGGGTGGGAGGTCCAGTTGGAGATCGACCCCGCCATCCGGCTGCGCGGGGCGCCGGGCGAGGCGCTGTTCCGCGTGGCGCAGGAGGCCCTCAACAACGTCGCCAAGCACGCCCGGGCCCGTACCGTCCGGGTGGCGCTGCAGCGGTCCGACGGCCAGGTGCAGCTCACGGTGGCCGACGACGGCGTCGGCTTCGACCGGAACACCGGCATCCGTCCCACCGCCGTGGGGCTCGCCGGCATGCGGGAGCGGATGGCGTCTCTCGGCGGCCGCATCCAGCTGCGCACGGCTCCGGGGCAGGGGACGGAAGTGCAGGCGATCCTGCCGGAGCCGACGGGAACGCCGGAGGAGTCGGGGGTGCGGCCGCTCTGACAACTGGGCAGGGATCGGTCGGCGCGGCGAAGGCGCCGTCGTTGGATGCCGCCCGGCGGGCTGAAGCGCAGCGAGGGGCCTGGCCGGACCCGATCCAAGCCGCATGGGCCGGACAGCAGACGGAGTGCATTCGATCGTAGCTGGGCCCGCAGCCCGAAGGGCCAATCCGAGGCCGGGTTGGTGTCGCCAGGATAGCAGAGGACGAAGCCGGGGGCATGGGACTGTGCCGGAGCCCGGCCCACGACGCAGGGGGTGCGCAGGGTGATACGAGTACTGATCGTCGACGACCACAAGATGGTCCGCGAGGGGCTAAAGATCTATCTGGCGACTGAACCGGAAATCACGGTGGTGGGCGAGGCCGAGAACGGCGAGGAGGCCGCCCGCCTGGCCGCCGAGCTGAGGCCCGACGTGATCCTCATGGACCTGATCATGCCCCACGTGGACGGCGTCGAGGGTACCAGGCGCTGTCTGGCCGCTTGCCCGGAGGCCCGTGTGATCGTGCTGACCTCGATGCCCGACGACGACCTGGTGGTCCCTGCCATCCGGGCCGGCGCCCTGTCGTACGTGCTGAAGGACATCGCCGCCGAGGACCTCGCCGAGGCCATCAAGAAGGCGGTGGCCGGCCAGCCGACCCTCCATCCGCTCGCCGCCCAGCGCATGATGCAGGAACTGACGGCTCCCCAGAACTCCCGGGCCAGGGTCGACGAGATCAGCCCCCGGGAGATGGAGGTCCTCCGGCTCATCGCCCAGGGGCTCTCCAACAAGGAGATCGGCGAGCGGCTGTTCATCGCCGAGCGGACGGTGAAGACCCACGTGTCGCACCTGCTGGAGAAGCTGCAGCTGCAGGACCGGACGCAGCTCGCTATCTACGCCTTGCAGAACAAGCTCGTATAAGCGGTGCTGCAGGTGTTGACCCCCGGGCCGTGTGGCCCGGGGGTCATCAGGTTAGCATCGGGGTGGCGGCCCCGGGGGGTCTTCAGGTTAGCATTCGGGCGGTGGCCCCGGGGGTTTCGGGTGGCATTCCGCGTAATGGAGTTCGGGTGTGTCTGGTTTCGCTGCTCTCCACTGGTCTTGATGGTTCTCCTGGGTTGCCCGTGGGCGTGCTGTCCAGGGCCCTTTTCTTCACCGGCAGGGGCAGCGGCACCCGCCGACGATAGGCCTTGCAGAGGTCCTCCAGGTGAGCTATGAGTAGCTCCTGGCCGTCCAGGCAGCGCAGCGGGAGGCGATCTGGGATGAGGCGCAAGATGCCGGAAACCGAAAGATCTTGGCTGTGTACTGGGACGAGCAGGATGCCGCGCTGGTGACAAATCGCCAGTTTGATGAGATCACGCGCCTGCCGAAGCCGTGCAGCCTCTTCATCAGGGTAAAGCGCGGTCGGGCCGTAGTGCTGTGGCCCGTTAAACTCGAAGCCCACAGCCTGGCTGAAGTAAAGCCGATCAACCTGCAACCGTTCGCAGGTCAGGGGATTGATAAGGAAACCGGGCCAGGCGTTATCCTCAAAGTCCTGGCTGTCAACCGTGAGGTTGAGGAGTTCTCGCATCAGCCCCTCTCCACGGTAGGGCTCCTTTTCCAACCGTCGTTCTAACTCGGCGATGGCTCGCATCTGCGACTCGAGATGGGGGTTGCTCACGGTGACGAAAAAGGAACCGTACCGGCCGGGGCGAGCAATTTCGATCCACCCGTGTAGGCGCAAGACTTCGAGGGCGCGCTTGACTGTATTAAGGCAGGTGTCGGTGACGAAGCAGAGTTGATCGTAAGTGACCTCCACAATAGATTCGCGGAAGCCTGGCAGCAGTTGAAACGTCGCGTACAGCACTTTGGCCTGGGCGCTGAGATCGGTCCTAAGCAGGTCAACCGGCATAACTGCAGAACAGTCGCAGGCCTGAGAGACTGGCATCACTTCACAGAGACCGAACTGACGTAGCACGTTGAGGCCGCTGTTCAGACCCGACAACGATAATCCTGCAAACGCCGCCAACTCACGTTTGCTTCGGGGCTTCAGTTGGAGCCCAGCCCATACGACCTTCGCCACCGGGGTTAATCGGCGGTCTAGAATCACGGTCCCGGGCACTTTGACTTGCCCTGGTCGGATCTCGAGCACCATGCGGCATCACCAGAATATACGTTCGCCAGCCAGGAGTAATTTCCTGCTGGTTCAGTAGCTAATTCCCAGTCTCGCGCTGCTCAACTCAAAATCCAGGTACGGATGAGCGGCTAGTTGACTTCGCCGCAGCGTCTTGAGTTGGCGTTACGCCATCCGGTCAACCGTTGGGGTAGGAGTGGACCGGGCGTCTTGGTCGCAGCTGGCAGTCACGTTGTCCCGGGGAAGGTGCGGAGACCGTATCACGGGTGGAGGGTGTCAACAAACAGCCGGGCCGGTCGTCGCAGGTGTGCTGGAAGTTGACACTCCGGGCGGCTGTGGCAACTACGGAGTTCCGGCAGACACGTTCAGGAAGGGTCCCAGCCGGTTCGACAACCGAAATTCGGTTTCGATCGGAGAGATGAGGGCAGTGCTCAGCGTCGGAGTGTCAAGAAAAAGCCGGGGCGGAGGCGGCAGGGGTGCTGAAAGTTGACACTCCCGACGGCTGCGGCGACTGCGGAGTCCGGGCAGACACGTAGAGAAAGGGGGCCAAGCCGGGACGACAACCAGATTTTGGGTTCAATCTGGGAGATGAGGGCGATCTCGAGCGTCGCAGTGTCAGGAAAAAGCCGGGGCGGTGGCGGCAGGGGTGCTGAAAGTTGACACTCCCGACGGCTGTGGCGACTGTGGAGTGCGGTCAGACACGTAGAGAAAGGGGTCCAAGCCGGGCCGACAACCAGATTTTGGGTTCAATTTGGGAGATGAGGGCGATCTCGAGCGTCGGAGTGTCAAGAAAAAGCCGGGGCGGAGGCGGCAGGGGTGCTGAAAGTTGACACTCCCGACGGCTGCGGCGACTGCGGAGTCCGGGCAGACACGTGGAGAAAGGGGTCCAAGCCGGGACGACAACCAGATTTTGGGTTCAATCTGGGAGATGAGGGATCCTGAGCGTCGGAGTGTCAAGAAAAAGCCCGGGTGGTGGCGGCAGGTGTGCTGGAAGTTGACACTCCCGGCGTCTGTGGCGACTACGGAGTGCGATCGGGTGCCAGCCGATCTGACAGCCAAATTTTGGTTTTGATCTGGGACATGCGGGCGATTCCGAGCGTCGGAGCGTCAAGAAAAAGCCGGGGTCGTGGCGATTGGTATGCTGAAAGCTGGCATTCAGGCCGAGATCAGCTCTACCTGTGACCGAGATGACCACAACAAAAACCCTGCGGCGCACGCCGCAGGGTTCCTACAACTATTCACGCCACCCGGTTCGTCGCCCGCCCCAGCAGGAACGGCTCGAGCCGGCGGTAGAAGGCCAGGCTCACACTGGCCGAAAGCATTCCCTTGAACAGGTTGAACGGCGTCGAGAGCGTCAGCGCACCCACCCAGGCGGCGGTGCCCCGCATCCCCCAGAGTGGGTAGACGAACAGGGCGTTGGCCGGGATCATGATGGCGGCCATGATCACGGTGCCGATGGCGGCGGAAAGGAACGTCCAGCCCCAGTGCTTGAACCCAAATCGCTCGAAGACCTGCTGCGAGACGCCGGCGCCAATCACCAGCGACGCTCCGGCCAGGAAGTTGGCCAGCGCCCCGACCCAGCCCGTGGAGCCCTTGCCCGACAGGAGGAAGAGCCCGGCCTTGATCCCCTGAATCGCCACACCTGCGGCGGGACCGAGGGTGTAAGTCGCCACCACGGCCGGGATGTCGCCGGGATCGTACTTCAGGAACTCGGCGAACGGTGGGATGTAGACCTCGCCGAAGAACATCAGCAGGAAGGCCATGGCGCCCAGCATGGCGATCATCACAAGCCGGTGGAGACGTTCGTTCCGCAATCCAACCCCACTCCTTCTTGACCTGCGCCTGGAGGGCCGCAACCCGTCCCGACCGGGGAAACAGAAACACCCCGGGCCTTCCGGGGTGTGGGTTGCGGGCACAGCAAGAAAGAGCTCCCTGCGCGTGCAGGGTCGCCTCTCTCGCCTTCTCCCATCCGGACTATACCGTCGGCCCCGGATTCTCACCGGAGTCTGCCCCCGTGCCGCCTGATGGCCACACGTGGCTCGCGGCGCTCGTCTCCCCGACAACCGGGAAGCATCACCGCCGGTCGGGAATTGGCAGCTCTTGCCGCCGCACCCTGCCCTGAAGGCGCTCGTTTTGACTGCATGATACCACGCTCACGAAGCGGATGCAATATGCGCCATGGCCTGAAGCAAGACAGTCAACTGGACTAGTTATTAATGTTGCCCACTATCCTCCCAACGGGCTATACTCTTGCCGCGGAGGTGAGCGGGATTTGCAGCTCCTCAAGCGGCTCTGGCCCCTGTATCGGCCCGGACTGCCCCTGGTGCTGCTCAGCCTGGTTCAGATTGCGCTGGTCTCGCTGCTCAGCACGGCCCAGCCACAGATCATCCGGTTCGTCACCGACCGAGTGTTGGAGGAGGGCCGGTGGCAATACCTGGTGCCCGGCGCCCTGGCCGTCATCGCCGTGGCCCTGGTGCAGGGCGGCCTGCGGTTCGGCCAGCGGTATGCGATGGAGATCGTCTCCACCCGGGTGGTGGCCACGCTCCGGTCGCTGCTCTACAGCCACCTGCAGCGGCTCTCCTTCGCTTTCTTTGACCAGGCGCAGACCGGCGAGCTGATGTCCCGCCTCACCGCAGACGTCGACGCGGTACGCATGGCGGCCGGCATGGCGCTGGTGAACGGGCTCACACACCTGGGCACCATCGTCGCCGTGGTGGTCGCCATGTTTCTCATGGACTGGCGGCTGGCCATCGTCTCGCTCCTTTTCCTGCCCCTTCTGGTCCACGCCATCGCCCGGTTCCAGGTGGGGTCGCAGACCGCCTGGAGCGAGGTCCAGGCGGAGACCGCCCGCCTTTCGGTCACGTTGCAGGAGAACATCGCCGGCGTGCGGGTCGTGAAGGCCTTCGCCCGGGAGGAGGAAGAGATCGCTCGGTTCCGGTCGGCCAACGAGGCGTTTCAGGCCGCCAATCTGCAGGCGATCCGGCTGAGCGCGTTCTGGACGAATTATATGAACTTCCTCGCTGCCTTCGGTGCGGTGGCGGTGCTCTGGTACGGTGGTCGGCGGGCGATGGCCGGTGCCATCTCGGTGGGTACGCTGGTTGCCTTCAACGCTTACGTCGCCCAACTGGCTGGACCGGTACGGATGCTGGGGATGGCCCTCTCTCACTTCACCCGGGCGGCGGCCGCCCTGCAGCGGATCTACGCCCTGTTGGACACGCCAGTGGAGGTCGCCGACCGACCGGGCGCACGGGACCTTGAAGATGTGGTAGAGAGCGGATTTTCCGAGACGCCTGAGGGCACGTGCTTGCAAGCGTCCTTGCCCTCAACGGAGACCGGCGGGGCGGGAGGCGCGCCCGTTCAGGCCTTGGCGCATCTATCAGAACCCCCCGCGGTGGGGGGTACCCACGTCCAGACGCCGGTCGCCGGCACCGCGGCGAAGGAGAACGCCCTGGCTCGGGCGCCAGTGCGCCGCGTTCCCGGACGAGTCACCTTCGAGGGCGTCTCCTTCCGCTACCCCGGCGGCGAGACCGTGCTGGAGAACATCCACCTTGACGTCGCCCCCGGCACGCGGGTGGCCGTGCTCGGCCTCACCGGTTCCGGCAAGTCTACCCTGCTCCACCTGATCCCCCGATTCTACGAGCCCACCGAAGGGCGGATTCTCATCGACGGCGTGGACGTACGCAGCGTCAACCTGGCCTCCCTGCGGCGGCAGATCGCCGTCGTGCCGCAGGAGACCTTCCTTTTCTCCACCACCCTCCGGGAGAACATCGCCTACGGCCGGCCCGACGCCACCCTGGAAGAGGTCGTCGCCGCGGCGAAGGCAGCCCAGATTCACGACTTCATCGAGAGCCTGCCGCAGGGTTACGACACCGTGGTGGGCGAGCGGGGCGTGGGCCTCTCCGGCGGGCAGAAGCAGCGCATCGCCATAGCCCGGGCCCTGCTCACTGACGCGCCGATATTGCTGCTCGACGAGTCCACCTCGGCGGTGGACGTGGCCACCGAGCGGCTGATCCAGCAAGCCTGGGACCGCCTGATGGCCGGCCGCACCACCTTCATCATCGCGTCCCGCCTCTCCACCGTGCGGAAGGCGGACCTCGTGCTGGTGCTGGAGGGCGGCCGCATTGCGGCGCAGGGCACCCACGAGGACCTCATCCGCCGGGACGGGCTCTACCGGCGCATCTACGAGCTGCAGCTCAGACCCGCCGAGGAGGTGGTCTAGGTGGTGGTGCACCGCGACGCTGGCGCCTCCCGGCGTGCCCCACTCCGGCCGAGGAGGTGGTCCAGATGGTGATGCGGGGCGGCCCCGGCGCCTTCCGGCTGGACGAGTACGACGTGAAGCTGAGGCAGGTGGACCCCCGGGTCTACCGGCTGCTGGGCTCGCTCATCCGCCCGTACCTGCCCAGGCTGGTCCTGGGCGTCCTGGCCATGGTGGTCACCGCGGTCACCGGACTGGTGGGACCCTACCTTACCCAGGTGGCCATCGACCAGTTCGTGACCGAGGGCGACCCCGCCGGGCTCGACCGGGTGGCCCTCGCCTTCCTGGCCACCGCCCTGTTCAACTGGTGGTCCAGCTACGGGCAGACCTACATCGTCTCCTTCGTGGGCCAGTCCATCATCTACGACTTGCGGGAGCGCATGTTCGGCCACCTGCAGCGGCTCTCCTTCCGCTTCTTCGATGCCATGGCCACCGGCCGCATCATGTCCCGCATCATGTCCGACGTGGACACCATCAACCAGCTGGTCTCGTCCGGCCTCGTGAGCCTGTTCGGCGACTCGCTGGTGCTGGTCACCATCATGGGCACGATGCTCTGGATGAACTGGCGGCTCGCCCTGGTCTCCTTCCTCACCATTCCGACCTTGCTCCTGGTGCTCCGGGTCTTCAAGGGCTGGATGCGCGACGCCTTCATGACCCAGCGCCGCCGGGCGGCCGACCTGAACGCGCACTTGGCCGAGGCCATCGCCGGTATCCGAGTCACCCAGGCGTTCGGCCGGGAGGCCCGCAACCAGGCCGAGTTCGACGACCTCAACGAGCGGTTCCGGCAGGCCAACCTGGGGGCCGTGCGGGTCTGGGCCACGATGATGCCCGCGATCGAGGTGGTCTCGGCCTTCGGCGTGACCCTCGTGCTCTGGTACGGCGGGGTCCTGCTCCGGGGCGGGACGGCCGACGTGACGGTGGGCCAGGTGGCGGCGTTCATCCTCTACCTGAACCGGTTCTTCATGCCGATCCGCGACCTGTCGCAGGTGTTCAACGTGTTCCAGGCCGCGGTGGTCTCGGCGGAGCGGGTGGCGGAGCTGCTGGACCAGCAGCCCGAAATCGTGGACCGCCCGGGCGCCCGGGACCTCCCCCGCGTGGCCGGTGCCGTCGAGTTCCGGAACGTCACCTTCGGCTACGAGCCCGGCCAGCCGGTGCTCAGGGGGCTGAACCTGCGGGCCGAGCCAGGGGAGACGGTGGCCCTGGTGGGCCCCACCGGCGCCGGGAAGACCTCCATCATCAACCTGCTGGCCCGGTTCTACGAGCCGCAGGAAGGCCTGGTGCTGGTGGACGGCGTGGATCTGCGCACCGTCACGCAGCGCTCCTGGCGGTCGCAGCTCGGCATCGTGCAGCAGGACACCTTCCTCTTCTCCGGCACCATCCGGGAGAACATCCGCTTCGGCCGTCCCGACGCTTCCGACGCGGACGTGGAGGCCGCCGCCCGGGCGGTGGGGCTGCACGAGTTCATCACCCAGCTGGAGCGGGGGTACGACACGGAGGTGCAGGAGCGCGGGGCGAAGCTGTCGGTGGGACAGCGACAGCTCATCGCCTTCGCCCGGGCGCTCTGCGCAAACCCGGCGGTGCTGATCCTGGACGAGGCCACGTCCAACATCGACACGGTGACGGAGGCGCTGATCCAGGACGCCCTGCGCACCCTGCTTCACGGCCGCACCGCCTTCGTGATCGCCCACCGGCTCTCCACGATTCGGCAGGCGGACCGGATTTACTTCATCGAGAATGGCCGGGTGGTGGAGGAGGGGCGGCACGAGGAGTTGCTGGCCCTGGGCGGGCGGTATGCCCGGCTCTACCGCGGCCAGTGGGAGGGGGCGTGAAGGAGAAGGCACGAGGCGGAAGGTCCCGCCGGACAGCATGAGGGGCCCCCCGAGAGGCGCCAGACCCCGGACCGACCGGCGGGGACGCGCACCTGGCCGTCCGGGGATGCCCCCCGGCATGACCGGCGGCCCTGCTGACGCCCTGATGGAACGGCCCGCCCCGGGCACGGGGGCGGGTCTTGTCGCGTGGTTAGGGCACTTCCCAATCATTCATGGTATGAAGGATTTAGTATGTATACCAGAATACTATATCTTTTACGGGGCAGATTTCCCAACATACATCACTGCTCAATTCCCTGTGTCGCCGCACTGCGCTGGAAGGAGGTTGGAACCCGAGTGTTCCGCCGAACGCGAACTCCGCTGGTTCTCATGGCGATACTGGCCCAGATCGTCCCGCTGCTGCTGCCTGCCAGGGCGCTGGCGGGTGGCGTGTCGATGACCGTGCTCGACGACTGGCTCTTGCCCGAATCGCCGCCGTACACCATCCGCATTCAAAGCGAAGCGATTCGGGCGGACTCCAACGTCACCGCCAGGCTGGAAGGCAGCCAGGTCGGGGAGACCGTGCCACTGGCCGTATGGAATCAACGGGAGGGCTACGTGGCGTTTTACACGGCCATGCCGCTTCCCCGCGGCGAGTATACGCTCGTGGCCAGCATCGACGGCCAGACCGTCACAGCCCCTGTCTACGTCATGATGGTGCCGCAGTTCCAAGGGTTGGACAGCAACCTGCCGGCGTCCTACGCGGCCCGGACGGTGTCTCTCCACGGGGGCGACATTGCGACGTTCGCCCCGGACAGCCTCCCGCAGGTCCAGATCCTCGACGACAACGGGGCGGTGCTGTGCACGCTGGAGGTGCAGTTCGTCTCGGAGAAGGAGGTTCAGTTCACCATCCCCGCCGGCCTGCCCAGCGGCCGTTATTGGCTGAAGGCCGAGGGGGCGGAGTGGGGGACGACGACCTCCACGTTCTTCGTGGGGACGCGTGAGGAGACGGGCCAGCCCGGGCAGAGCGGAACGGGCGGTGAGGGCGCCTCCGGTTCCGCCGCCGGGAACATCCGGCCCGCGGTGATCAAGGACTGGAACGGCAACCCGCTGGCGAACGTGGGGGTGCACTTCGCCCACGTGGATGAGTTCCCCGTCTACTCCCGGGTATTCTGGACCGATGACCAGGGCCGGTTCGATCTGGACCTGGGCAGCCTGAGGCGGGGCGAGGGGCAGTACATCGTGCACATGATCCAGCGGGCCGACGGCAGCCGGATCCTCACGTATCTACCGGTGCAGGCCACCGCCCAGCAGGCCGAGTACATCCTGCAACTGCCCCGGCCGAACGTGGAACTGCGCATCCAGGATGAACGAGGGATGCCCCTTCCGAACGCGGACTACGGGATTTTCGATCTGAATCCAAACAGCCCGCTGCACAACAGCGGCGTCAGTGCCCGGACTGACGCCGAGGGGTGGGCACAGCTCTACCTCCCGCCGGCCGAGTACTACGTGCAGGTGGACACGAAAGAGTACGTGCAGCCCGAACCGCCCCGGTTCGTCGCACGGGAGAACGGGATGCAGGAGGTGACCGTGACCCTGCTGTTTCTTAACGTGCAGGGTGCCGTCACCGTCGGCGGGCAGCCCACCCGGTGGCCGCTGCTGAAACTCATCGGCCCGGACGGGCAGGTGCACCAGATCCAGGCCTCTTACGACGGCAGGTTCATCAGCCGCCTGGCGCCCGGCCGGTACTCTCTGGTCGAAGTGGACACCTTCTTCCGGGAGTACGGGATCCCGCACTACTTCGGTGAGGGCTACCCGGTGACCGTAGCCGGGGTGGATGCGCCCGTGGTGATCAACGTCGCCCTGCCCGAGGTGAACGTCCAGGGCGACGCCGTGATTGACGGCCAGCCGGTGGCGGAGGGGCTGCTGCTGGCGGAGCCGGTTGGGGCGGACTGGACCCTGCGCTCCCCCATCGAGAACGGCCGCTGGCAGATGTACCTTTCCGCGGGCCAGTACCGGGTCACCGGCATCCAGGTTGGGAACCGCACCTACGACCGCAGCGAACTGCTGACCGTCTCTGCGGAAAAGGCCCCTGCGCCGGTCGTCACGACCTCCACGCTGCTGTTCCCCGACGTTCCGCTCGACCACTGGGCCCGCGCCGACCTGGAAGCGCTGGCCGCACAGAACGTGGTTCGCGGCGACCAGTGGGGCCGGTTCAACCCCGAGCGGGCCGTGACCCGGGCCGAGTTCGCCACCCTGCTGGTCCGGACGCTGGGTCTCGAGCGGGCGACCCCGGCCCAGCCGACTTTCCCCGACGTGGCCCCCACCGACTGGTTCTACGCCGACGTCGAGGCGGTGGCCAGGGCCGGACTGATCCAGGGGGCGGCCGGGCAGTTCCGGCCGCTGGATACCATCGCCCGGCAGGAGATGGCCGCCATCCTTGCCCGGACGCTGCGCCAGCGTGGCGAGAGCGCCGGCCTGCCTGCCGCGACGGCCGAGGCCCTGCGCTCTGCCGCGTCTCCCGAGGCGGTTGAGGCGATCCTCTCCGGCGTGGCCGACGGGGCGGAGGTCGCCCCCTGGGCGAAAGCCGACGTGGCCCTGACCCACCAGCTGGGACTGCTGAAGGGCCGCAGCGGGAGCCGCTACGAGCCGCAGGCCTCGGCCACCCGCCTGGAGGCGGTGGTGGCCTTGAAGCGGCTGCTGGACGCGCTGGGCGAGCCGTAGTCGTCTGTCATGCGGGAGCCCCGCCGGGCTGGCGGGGCTCCTGGTGATTTGCGGCGGAGGCGGCTCAGTGGCGTCCGCACGACGTCAGGAATCGTTGCGACCGCGGGTGTGCCGCTTCACGGAGTCGCCGGGAGAGGCCCTTCGGCCCGTGCGGGGGCGGCGCAGGCGAAGTAGGCATCGGCTTGCAGGCGCCGGCGAAGCGCCAGGTGCATGACCCTGCACGCAGGGGGCCGCACGGCGAGTTTCAGGGCCCCAGGTGGAGGCGCGGCCCGGGCGCAGGAACGGGCCCACAGAAGGGGAATACAAGATCGAGACGATGTGTGGTGTTGCCAGGCCCTGCCCGTCGCACGGCGGGAACGCCTTCGCACCTCATGAAACACATCATGGCGTCTCACGGACCGCAGATTGCCGCAGCAAGCCACTCAGGAGGGAGGACGCCCATGAAACCCTTCCGCATCGGCATCATCGGCTACAGTTTCGGTCGCATCCACGCCGAGGCCTACCGCCTGATCCCGTTCTACAAAGACGTGGGGGCCCCCATCGAGCTGGTGGCGGTGGCCACCAGCCGCCCGGAGACTGCGGCGAAAGCGAAGGCCGAGGGCGGCTTCGCCTTCGCCACCGCCGACTGGCGGGAGCTGGTGGCCTCGCCCGAGGTGGACATCGTTCACGTCTGCGCGCCGGACGACCTGCACCACCCGATCGCCAGCGCCGCCCTGGAGGCCGGGAAGCACGTCTACTGTGAGAAGCCGCTGGCCCGCACGGTGGCCGAGGCGGAGGACCTGTACGCCCGGGCCCGGGCCTCCGGCCGGGTGGCGCAGGTCGCATTCCAGTGCCGCTTCGGCTCCGCCGCCCAGGCGGCCCGCCGGCTGATCCAGGACGGCACCCTGG
>ENA-UPSB01002820-UPSB01002820.1-bioreactor-metagenome-genome-assembly--contig:-NODE-2820-length-15081-cov-336.148942_pt1 | contig 15081 bp, 12 predicted proteins | sample MGYA00238182_ERZ773286 | MGnify/ENA primary metagenome ERZ773286 (study PRJEB29026, sample SAMN07631240) | bioreactor metagenome | isolation source: Switchgrass digestor | place: USA: Dartmouth... | reverse complement strand
ATTTCTTTGGCCTGCTCGACGACCTTATTCAAGCGGTAAAACAAGGGGATGCGGAGGGTATATCCAAATCTATATTGCCCAAAATAGATCAGGCAATGGATGACATATTTCGCGTGAGAACTCAAGCAGGCGCCCTGGTAAAAAGATATGAAACGTCAAGCTCCAGATTGAAGCAGATGAACTTGAACTACAACGAGCTTTACAGCAAGGTCTCGGATACCGACCTGGCCGAAGCGGCAACAAAATTTGCCATGGCACAATCGGTATACCAGGCAAGCCTGGCCACCATAGCCAGGATAATACAGCCCACGCTGGTGGACTTTTTGACTTAAAGAAAAAGGTGATTTTTATGTCATTAAGCATTTGGCAGGAAAACATTGAGGAGTTGAAGAAACGCCAGCCCAAACTGGCTGAACTTCTCGAGGAAAGAAGGAAATCTCACATCGAAAGCGGGACGCGCCTAATCCCGGATATTGCACAGACCCCTAACGGCCTTTGGATTAAAAGCCGAAAGCGGCCCTTTTTCGAGCCCTTTGAGGGCAACAACGCCAAAGACGTCCCGAAAAATGCCTGCCTTTTTGTGGTAGGTGCCGGCAGCCCGCGCTATTTTACGAATCTTTTCAAGTCCATGAGCTGGTCGGTCATGGCTGTCATAGTAGTAGAGCCGAACATCGACCTTTTGTTTTGGCTTTTTGAAGAAGTATCGGTATATAAGCTCCTTCCGCCGTTTATTCGTCTGGGCTTTGCGGTAAGCGACGAAGACGATCTCGTTTTGGAGCTTTTGGACACGACCGTTACGCCTCTTGGGACGTTTACTGCAGGCGATTTGGGGCACGTGATTCATAAAGGCGAATGCGAGGACCCGAAACCTTTTAACGAAATACTGGCAAAGCTCAAGGAACGCGTTTTGATAAACCTTCAAATGATCGGAAATTCCGTCGAAGACACTTTGCTTGGCTTAAGGCAGATGGCCTTGTCTTCTCCGTGGATCGCCTTTGGTCCCAAGTTGAGGACTTTAAGGGGAGCTTTCAAGGGAAGGCCTTCGGTCGTGGTCTCCGCCGGGCCTTCCTTGGATAAAAATTATGAGCTTTTAAAGGGCAGAGAAGATAAGCTTTTAATAATAGCCACCGATACTGTTCTTCGTAAGCTTCTTAAAAACGGCATAAGGCCTCACATTGTGTGTGCCCTTGAAAGGGGCCTTGTTGTGCTCGACAAACACTTCCGCGACGTCATAAGGGATTACAAAGAAGAGCTCAAAGACGTCCTGCTTGTTGTCCAGTCCGTATGCGTACCCCAGATAGTCGGCACCTGGCCCGGCCCTAAAATCGTAATAGGAAAGGCCGGTTTGCCCCTCGACTACTGGGTGGTCGGCCAGCTTTTAGATGGGGATGTCGTTCCTTCGGGAGCTTCCGTCGCCCACATGTGCATGAACATAGCCGCCTTGCTTGGTTCCGATAAGATTGCCCTTATCGGGCAGGACCTTGCCTACGGAGAGGAAGGTGCTACCCACAGCAGCGACACGGCATGGTCCAAGGAAAAATCGGGCGATGCAAGGATCTCCGAAGAAAATCGCATCCCGGTTCCGGGTGCATTGGGAGGCACGGTATTTACACATAGGGTATGGCTCATGTTCCTGCGTATTTTTGAACAGATGATAGGTTCCTTGGCGGAAGTAGGCCTTCGGGTTTACGACTGTACCGAAGGCGGCGCTCTAATCAGGGGCACGGAAGTGATGTCGCTCAAGGACTTCACAAGCAGCTTCGTGGACTGCATTGAAAGTCTTCCTGTTTTACCGCAAGAAGTCGTCATTGAAGATACGGATAAGGATTGGCGTGGGTTGGCGGACAGCCTGCTTAAAAACGTCGATGACGGCATAAAGGGCTTTGAATTTTCGCTTGAGCTGCTGCAAAAGTTGGAAGAAGAAAAAAAGCGCGTAGTCTCCCCCGGCCTTCCGCCAGCTAGAAGGCGAAAGTTGGCCTACGAGGCTTCGGCCGTAATAGATGCCTTGCATGCCCAAAACAGGGTCCTGGAGTTTTTAGGACAAACTTACGCCTACGCAACTTTACTTGAGATTGTAAATACCCGCACCCTTGAAAACATGGAGATGATAACCAGGTGGGAGAAGGCCCACGATGACCTCATTGCCGCCCATCGTGTGGCCGCCAACTTTACGATTCAGTGGCTGACCTACATAAAGGACACCATCCAGGGCTTTAAAGAAGCAGGAGAAAAGGGCTTGCCCTTTGGCCTTGCCCCTATAGACGAAGAGGCTGCCCGCGGTTGCCTTGAATCGCTGCTTGAAAGCAATGGAGAAGACGAAGGCGGCATGGTAAGATTTCGCAAACCTCTGATTGACAACCTCCTTGCAAGGTGCGATCCTCTCTCTGCCGATTGGCCTTACAAACTGCTTTGGAAATTGGCACTTCACCTCGAGAGCGAAGGACGGGCCGAAGAAGGGTGTGCCTACATGCAGAAAATCGCAAGTCTTCTTGAGGGCAGCGAAGTGGAAAGCAGAGAAGCTGCAGAGATCTTAAAGACCTGGGCACGCCTGCTTTCTGCGCCCGACCTGTGTCGTTTGCCCAAATTCGACATGGCCAGGCTCGTTTTAAGCAACGCCCTCCGTTATGCTCCCGACGACGGGGAGATACAGAGGATGTGGATTACCTTAATAGAACAGCAGCGGCGAACCTTTGGAGACCTTAAAGATGTCGATCCCGATAACTCGGCAATAAGGTGGTTAAAGGAAAAAGCCGAAGCGGAAAGGCTCATCTCGCACGGAGAAATATTTAAGGCTTTGCATAAGGCTTGGGATATGGTTGAATTTTTTCGCGAAGTCATGCCCGACGAAAGCAGAAGGTTAGCCCTTTGGTGCCTTTCTGCAGTTGAAAAGCTGATGGATGTTTCAAGCGAAGAAAATGCGGAATTTGCATCGTTTATGCGTCGATTGAACGACAACTTTACGATTATAGAAGAGCTTAAGGTTCCCGTTACTCCAAAATTGGCTCAAAAAATTTATCCTGGATATGAATTAAAGTTTTTGCCGACAAAGGCCGAATAGTTTGTAAGAGGAGGTGATGCGCGTCTGAGAGGTATTAATTTGCAACTTCAAATGCGGGACAGGTTAGACTTATGGGGTGTTTTTGTATGGGTGGGGTAAGGATGCCCTGCTCGAAAAATTATCAAGGAGGGTGAAACGATTATGAGAGTTTACCACAATATTCCTGCTTTATTTACCTACAATGCTTTAAACAGCACCAATGAATCTCTGCAGAAGTCCATTAACAAGCTGTCGACAGGTTTAAGGATCAACACAGCCGCCGACGATGCCGCGGGCCTTGCCATAAGCGAGAAGATGAGGGCACAAGTTAGGGGCTTGGATATGGCCGTCAGAAACGCTCAGGACGGCATATCGATGATCCAGACGGCTGAGGGCGCCTTAAACGAGACTCACTCCATCCTTCAAAGGATGAGAGAGCTTGCCGTGCAGGCCGCAAACGATACCTTGACGGCAAACGACCGCCAGGTCATCCAGCTTGAAATCGACCAGCTCAAGGAAGAAGTGGACCGCATCGCCTCGACGACGCAGTTCAACAAAAAGAAGCTATTGGACGGTTCGGCCTCCGTTCTTTGGTCTGCGGATAAGCTCGAGACCAAGGCCTTCGTGCGGGGAAGCCTGCGCCAGGTCGATCAGTTCGGCCAAAAGGCTGCAGCTGAGGGCAACTTTAAGATCTCCATCAACGCCACTCCGGGCCAGGGACAGATCCAAAAAAGCGACGTCTTCAAAATTAAGCACGAAGACGTCATGATGAACGTAAGCGTCAACAGCCTTCAGGGCGTAAACGACGTCAGCATCGACGGGTTGCCCGCAGGGCAATACAACCTAAATATGGAAAGAGCCGGTGCTGTGTCTGCGGCTGCTACTGCTACATTGGTAAGCCATTACGGATTCAACAACCTTACGGTTACCTTGAGCGGGGCCGTTGAAGCGAACGCCAACATACTTTTTGAAGTGGTTACCGTAGACACGTCTTTGAAGCAGGTTACTTTCCGCGGGGTTTCTTACGTGCTGGATAAAGATGGCAATTTGGAGAACAAAGTGGTAGAAAGCATTGTCGTAGGTACGGCAGGCACGGTATTGTCTTCGTCGAAACTGGGCGTAAAGCTTATCTTGGGAGGCATTACCTCTACAAACATCGCAAATGCCGATGTGGGCGATAAGCTGGTTTACCAGGTTAAAGCCAGTGCGGTAGCAGGTGACGTAAGGGCTTCTTGGAACTTTGAGGTTGACCCCAAATGGCCCAACAGCTGGGCCATGACGTCCGTGACGATGAACTTCGCCTTCAATGAACAGGGTGTTAATAACAAAACCGTCCACTTCAGGACGTTTTACCTCAACGAGGATAATGGCAAGCTTTACGAGGGCGACATCAGCGTTCGCTTCGGTGCGCTGTCGAGCACTCTTACGACCGGAGAATCGGTAACGGGTGCCAGCTTTACTGCAGCCTATATTGGCCAGGTTGCCGCGGACGACGTAATGCTTCGCGACCTCGACCGTTTCTGGGATGCCAACGGCCGCTTCCTGCTTGAGGATCCCCAGACAGTTACGCTCATTCAGGGAGACGGCACGAAGGCCTCCGTTACGCTGTACGCCACCGACACGATCAGAAACGTCCAGGAGAAGCTCAACGCCGCGATCCGAGACCAGTTGGGTCAGGGGCAATATGTGTCGAGCAATGCCGACAAGTTTGTTACTTACGTCTCCGAGGGCGACGACCAGGCTAATACGCCCGAAGCACTTGCCGGGACCTTCGTTATCCGAAGCGTAGTTGCTGGCACCAACGGCGAAATAGCCTTTGCCGGCGATGAAGACGTCATAAAAGCTTTGAGCTTGAGCGTAATTCAAGAATCTAAGGAAAACGAATTCCGCGTATCCGTCCAGGATGCGCATAGCGGCGCTACTGTAGCTTCCAACACTAAGGTAACGGGTAACATGCTCATCGGCATAGTGCATCCCAACGTCGACGTGGAATTTGACCCGATGGCAGATGTGGCTATCAGTTGGAACGATAACACAAAGCAGTTCGAGCTTTCAGCCGAACCGACCACTTATGAGACCTATCTGCACCTGGCTGATAACTCGACGGTGTATCAGATCGGCGCTAACGAAAGCGAAGACATGGGGGTAGACATAGGCAATATGTCGTCTCGCGCTCTTGGCATCCACAGGGTGCTGGTAACAGATCGCGATTCGGCGTCCCGTTCCATAACGATCATCGACGGAGCCCTCGACAGGGTTTCCAACCAACGGGCAAAGCTCGGCGCATATCAAAACAGGTTGGAACACACCATAAATAACCTGAACACCGCATCTCAGAACCTGACCGCTGCCGAAAGCCGCATCCGCGACCTCGACATGGCCCAGGAGATGATGAACTTCACGAAACTGCAGATCTTGATGCAGGCCGGCAACGCGATGCTTGCCCAGGCAAACACCCTGCCTCAGGCCGTGCTGCAGTTGCTGCGGTAGTCGGTGAAATTGCTTAATGATAATCGGTTAAGCAGTTAATTTAATTTTTGCAAGGGAGGAAAGATCTTTCCTCCCTTGCAAAGCAGTTAAGATCGACTGATGTTTTAAGCTTAATTTCCCGTTTCGAGGAGGGAGTTTGCATGAGCGTCGACGGCATCGGCAGGTCAGGTTTCTTATCTCAGGGAAACAGCATGCCAAAGGCAGCTGATGCTGACCTTGGGAGCATTGTTTACAAAGAAGGCATCAATTTGGGAAAGTTGCAAGCAAAAGCAAATAATGAGACAAGTTTGCGGGAATACTCCAAAGAGGACATCAAATCCGCCATCCGTAAGGCCGAACAGATGGCGATGATCTTCGACCGAAGCCTTAAATTCAAATACGTCGAAGAAGCCAACATCTACCAGGTCCACGTCATCGACCACGCCAACGACGACAAGGTCATCCGAAAAATCCCTCCCGACGAACTGGTACATTTCATCGCTGCCGTCAACGAAATGCTCGGCGCTCTTTTCGAGGCCAAGGTCTAAAATACCGGGGTCGGGTCTTTACTCTTGAATTTTTCTTAAAAAGTTAACGAAGCTGCCAAAATTGCTTAATTTCCCTTTAAATAAACTGAGGCCTAAATTAAGGCTAAGCAAAACCAAGTTGTATTGGCGGAGATTTCATTAAGATGATGCAGTATTTTAGGAGGTTGGCTTAAAGCGAGATCATGGAAAGCATAAGGGAGCTTGAAGAGGAATTTTTAGATGTGGAAGAAAAGCTTAACAGCGCTAAAGAGATCATTGTTTTTGGAGCAGGCGGCAGCGGTAAGAAAGTCAAAGCATATTTGGAAAGGGAGATGAAACTTAGAGTTCATTGTTTTGTCGATAACGATCCGGAAAAGTGGGATAGAAGCATAGATGACGTACCTATCATTTCTCCTTCGAGATTATTGTCTCTTTATAGTACATTTGCCAATCCGCTGATATGCATTGCCAGCTATTGGGCGAAAGATATAGCTTATAAGCTTCGAGATATGGGTTTTAAAGATTATATTAATTTAACTTATTGGGTTGAAGAACGACATTATTATGACCAAGAAAAACTTACAAGCCATTTAGATGAGCTTGAAGAAGTTTATAATCATCTTGATGATGATTTGTCTAAAAAAACATTTCTTTCCATTATCGAATATCGTAAATCACTAGATCCTGTTTGTTTAAGAGTTTCCGAGTACGATCAATATTGCCACCCCTCAATAGATTTTGCGGGGTGTAAGGTTTTATTTGATATTGGAGCGTGGACGGGGGATACAGCAATTAAATTTGCAAAACTTATAGATGAAAATGGTAAAATTGTGGCCTTTGAACCGACACCACATAGCATGGCTGATTTATGTAAAAATATTCACGATGAAGGCTTTGAAAATAATGTTATTCCGGTAGCTGCAGGAGTAAGCGACAGAAACGGATATGCATGGATTCAGCTAGCCCAGCACAGCAGTTCTAATTGCATTTCATCAACAGGTTCCGTGTTGGTCAACATCACAACCATAGACGATTTCTGTAACGAAGTCAAAATGGTGCCCAATCTGATAAAGATGGACATAGAAGGCGGTGAGATGGCGGCATTACGCGGGGCAAAGAATACCATTGTTAAATATGGCCCCAGACTTCAAGTGTGCATTTACCATCGCTGTGAGGATTTATGGGAAGTTCCGCTGTTCCTTAAAGAACTTCGGCCTGATTATAAGCTTTATTTAGGGCACCATACTCAGAATCTTTGTGAAACTGTGTTATACGCTATGCGTTAAAAAAGATGTATATCAAAATATAAATGCCTCTATAGCTCTGCTAGGGTTGTTGTTAAAGGAAGATAAGGAAGATATAGATGTCATTCGCTCCTATGCCGCAGTTCCTAGCATGGTAGCAATGATTGCCAGATCAGGCTTAAATAGATACATTATGTTATGAATGATAAGGTTATTCAATTTTAAAGTTAAAGAAACAAATCTGGAGGTGTCATATTTTAATGCCATCAGTAGGAGCTGTTGTGCCGACCTATAATTCAGCACCGTATATAGAAAAGACATTATTGTCGTTATGTAAACAATCCTTGCCTCTATCAGAAATAATTGTAGTTGATGATGCTAGTACAGACAACACAGTTGATATTGTTCTTTCTTTGTCTGAGCGATATAAATCGATCAAGTTAATATGTCTATCAGCTAATAGTGGCCCTTCAATTGCACGTAATTGCGGCTTAGATATTATAAACACTGACTTAGTATTATTTATGGATGCCGATGACATAACAGATTCACGGCTAGTTGAAAAAGAATATCAAAGATTGCAGGAACTAAAAAGTGTATCTTCTGACAATTGGGTTTTGTGTCATTCTGCATACAGCATTATAGATTCATCGGGTAAACTCATTACCCCTATTATACGATGGAAGCAAATATATCCTGAAGAAACTTTAGGGTATCAATTTGTAAGGAATCATATTCTTACATCATCTGGGGTCTTGGTACGCAAAACAGTTGTGTTAAATGTTGGCGGGTTTGATCCCTTATTAAAGTTTTCTGAAGATTGTGATCTATGGCTTAGACTTGCATCATATGGCGGTTTTGCTTATGTTGATGAGCCGTTGGTACAAGTTAGGAGGCATAGGAATAATACGTCTGGACGATTAAATAATATGCTGTATGCCGAAAAAACAATTTTATCCAAGTACCCTTTAGACATTATTGAAGGAGCAATATATAAACGCCATCTTCCGTGGTGGGTAAATGCATCTGATTTTGTCTCAATTTTATATCGGCTGGATTATTGGGATAGAGGGTACGCCATAATTCAGGAAGTTGTTAATAAGAAATCAGATTACGCAAATGGATTTTTCTTTTTGGGGCTCTACTATTTGCATGTTGGCGTATGGAAAGAGGCAGCAAATTGTTTTATTAAAGCCATCGAACTCGAACCTAACAATGGAGCGGCGCTTAACAACCTAGGAGCTCTTTTAGCTCTGGACGGTAAGGCAGATGAGGCCATTTCTTTGCTTACTAAGGCTATAGAATTGTTTCCCGGTTATTTAGACGCCGGCAATAATTTGGAAAATTTGAAGCAAGGTCAACTTAATTTTGAAAATGTTAGATTCACCTGGCGTGAATTACGTCCGGTGCTTACGCGCTACCAGGAATAGAATTGAGAATATCAGGTATTTATGAAGTGTTTATTTACACTTGTTATTGAATTCTTAGAATTTTATAAACTTGAAGTATCGGCACCGTTGCTTATGAAAAATTGCAACGGTGCCGATAATTTATATAGAATTTACATGCGCAAGTCGTAACCCAGGAGGATAGCTGTAATGTACATAGATGGCAAAGTTATTTTACTTACCGGCGGGACGGGATCGTTTGGAAAAAAATTTACCCGCACGCTCCTTGAAACCCACAACCCCAAGGCTGTAAGGATCTTTTCTAGAGGAGAATATTTGCAGTACCAGATGCGCCAGGAGTTCGACGATGACCTTAGGCTAAGGTTTTTCATAGGAGACGTCAGAGACAGGGAGCGCGTATACCGCGCAATGAACGGCGTAGATATAGTCGTCCATGCCGCCGCCTTAAAGCAGGTTCCGACCTGCGAGTATAATCCCATCGAAGCCGTAAGGACCAATATTGACGGGTCGGCAAACGTCATAGATGCCGCAATAGATAACGGCGTTGAAAGGGTCATGGCCATAAGTACGGACAAGGCCGTGCAGCCCGTCAATCTCTACGGAGCCACTAAGCTTGTCGCGGAAAAGCTGTTCGTTCAGGCCAATGCCTATACGGGCAGCAGAAGGACTAAATTCAGCGTCGTTCGCTACGGGAACGTCGTAGGAAGCAGGGGAAGCGTGGTGCCTTTGTTTTTAACCCAGCGGGAAAAGGGCAGGATAACGCTTACCGACGAACGGATGACCAGGTTTTGGATCACCCTGGAGCAGGGAGTGCGTTTCGTCATCGACTGCATCGGCAGGATGCAGGGCGGCGAGATTTTTGTGCCCAAAATTCCAAGCATGCGCCTTGTTGACCTTGCTGACGTCTTGGCTCCGGGGATATGCAAGGAGACCATAGGCATACGTCCGGGCGAAAAACTTCACGAATGCCTGATTACGGCAGAAGAGGCAAGACACGCCAGGGAATATGACGGCTTTTACGTCATCGAACCGGAGCATTCCTTTTGGAAGAAAGATGACGGTGACGACGGTAAGCCTTTGCCGGACGGTTTTTGCTATACCAGCGACAGCAACGGCTGGTGGCTTACGGGAGAAGAACTTAAAAACATGGTCGAAAGCCTGGACGATTACGCAAAGCAAGGCAAGGTGAATTGAGCTTGGACGATAAAAATACTTTAGCTGTAGAGGGAGGTAGTCCCGTAAGAAATACGCTCCTGCCTTATGGCCATCAGTGCATAGACGAGGACGATATAAAAGCTGTCGTCGATGTGCTGCGTTCGGATTGGCTGACCACAGGGCCCAAAGTGGCGGAGTTTGAAAAGCGCTTTGCCGAAATGGTGGGGGCTAAATATGCCGTCGCCGTAAACAGCGGCACGGCAGCGCTTCACGCTGCAGCCTTTGCCGCGGGCATAGGTCCGGGAGACGAGGTCATAACGACGCCTATGACATTTGCTGCAAGCGCAAACTGCGTGCTTTACTGTTGGGGACGTCCTGTCTTTGGCGATGTCGAAGCCGACGCGCTGCTTTTGGATCCTTCCTCGGTGGAGTCGAAGGTCTCGCCCAAGACGAAGGCCATAATAGCAGTAGATTATGCGGGCCAACCCTGCGATTATGACGCCTTAAAAAAACTTTCCGATGAACACGGTCTTATCCTTATAGCCGATGCCTGCCATGCGCTGGGTGCTACATACAAAAACCGTAAGGTCGGAACGCTTGCCGATATGACCGTCTTTAGCTTTCATCCCGTAAAGCACATAACGACGGGTGAAGGCGGGATGGTTGTAACAGATAATCCTGATTTTGCCGTAAGATTGCGCGCCTTTAGAAAACACGGCATAACTGCGGACCACAGGCAGCGCGAGGCCGAGGGCTCATGGTTTTACGAGATGGCCGAACTGGGCTACAACTACAGGTTGCCCGACATAAACTGCGCCTTGGGATTAAGCCAATTGAAGAAGCTCGATAAATTCGTGGCAAGAAGGAGGCAGATAGCTGCCCTTTACGACTCGGCCTTTGCCGATATGCCTGCACTTTTTCCATTAGCCCAGCGGGACGACAGAAAGTCTTCGTATCATCTTTACGTAGTTAGGCTTAATTTAAGCAAGCTTAACGCGAGTCGCCTGCAGGTCTTTGGCGCCCTGCGAGCCGAAAACATCGGCGTTAACGTGCACTATATTCCCGTTTATTGGCATCCTTATTACAATAAGTTGGGTTACGGAAAAGGTTTGTGTCCTGTGGCGGAGAAAGCTTACGAAGAAATCGTTACGCTTCCCTTGTTTCCTGCGATGAGCGACAGGGACACTGAGGATGTCATAAAGGCAGTTAAAAAAGTGCTTAGGGCGTACGCTGAATAAATTAAAGCATTTTGGGGTGAATGGACATGACTCGCATAGTAGCTATAATTCAAGCCCACATGGGAAGCACGCGCCTACCGGGCAAGGTGTTAAAGGATTTGGCAGGAAAACCCATGCTTGCCAGAGTTGTAAACCGCGTGCGAAGGGCTAAGTTGCTGGACGAGGTCGTCGTGGCAACCACGACAAAGCCCGGAGACGATGTCTTGGTAGATTTGTGCAAAAGCGAAGGCTGGCCCTGGTTTCGCGGAAGTGAAGAGGATGTGTTGGACCGCTATTACAGGGCGGCAAAACAGTTTTCTGCCGATGTGGTCGTTCGCATCACATCGGACTGTCCTTTGATAGAGCCTGAAGTTACTGATTTGGTGATTAAAGAATTCATCGAGACAAAACCGGATTATGCCCATACCCGTAATTATCCTCGCGGACTTGATACAGAGGTCTTTAGCTTTGACGTTTTAGAGCGAATATGGCATGAGGACAAAAACCCCGCTTGGCGCGAGCATGTTACGCCGTACATTTACCGCCATCCAGAAAAATTTAGCATAAAGGCCGTTTGCAACGACGAAGATCTGTCTTTCATGCGCTGGACGGTGGACACCCAGGAAGACCTGGAATTCGTCCGCCGCATTTACGACCACTTTGGGCACGATTTGTTCTCCTGGCGCGAGGTGCTGGATTTGCTGAAAGAACACCCCGAATGGCTTGAGATCAATAAACACATCGTACAAAAGACACTGCCATGAGTTTAGATAATGGTGTTTTGTTGGTACGCGTCGACTCCGACATAAATATGGGCAGCGGCCATGTAATGCGCTGTCTTGCCCTGGCTCAGGCTTGGCAGGATGACGCTGGGGATGTGGTATTTGTCTTGGCAACGAAATCACCAAACGCAGAGGCGAGACTCACCGCCGAGGGGTTTGAGGTCGTTCATATAAACGCGAAGCCCGGCAGTGCGGAGGATGCACGTTTGACGACGAAACTGGCGCATAAATATGGGGCCTCATGGGTCGTTGTTGACGGATATCACTTTGACGGAGATTATCAAAAGATCATAAAAGAAGCAGGCCTAAATCTTTTGTTCATCGACGACTACGGACATGCAGACTATTACCCGGCCGACATAGTTTTAAACCAAAACATACATGCCGACGAAGATCTTTACCGAAACAGGGCTTCCTATACAAAACTTCTGCTCGGAACCCGCTACGTGCTTTTAAGGCGTGAGTTTTTAAGGTGGCAAGGTTACAAGCGGGAAATGCCGGACATTGCCCGCAATATGCTTGTCACGATGGGGGGAGGCGACCCGCAAAACGTCACGCTGAAGGTGCTTCAGGCGTTAAAGAATATCGACATAGACGGCTTTGAAGCCGTTTGTGTAGTCGGCGGCAGCAATCCTCATTATGGTGCCTTAAAAGATTTTGTTGAGACCGCAAATTTGCCTGTTCGCATCGAAAGAGACGTTAAAGATATGTCCCAACTGATGGCCTGGGCTGATGTGGCTATAACGGCAGGAGGCACAACCTGTTGGGAGCTGGCGTTTATGGGGGTACCGTTCGTTATTGTAGTTCTTGCAGAAAATCAACGATCGGCAGCTGAATATCTTGACAATCTCGGTTATGCCGTGAACTTGGGATGGTATTGTGACATATCGCTGTCAGGTTTAAGTGAAGTAATCATGGATTTATTACTAGATAAAAAACGTAGGATTGATATGTCTTGGCTTGGGCAGGTATCAATCGATGGTAGCGGTGCCAAAAGAATAGTAAATCTTTTAACCAAAAGTATGGTGAATTATGAATGTTAAGTGAGGACAACACTCGATGAACGTCCTAATCACCAGCGTCTCTCGTAAGGTATCGCTCGTAAAAGCCTTTAGCCGGGCTTTAAGCGAAGAAGGCGGGGGAAAGGTAATAGCAATTGACGCAAGCCCAAAGTCCGCAGCGCTTTATTTTGCGGATAAGGCATACATTGTCCCGGCAGGTTTGGGCGAAAATTTTCGTGAGATAGTGCAGAATATTTGTGTTAAGAACGAGATAAAACTTCTCATACCTACGAGGGATGAAGAGCTGCCCTTTTTTGCCAGGGAGCGAGAAAGGCTGAAAGATATCGGTGTGTGTGTGATGGTTTCAGACCCAACTGTGATTAAAATATGCCAGGATAAACGTCGGTTTATTGAATTTTGCCTAAAACACGGCTTTTCAGTGCCTAAAACTTATAGAGAAACGGATATAGTTTTTGATTTTCCCCTTTTCGTCAAGGACAGGTTTGGCAAAGGAAGTAAGAGCGCGTTTCGCGTGAATTCAAAACCTGAACTGGATTACTTTTTAAACCGCCTAAAGGATCCAATCGTTCAGGAATATGTTGAGGCGCCGGAATATACTGTTGACCTGTTTGCGGATTTCGCGGGTAATATATTGAGCGTAGTTCCCCGTCAGCGACTGTCGATATTTGGCGGTGAGTCGTTCATAGGCAGAACGTGCAAAAATTGGGATATAATTAACGAATCGATGCGCTTAGCCAAAGCCTTAAATTTGATCGGCCATAACACTATTCAATGTTTCTTGCATAACGGACAGGTAAAGTTCATAGAAGTCAATCCCCGCTACGGAGGAGCGGCAAACCTTGGCTTCGCTGCCGGTGCGTTTACGCCTCGAATGCTTGTGCGCCTTGTTTTAGGCAGAGAAGTCAAACCTTGTGTCGGAGATTTTAAGGATAATCTGTATATGCTTCGCTACACTGATGATATCTTTGTTGATGAAGATAAAATGAAACAAATTGCGCATTTTATCGAATAGATGAAATGCGAAAGGAGCCGGATAAATGGTCACAACTTTTACAATTAATAATCGTGATATAGGGCCTGGTTATCCTACCTACATAATTGCCGAGATGTCGGCCAACCACAGTCAGTCTTTCGAGCAGGCCGCAAAAACCGTACGCGCTGCCAAAGAGGCAGGAGCTGACGCTATAAAGCTTCAAACCTATACGCCTGATACCATGACCGTTAAATCAGATTCCTCCTTGTTTTGTCATAAATCCGGCAGCCTTTGGGAGGGTAAATCCCTTTACGACCTTTATTCCGAAGCCTACATGCCCTGGGAATGGCAGCCCAGGCTAAAGGAGATAGCAAACGATATGGGACTTGACCTGTTTTCTACCGCCTTTGACCCGACGGCCGTGGATTTTTTGGAGGAAATGGACGTCCCCGTCCATAAGGTGGCTTCCTTTGAGATCGTCGATATCCCCTTGATCGAAAAAATGGCCAAAACGGGAAAGCCTTTGATAATTTCTACCGGCATGGCCACTTTGGCTGAAATAGATGAAGCCGTAACTGCGGCCAAAGGGGCAGGAGCGACGCAAATTGCTCTGCTTAAGTGCAACAGCGCATATCCGGCGCCCCCCGAGGAGATGAATTTGCGCACGATACCTCACATGGCAGAGGGCTTTGGCGTACCCGTAGGGCTGTCCGACCATACCCTGGGCATAGAAGTGCCCGTTGCTGCCGTTGCCGTCGGAGCCTGCATAATAGAAAAGCATTTCACATTGTCTCGCGATATTCCAAGCCCTGACAGGGCATTTTCCATAGAACCCCATGAGCTTAAGGCTTTGGTCGATGCCGTAAGGACGGCCGAGAAGGCCTTGGGCAGGGTCTATTACGGCGTCAGCGAAAAGGAAACGCAAAGCAGGGTCTTTAGGCGATCTTTGTTTGTGGTAAAGGACATGAAGGCCGGCGAAACTTTTACCGAAGAAAACGTACGTTCCATCCGCCCCGGCTATGGTCTACCTCCCAAATTTTTAAAGGAAGTTTTAGGCCGAAAATCCGCACGGGACATAAAATGCGGGACGCCGCTTTCGTGGGATTGCATATCGTGATTAACCTTACCTTTGGTTACAATTTAATTATACGAAAGCGGTTGCTTCCCGAAAATGTTATAAGCAAGAGGTGTCCTTAATGAACAGCTTAAAACAAATCTTATCGGATATCCTGAAAGTTGACCTGGA
>ENA-UPSB01002810-UPSB01002810.1-bioreactor-metagenome-genome-assembly--contig:-NODE-2810-length-15115-cov-5.601527_pt1 | contig 15115 bp, 14 predicted proteins | sample MGYA00238182_ERZ773286 | MGnify/ENA primary metagenome ERZ773286 (study PRJEB29026, sample SAMN07631240) | bioreactor metagenome | isolation source: Switchgrass digestor | place: USA: Dartmouth... | reverse complement strand
ATTATTATCTGAAGTAGGATATCCGAAAAAATAATTACTGTTCCCGAATTGATTTTGACTTGTCATCATTGATGTTTTTCAACAGGATGTTCTTGTAGTATATCGGAGTATATCCCGTAATATCCTTGAACACTTTTATAAAGTATCTTACCCCATTGAAACCTACCTTTTCCGAAATTTCGACAAGCCTGTATCTGGGGTTTCTCAAAAGTTCTTTCGCCTTTTCTATCCGTGTCTCATTGAGATAGCGTACAAAGGTTTTTCCCGTATATTCTCTGAAAATTTTGCTGAAATGGCTGACACTGATACCTATGTGATGTGCCACGTCTTCAATACTTATATTTGATGAGTAATTCATGCTGATATATTTCTTTGCTTTGTCCATGAGCAGCCCGTGCTTGTTATAATGGATGTTTCTGAAATGCAGTACCACCTCATTGACAAAGTTCACAATGATATTGCGCAGTTCAAGCTCAGAACCGGATCTTTCCATATCATAGATCGTTTTTTTGACAATGCCGGTTCTTTGCTCGCTTTCTCCAACTGTCCTGTCAAAATAGGATTCCAAGCTCAATACAAGATTCATTACCAGCCGCTTCTTTATTTCCAGCTCATCGCGCACATTTCTTTCCATATATCGGAAAAAGGCGTCTATATGGGTCACTGCTTCTTCTTTGTCCCCTACCTGTATCAACGCCTCAAGCTTATCGCTGGTCGATGCCACCTCTATACCGCACATATCACTTGCATGGATGACCGAACCCTTATTGCGGAAAACCCTGTCTTTTAATGCGTTATTAGCTTCAAAGGCGGCAAAACCGATCAGGCCTATATTGTCTATCCCATGGCTGATTCCAACGCTTGCAGTCAATTTCAGCTCATCGTACACTGCATCGCGTATTATTTCTCCCAGTTCAAGGCTTTTCCTTTTCAAAGCATTTTCATCTTCCGCCTCTCCCATGCTCACCTGTACAGAACATAGCCCTTCCAGCAGACAATGCACACAAAAACTGGTCATTCCCAAGTTCGTGAGTTTCTTTTCCACGCAGTTTTTTATTTTGGGCTTGACTTCATCCTGGTTCACATTTGCATCATCGATCCCTATTTCAAACACCACGATATTGTTTTCAGACAGCTTATACATGCTCAGCTTATCAGTTGCATTCATAACTCTGATACTGGAGCACTCAATTGCATTCCTCATAAACTTGTGAGTGTTGTCGTATGTAATAAGGATCCCCTCCTGCTTTCCAGGTCTGCCCCGGCGACTGTGCTGAAAACTGGTTGTCAGACATATCGCAAGCTAATATTTATATATTAGCATATAACAACATACACGTTCACCATGGTTGTGAACGGCTTGCTCCATATCGGCCGGAAAACGGCTCGTCTTGCTTTTTCTTTTTACGGCGATGTTAAAAGCTTTTTCCGATAAGTTGCTTATTTATTATGCAGGAGGAACCATGCATTTTGCTGTAAAACCCGCCATCTCTTCCGGTGGCTGCTTCCGGCCGGTTTTTGACCATGTCCCAGGAAATCCGAAATAACCATTGATGACAAAGGAATCAAACAGCCCATATTCAGTCGGATCCATGGGTGGATATGCTGTAATTTAGTCATGTACAAGAAGCTGTATATTGATATTGGTTGTTTTTATGATAAACTTAATTTTAGTTTAAATTTCAACACTTGTCAAACACGGGAGGTATTATGGGAGCTTTTGTCAGATTTGAAAACGTGTGCAAAATATACCGTTCAGGAGACGTAAAAGTAACTGCTTTGCATGACGTATCCTTTGAAATTGAAAAAGGTGAAATATGCATAATAGTTGGTCAGTCCGGTGCCGGAAAAACAACTCTGCTTAATATCCTGGGAGGCATGGATACTTTGACCTCCGGCAGGGTATTTCTGGGTGACGATGAAATTTCAGCATATGACAAGCATCAGCTGACAGCTTATCGCCGTAAGGATATTGGTTTTGTGTTCCAGTTCTATAATCTCATGCCCAATCTCACCGCCCTGGAGAATGTAGAGATAGCTTCGCAGATTACAGATAATCCTATCCCTGCAGAACAGATACTGAAAAGTGTAGGGCTGGGGGACAGGCTGAATAATTTTCCTGCGCAGCTTTCCGGAGGTGAACAGCAGCGTGTAGCCATTGCAAGGGCTTTGGCAAAAAACCCGAAACTGCTGCTTTGCGATGAACCAACCGGCGCATTGGATTATCAGACCGGAAAGCAAATATTAAAGCTGCTTCAGGATCAGAGCCGCAAAAACGGCATGACGGTTGTGATAATCACTCACAATTCCGCACTGACAGCCATGGCGGACCGCATAATCCGTATAAAAAGCGGAACCGTGTATTCTATACAAAAAAATGAAAACCCTGTGTCAATTGAGGAGATAGAATGGTGATGAAACTGAATTCTGCATGGAGAAAAAACAACTTTCGCGATATTAAAAATTCAATAGAACGTTATATTGCCATTCTCGCCATCATAATCCTGGGTGTGGGTTTTCTATGCGGTTTAAAGATAACAAAGGACGCCATGGTAAAAACTTTGGATAACTATGTGGCAAAACACAACATGTATGATTTTCGTCTTGTTTCCTCCCTGGGGCTGACAAAGGAGGATGTGGAATACTTCGACGGTCAGGATGATATCACAGCCGAGGGTGCCGTCTCGGTTGACTTTATTGCCAATTTTGGTGAAAAGGAAATGGTGCTGAAAGCCCATTCCATCACCTATAAAGTTAACACATTGGATGTTATTTCAGGCAGGCTGCCCGAGGCAGAAGATGAATGCGTGGTGGATTCCCTTCGCTTTTCAGAAAGCGATATAGGCAAAACCATTGCCGTTTCTTCGTTAAACGATGATGATACCATTGATGCCCTTAAGTACAGGGAATACACCATCGTCGGTATTGTGAATTCAGTAAACTATATCCATATAGAGCGGGGAACCACCAAAGTGGCAGGAGGCACTGTCAGTGCATTTATTTACATACCTGAGGGTGGGTTTTCCACTGATTATTACACTGAAATCTATGTAAAGCTGGCAAACAACGAAAAGATTTACAGCGATGAATACGATGCTCTAATTTCCTCAAAAGAAGACTTTTTAAACAAGGAACTGGAAAACCGCGCCGGTCTTCGCCATCAGGATATTGTGGAAGAAGCCGCCGAGAAAGTATCAGAGGCTCAAAAGGAGTACCAGGATGCCTATAATGAATATCTGTCGGAAAAATCCAATACCGAGGCGGAATTGAATGAAGCATGGGGAAAACTGGAGAAAGCCAGGATTGAAATTGAGGAAAACGAAGAAAAGCTCAGAAATTTTGAAAGGCAAATCGCCGAGGCGGAAAAGGAATATAACATATCTCTCGATGGCTATCAAAAATCCCTCCATGAGTTTGAAACCCAAAAAGCAAATACCCTGGCTGAGCTTGAGGCAAAACAGAACGAGATCGACAGCAATCGCAACACAATCATCTCTGCCATGGCGCAAATTGAAAAAAGCGGTGTGCTGGAACAGCATAAACGCCTGACTGAAACAATACGTTCGCTGGAAAAAAAACTGTCACAAATCAGCGATACCGGAAGCGATGAATACATGGCGGCCATATCCCAATTGGAAGCGGCAAAATCAGCCCTTTCCGAAATTGAGTCCACCGGTGTCATTGAGCAGTATACCAAACTGCAAAATTCTCTTGCGCAGGTTGATGCGGCACAAAAGGAATTGGACACGGCAAGAGAAGCCGCTGAAAGCCGGTTTGAAGCTGCAGAGGCAGAACTGGCTGCTGCCAGGTCGCAACTGGATTCAGCAAGGAAAGAGCTTGAAAGCAAATCCAGGGAAATCCGTGATGGATGGGCTTCCCTTGAAGAGGGCAAGGATGAATACGACAAGAACCTGAAAGATTATGAAGAGGCAAAGAAAAAAGCGGAGGATTCATTTGCAGAAGCGGAAGAGGAACTGGCCGAGGCGAAAAAAGAAATTGACGATGCCAAACAGGAGATTGATAACATCCCGGAACCGAAAACCTATGTGTTTGATCGAAGCTATAATACCGGATATGCCAGTTTTGAAAACGACTCTTCCATTGTAGATGGAATTGCAAAAGTTCTGCCCATTTTCTTCTTTCTTGTCGCAGCCCTGGTTTGTTCCACCACAATGACCAGAATGGTGGACGAGCAGCGCACCCAAATCGGTATCCTGAAAGCTCTCGGGTACAGCAACAGGGCGATTATATGGAAATACGTATTCTATTCAGGCAGCGCCTCCGTACTTGGTTGCTTTCTTGGATATGTGCTGGGGACAAAGTACTTTCCGATGGCGATATGGGCAGCGTATAACATGATATATGATTTTGCTCCTATAGTATATGTGTTTGATATATGGCTTGCCTTGATATCTTTGGTTGCTTCGCTGCTATGCTCCGTCGGCGCGACTTATCTTTCCTGCAGAAACGAATTGACCCAAATGCCTGCGGAACTGATACGTCCAAAAGCCCCAAAGCCTGGAAGGCGAGTCATCCTGGAGCGCATACCCTTTATCTGGAACAGATTGAGCTTCCTTCGCAAGGTTTCAATCCGCAACATACTGCGCTATAAAAAGAGATTTCTGATGACGGTGCTGGGCGTAGCCGGGTGCACTTCACTAATTGTAACCGCCCTGGGGATTAAGGACTCCATCAGCAACATCGTAAATGACCAGTATGACACCATAACGACCTATGACTACGATATTTACTTCCTGGAGGCACAGAGTGAAGAAGATATGCGAGAGTTCAGGGAAATATATTCGGAATTGCTGTCGGAATGCGTGTTTGTATCCACCGATAACGTGGAGGTCATAAGTGACAAAGGCATAAAAAAATGTCATGTGGTAGCCACCGATGATCCTGGCATCACAAATATAATAGGGCTCTACCTTAACGGAGAAAAGGTGCCCTACCCCGATTTCGGAAAGGTAGTTATAAATAAAAAACTAGCTGACTATACTGATTTGTCTGTGGGAGACAAAATCACTGTCAAAATAAACGATACCGATGAAGTAGCCCTGGAAATAGGAGGCATTTTTGAAAACTATATAAACAACTACATGTACATGACCGGCGAAACGTACGAAGCATTCTTTGGTTCAGAGTGCCTCTATAAAAATGCCTATGCTACGGCGGGAGGAGAAGATCTTTACGCCATATCCGCATCCCTGTCTGAAAGTGACAAGGTGGCTTCCGTATCAGTTTTAAACGATATGCGAGTCATCGTAGACAACATGATGAAAAGCCTGAACTATGTCATCTGGCTGGTTATCGCCTGTGCAGGAGCTCTTGGTTTCGTCGTGATATACAACCTCAATAACATAAACATTACGGAACGCACTCGGGAAATCGCCACCATCAAAGTGATCGGTTTCTACTCCTTTGAAACCCATGCCTATGTGTTCAGGGAAAACATCGTGCTGACTGCAATCGGAGCTTTTCTGGGATTAGGTCTTGGAAAGCTTTTGCATGAGTTTGTCATGGATCAGATTAATATTGAAATGGTGACATTTAAAGTTCAAATATTCCCGATAAGTTTTGCCATTGCGATTATTTTCACCTTTATCCTGACTTTTGTGGTAAACCTGATGCTCAGAAGAAAGATAGACAACATAAACATGGCCGAATCATTAAAATCAGTAGAATAATTTTTCCATCCGGATTCACCTTTTTTCGTGAAAACTCCCCGCCGCCATTTTTGCGGTGGGGAGTTTTTGCACAAATTTGGATTTACAAAACACTAATCGTAAGCAAACAACCGCCGTTTTCAGGCATATTGACTGTCTCCCCGTAAAACCGGCTGCCAATACTTTTAATCCTGCTCATATATTGCAATACCTTTAGCACTGTCCATAAGTCTTATCCGATCGCATTGACAGGCATTAACGCCAGGATTTTTCTTTTGCCTGCTCCAAAACCTTCCTATACGGAGCTATCATACCCTCATTCATCCTGTTGCCCATTTTCGCCTTAACCTTGGGATTGGAAATCAGCGCTCCCACCAGATACATTTTCAGCATGGTGCCAAGCTTCTTCTGCGGGAAATCATACTGGCCATGGGCCTTGTAGAAACGATGGTCGGCTTTCATCATGCCTTGCATGAGCCAGATGAGGTCACGGAATATCTTCATGCCGCCAATGCCATAGAAGTTACGCGGCTGCGTATAATGATGCTCCAGAGCATAGACAAGTTTCACGGCCAACTTGTCGATTTCGGCATCCGGGTCAAATTCATCGGTTGCAACACCGCAGAAGAAATTGCCTCCCACTTCGGCACGGGCTTCCAAAATCATCTGCAGATTAAACTCCTTACTATAATTACCGCTGATAAGATAGCCAACAGGCATCCCCATGGTGACAGTCCGGTGGCCGTTGCAGAATTGCCGATCGTCATACATCTTGAAAACCGAGCCCATGGAATGGTCCCGGATGGTAAACGCCGTGATTATAGCCTGGGATGCCTGGATATTGTTGCGCAGAAAGTCATCAAAGCCGTCCCTGTAAATGCACTTGCCGTCAGCGGCGCAGTTAAAGCAGCTGATACAGCCGCCTTTAAACGAAAACTCACGAATGTTGACCACAGTGCTTTTCAGCGGCAGCACTGCCTGAAACCGGGCAATCATATCAGCAAGCTGTTTGTCTTCCGGTGCACAGTCTGTGACGATGACTACATTGCCGGGCTTATCCGAACCCCTGTGTGAAACACTGTCAGGCACGGTAACAGGCTTTCTTGCCGCAGCATCCGCGGGAGCCGGAAGAGCCTCATAGATGTCATGTTCCATGCACCAGACTACATAATCGAAAAAATCCCCGGCTTCCTTCCTGCCTTTCTCCGTCAGCAAATCATCCATATCAGCGCTGAGACCCCGGATAAACTTCATGCCCATGTCCTGGCAATTGTCCCGGATGAAACGGTGCGCTGTCACATCATAGAAATGCTTGGATGTGGTAATCTGCGTAGCGAACTTACCTTTGACCGGCATGCCGGATTCTTTCATCAGTTCTATAAAACGGTGCAGCTGGCTGGGTACGATAAAGGTGTAGACAGGATAGGAAAACAGAATCAGATCCGCTTTCTGTATGGCATTTTTCACCGTAGTAAAATCCCTTTCCAGCGTTTTTATTTTTGCACCGACATCCAGCACTTCAAAGCTGTGCTCTGGGTGGAGAAGCTCCAGATAAAGAACAGTCTGCAACGTGATGCTGTATTTGCCTTTCGGGCTGCCGTTAAGCACAAGGATATTCATATGATCATGCCTGCCTTCCAAATATTAATATTGCCTGAAGATTTATATTTTCCGCAAAGACTTATATTTTCCGCAATAACTTTTTCAATAGCCTCATCGCACGTTTCACCTGCAATGAAGAAATGCAGCTCATCATTTTCTTTTTTGAGTATTTTCGTGTTTCAAACTTAATCTTAACTTGAATAATCTTTATGTTATTAAATCAATGCTTCTGACTCACATCTTTATTTCAGCTTATGTATTTAGTATAACATGAATTTTCATTGTCAAGAACAGCAAAAGCCTTGAGGGTTATCGAGAGTTTTCGGATTAATTATGCCCGGGGGGGGTGCGGGATTGACATGATTTGATTAAAAAATGCACCTAAGCTGCAGCATTGAGATACAGAATCGTCCCCGTCCTGGTTTTATGTTGATACCAGCATCGCAAAGCCGGACTGATGTGTCATCCCAGATTCTCCACCATGCGCACGGCAATCACAAGGGCCTGTTCACGGGTCGCGGTGGCATAATTTGCCGCTTCTTCAGCAGGCGTTGTGGCCCGGGGGCTGAACATATTATTGCCTGTTCCTTTTATTATGTCATTGGCCACCATGAAATAGACACTTTCCCTGGCCCAACCGGAAATCTTGGCGTCATCCGCAAAAGGCTCAGGCTTTGTATAGTTAAGGGTAAACTGGCTGTCGGTCTGAATCGACCAGCCTGGGATAGATACTCTTTTAAATACACGGGTCAGCATGGTCGCTGCCTGTTCACGGTTAAGCAGCATGTCGGGGCTGAACTTGTCGGCGGCAGTTCCTGTCGTAATACCGAGATTATATGCTTTCAATACTTCTATGTCCCTGGTGTCGGTGAACGGATTATTAATGGCCGGGATCGCTTTTGTGCCGGAAAGGGCTTCGAAAACTTTGACGCAAACTGCGGCAAACTCTGCACGGGTTATAGGCTTTGTCAGATCAGCTCCCCGCAGGGATTCAGGGATCAGCCCCAGGGTATCAGCTTTCTTTAGTTCAGCCGTTGCCCACTGGGAAGCTTTACCCCAGGCAGGCACTCCGAACTCAACCACGTTCGACCAGTCAGACGCAAGGACCAGCGTACCGTTTCCCTTATGATATTGATACCGGGCCCGGAGCTTCACATGGGTATCCTCCGACACGCTTTCGGCAACGCGGGCAAGCTCAGCATAGAGATAGCCGTCCGTAATATCACGGTCAGACAAGTTCACCTGTTTCCATTCTCCGCCGCCGATGCTCACTTCAGCTACCACTACGATATAGTCCATCAATGATTTTGCACCGGCGGAGGCTTCTTTCACACTTTGGGGATTGGTAAGATTGAAAGCCACCACCGGACCTCCGTTTACCTGGCGGTTAGTCAGCTTCAAATCAGAAATGGTTGGAGCTTCAAGACTCTTTGGAATCTCAAAGAGCTTATAATCCTTTCCGTACGCCGCAATCAGCGACCAGTCGGAAATAAGGTACAGGTCACTGCCACCGGAAGGCCTGTAAGCTATGACAAAGCGGGTTCGCACATATAGCGTATGCTGCTTCCAGTCTATACGCGGGTTTCCATATTGATTTACATAATACTGTCCTTCCTTAAGATGGGTCAGCCATTCTTTCCATGCTGAGCTGTTAGGGTCAGCCTTAAGACTAAAATAGAAGATCATCTCCCGTTGTGTTGTATCCGAATTGAGGGTCTTCCTCACATACTCGCCTTCAAACCAGGCATCGCCCGTATGGGTTTTCAGCTCATCCCAGTTGGGATGATACTTCCAGTCGTCTTTACTGTCAATGAACCAGTCAATTTGAACATAGTAATTAATATAATCCAGCCCATACCGCTCCAGGACAGCTCTGCCCTCATCAATCATGGCCGACAGTTCAGGGCTTTTGTTGAATGACACGTTAATGTAACCTCCATGGTCTTCCGGGGCCTGGCCCAACAACACATTGTCCGGTGCTTCCAGCACCGTGGGAAAAGGTTCCGCTGCCTGTACAGTCCCGGGTAATAGCGCAAAGCATATCAAAAATGCCAGCCCGAGGGAAAAAAGTCGCTTTGTTTTTGAAATCTTATTAGGCATGATAAACTCTCCTTTCAACTTAACGAAAGTATTAGCCAATAAAATGAATGATAGATTGCCCTCAGCAAATCTTGCAAGGAATCGTTGCCCATGAGCTTCTGCAGTCATCAAAAATGTGTCCGTCACCAAATTACACCAGGAAACCGCACGGAATCCTCAGGATTCTGTTTATTTTCATATTAACATACGATAAAGGTCTTGAACTTTTTAAAAGTATCATCTGTTTTTTTCAAAAGTGCTGTTTTTTCTCCGGTTCCCTTGCATAAAAAAACTGTCCACCAAAACGATGAACAGCATGGAATTTCAGAATTATTTACTTTTTGCCATGTATTCTCCTGTACTCAGACGGTGATAGTTTTGTGCTGCGCTTGAAAACCACCGCAAAATGCCCTGCATTTACAAAACCGCATAATCTGGCTGTGTCCTCAATCGAATATTCGCTTTTTCCCAGCAGCTCCTTTGCTTTCTCTATGCGGATACCCATCAGGTACCGGTGAGGCGTCTGTCCTGTGTGTTCCTTAAACACCCGTTTAAAGTGACAGGGGCTCAGATAAATAAGATTGCTGATATCTCTGATGTTTATGCTGGTGGAATAATACTGCTGCATTAGACGAATGGCTTCCCGGATATATGGATTGTCTTTGCCGGGCTTTTCATCGGTTTCAGCATGACCTGCATTCAAATCCCTGATCAACTGAAAAACAATTTGAGTGGAGAGGCTGAGAACCATTTGAGGATAAGCTTCTCCATAATTCATCAGCTCCTGCTGAAAATTACCGATCAAATCCAGCAACTGGTTGCTGTAACAGCCTTGAATATTTTTGAATTCAAAGGGTTTCCCTCCCGCAATTTCAGTGGATATCCTTTGAAAGAAGTCTTTATTTACGGCAATATGCAGATACCTCCCATAGTCTCTGACTTTGCCGGGAATGCCATAAATCTCATCCCACGGTTGAATCACCAGCATATCACCTTTCTTTACACGGTATTCAACATTATTGATTTTCATGGCAGGAGCCTTTGCAAAAAAACAAAACGAAGTGGTAATCATCAACACATATTACTTCTCCCAGAACGTATTCTTCCGGCTCAAAGATGGCAATATGCCGGCAAATCGTCGCTTTTGTCCTGGAATACATGTCCGGCGGTATCACACCAAGAAAATACTTAAACTCTGATCCCATCATTTTACCCCCTACGCACAACCTGCGCACGGTTCTTTGGGTTTCCCCATGGCTCTTGAGGGCAAATCCCCATGGAACCAAGGTCTGCCGATGGCATAAGTGATGATTTTATGCAGATGCTTACTTTTTTTGCGTTTATGTATGATCAATCATCCTGATATTTGGACAGGTATTTAATGGCTTTAAATCCCAGGATAAATGCAACCACGGATATCAGGCCAAAACCTATCCACCAAAGTGTATCCGCATTCTCAGGAATTGCAGGTAGTATTTTGTCCTGAAAAATTTCAGTTGTAGAGCCGGCTACAAATCCTATAATCATGCAATAGGTCTGATGAGGGTATGTATTTAAGATCCATTCGATCGGCTTTGTGATCAGGAAAACTCCGATCAACGTTGCAATTCCCAATATTCCGATGTAAACAATATCAAACTCCGTTATTGCCGCAAGCATGGCGTCATACATACCCAGTACCAGCAGCATATGGGAGGTACTGATGCCCGGAAGCACCAAAGCCAAAGCAATAACAATACCGGTAATCAGCAACATCAAATAATGAAGAATTCCCGAGCCGAAACTTATATCGATACTTCCTGCCGGAATAAATCCGATGGATATCACAATAATGAAACCCAGCAGGAAATAAATACCCGAAGATATCTTCAATGAGGATTCCTTTGTCTTCTTAAACAGCGCAGGAATGCCACCGACTACTGCACCCAGGAAAAACACGGACACAGGCAACGGAAACCTATCCAGCATCCATTTAATCAAAAATGAAAGGGAGCAGATACCGGCACCGGCTCCAATGCAAAACTTCAGCAAAAACAGCAAGTTGCCCTTGATGTCCTTTAAAAAGTTGCTGATTGAACTTATCAGCTTATCATAGATACCCAACAGAATGGCCATGGTACTGCCACTCACTCCGGGTACGCTCATGGATGAGCCTATGGTATATCCTTTTAATATTATGGTTAAGTCATCTTTGAACTTGTTCTTCATCTAAACAAACAATACACCTTTCACGGTGTATATTCCTCCTCCTAATATTTATGCTAACTGATGACAATTATAACACCATATGCTTGATATGTAAATTATCTGTCTTCCCGGGCACTGTATCATCTCCTGAAAGTTTAAATTTCAGAATCTTTTCTCTGCTGTTTACAAAATCAGCCTATTACCCTCCTTTTCCTGCAAACAAGGTATATCAATAGCCACAGGCAAATACTGATAGCCAGCAGCACCATTTTGTTTACAAGCCATTTTTCCGTATCCGGGTCAGCAAATTTAAGAAGCGGATACAGGTATGCGACCACGGGAAACCTTATCATGCTTTTCGCCATCAATGTCAGAAGCCAGATAACTCCGCATACGGCGGCAGGCACGTGGGGCTGCCTGCTTAAAAAAGATGAAAACACTCCTATGCTTGCAAAAAAGAATGTTGTAACCATAAAGACAAAAAACGTCTCAGCCAATGAAAAATCCAGCATGCAAAGGCGAAGCCCCAACATGCATATGATACACAAAGCGCCGGATATTCCCACTACAACAAGAAACCTGCCTGCAACCCATCTGAACAGCGATCTTGAATTAACAATTATAACATCAATCATCGGGTCGGAAAGGGTCTGCACCCACTCACAAACCAATATCGCTGTCAAAAACGGAAAAATAACTTCAAATCCCAGTAAAGGCCAGCTTACCAAGTCTCCACCCATCGCACAAATGATGACAAAGGCAATAAGAACGGCGGTGCTTATCCAGGTGATACTCGCACCGCACTTTTTACTTTCTATCATCATAACAGATAACATCAGCATTCCCTCCAATGTCTCCTGTCGCATAAAAGAAGCAAAAGAGCAAGTAATCCCATGCCAATCAGAAAAAGCCAGTTACAGATCATCAACGTGACCGATTTATAACCAAAGCCCAAATACGGGTTTACCAGTTTCAGCGGTTCGCCTGCCAGCAGGTAAAACGGAAGCCTCCGAGCGTCGGGAACAACCGCCACATTGAGCAAGAAATATCCGGACATCAGGGTATAGACAAACCGTATATCCACCAGCACAGGCAGGGAAACCGCACATCCTGTCGTGAAAACCGCCATCGGTATTGCCACGGTGACAAATCTAATAAAGTATGGAACCACATCAAAGGGAGCCGGATTGAAAACCAAGTGTACAAGGGCGTTAAGCATAAAAAACACTCCTACAATCGTTAGCACGACGCACAAATTGGCAGTAAACTTTCCAGCGACATACTGCCCTTTTGCAAGGGAAGAAGCCATATAAAGTTCAGAAATGCCCAGCTTTCTGTCGCGCTGGATACGGTTGGCGGTCATAAACACAAAACCGAACATCATCAATACAACATAGGTAAGAAGCCTCGACACAACATATCCGCTGTTTTGCAGTTGATTATCAAGCCGCACCATATTCGCAGCGGTTGGAAAAGAATCCAGGCCACCGGTTATCAATACAAATACAAGAATCACCCAAAAACCAATGTTTTTTATCTGCATTTTCCACTCATACCTAGCTATTGTCAGGAAGTTATGCATGGTTTTTCCCTCCCATGCAATAGACATAAGCATCCTCTAATGTTTCAAGTATGGGAGTCTGCTTGAAAAGCCCTGCTTCGTCCATGATACGTGCCTTAATGCCATCACCGGTGTAAGCAACGGTAAGTACAACAGACTGTTTTTGCAGATCTGCAAGCTCCTGCTCGGAAGAAACATCGATCACCTTGATTCTGCCCTTGACTTTCTGCAAAAGCGCTTCGGTAGAACCATAGTAGAACAGCTTTCCACTCCTCAATACGGCAATCTGTTCACAGAGCTGATAAACATCCTCAACGATATGTGTCGAGAGCAAGATTGTCTTGCCGGACTTTGCGTAGCGCGAAAGGATGCCTCGAAAGCGCACTCGTTCTTCCGGATCAAGCCCTGCCGTCGGCTCATCAACAATTACGATGCGCGGATCGCCTACAAGGGCTTGTGCAATACCAACTCGCTGCTTCATGCCACCCGAAAGCTGGCCGATTTTCCTGTCCTTATACTCACGCATTCCCACGTCTTCCAGAATTCCAAGCACCGATTTATCGTCCCTTCAGTAGGCCGGAGTATCGTTGTAATCAGGCGCATGAGCGTTGTTTTACCTGCTCCGTTATGCCCCAACAGGCCGAACACACCGGTGCCGATGGAAAAACTGATGCTGTCCAGTGCTTTGACCCCTTTCCTGTACTCCTTGGTCACGCCATTTATCTCTATACTATTCATTTGCTACACTCCATTCCGTGCCGTTACTTATCCCACTGTACGGATAAAAATATGACCGGCTTAAACCTATTGACATCCAGACCGTGCCACAAATGACAGCTGCGCAAGCAAATGCCGCAAGCATTTTTTGCAGCTTCGAAGGTTTGTTCAGCAGATTGTAAATACGGTGTTTGGCTACCCAAAAATCCAACGCTCCCAATGTGCCACGCAAAGATTTGTTTTTTGCAGCAGCAAGCTCCATCAGCCTCACCATAGTTTTGGCGTATGCCACAGCCTTTAACTCCCCATCAAAGACCTTTAGCACGGAGCCGTCACAGTCAATTTCACAGGCTGTAGAAAAATCGCGAAGTCCAATCCATATAAACGGATTAAACCAATGAGCACAGCAGACGAAGTAAAAAACCCTTTCTAGTACGGTATGTTTTCTCTTGATGTGCAGCAGTTCATGGATCAGAACCGTCTTTAATTCGTCATCGGTCAATTCCCTTATGGTCCTCTCCTGAAGAACAATATAGGACCTCCATGTTGTGATTACACAGGCAGGATCTTTTATTTCCCCAAACAGGAGCGGCGGGGTATGCTTTAGTTTCACTTGTCTTATACATTCATCATACACCGCAAGGATATGTCCTGCAGTGCAACCAGCATATTTGCCTATCACCCTGTGTACTGCAAAAATCCTTAAAACCGTGAATACTGCCGGTACGTCCATTCCGATTATCCAGACTAGCGAAGCAGTTTTGAACGTCTCAGTTCGCAAAGGTTCATGGTAGAACAATGTCACCTCGGGTATGGTAAGCGGAACAGTGAAGAATAAGATTACAGGCGGATAAGCCATGAACCGCAAGCCAAAACGCGTAGCTCTTCCGATGAATAGCAGAAGAATACAAGCCAAACTGCCTGTTATGAATAAAAATACTACAACTTAAAAGATGTCACTTATCTCCATGCTTACCCTCCTGTTCTTCAATTAGGGCTTTCAACGCGGCCAATTCCTTGTCTGTAATGTTTCCGCTCTTGATAAATCTCGATACCATATTTGTTATCGATCCGTTGAAAACCCTCGAAAGAAAGTTCTCGCTTTCCACGATCTGACATTCTTCCTCTGAGATGTTCGGGGTATATAAGAAACCTTTGCCCTGACGCTTTGTTAATAATGCGCCTTTTTTTACCAACCGGGCAAGGTATGTTTGTATGGTTGTTTTACTCCAAGGTATATCTGTCACCCATAGTAGATTGTTTTGACGGAATGCTTCCTGCATGGAAAATAAGCACTACG
>ENA-UPSB01002806-UPSB01002806.1-bioreactor-metagenome-genome-assembly--contig:-NODE-2806-length-15153-cov-28.302159_pt1 | contig 15153 bp, 10 predicted proteins | sample MGYA00238182_ERZ773286 | MGnify/ENA primary metagenome ERZ773286 (study PRJEB29026, sample SAMN07631240) | bioreactor metagenome | isolation source: Switchgrass digestor | place: USA: Dartmouth... | reverse complement strand
CTTTTATTAATGTTTTTCCGTTAAACCAATAAGCATGGTCAAGGCCATGCTTATTATATTTTTATTTGCATTATGATGAAAATAAAAATACTGGAATAAAACGGATTTAATCGGATAAATATCCCAAAAAAGCAGTTAAATTTGCCGCAATATTGCGACAAGTTTAACTGCTTTTTGTTGGCATAAAGATTGCAATATAAAGATAGGCAATAAGGAGGTGGAATATCAGAATGTGGCATATATGTCAGTAAAAAATATTGTTGTTATATGCCATTGTGATTATTGATTAAACCCATATCTATTACACTATGTTATAAAGGAGGTTAAATAATGAAAGCGTTAATTGATGAGCAAGGAAAAAAATATGTTAGTTTTGGAAGTGCTGTTTTATGTATAGCTGCTTTGGTAGTGGTATTGATGCTAGGATTTGCAATATGGCAAATTGACACTAAGGTTGTATTTGTATTGGCATTGGTTGTGGTTAGTTCTATACTTATGCTGCATGGGTTTAAACTTGAAGAAATACTAAAATTCTTCGTAGATGGATGCCATTCATCAATGGATGTAGTACTAATTCTGATGAGTGTAGGTGCCGTTATAGGAACATGGATTATATCCGGAGTTGTACCAACAATTATTTATTATGGTTTAGAAATACTTACACCATCTGCATTCCTGCTTACAGGATTTTTCCTATGTTGTATTGTATCATTTTTTGTAGGTAGTTCATACTCCACTATTGCTACAATGGGTGTTGCATTCCTGGGAATTGGAATGGGACTTGGTATCAACCCTGGATTAACAGCTGGCATGGTTGTATCAGGAGCTTTATTTGGCGATAAAATGTCTCCATTTTCTGATACCACAAATCTAGCACCTGCAGCAGCAGGCACAAATATTTACAAACATATCAATTCAATGCTGTATACAACAATTCCAGCAATGATTATTACCATAATTTTGTATGCTATTCATAGCATGAGGTTTTCAGCTGATGCAGTTGAAATAGAATTGGTTGAAAAGATTAATACTGCTCTTGTGAGTAACTTCAATATTACTCCAATACTTTTGATTGTTCCAGTTTTTACTATATTCCTTATTGTTAGAAAAATTCCACCAGTAATAGCCATGTTAATGAGTTCATGCTTTGCAATAATAATGGCCCTTATTTTTCAAAGCAATATATATGATTTCAAAACTATATTGAATGCTCTTGGAAATGGAGTTAGTAAGGAATTTGGTGTACCTGAAGTCAACAGGTTGCTTAATAGAGGTGGAATAATATCTATGATGGATGTAGTGGCATGGACTTTTTTGACTTTAGGACTAGGAGAAATATTAAGAGGAACAGGTGTTATAAATGCATTTTTAACCAGGCTTTTGAAAGTAGTTAAAAAGCCAAGAGGGCTCATATTGAGTACATTGTTATTTTCATTGGTTACAGCTTGTTTGACAGCTTCTCAGTACCTTGCAATAATACTTCCAGGCCAACTTATGAGAGATGCATATACAAAATTCAAAGTTGATAAAAGAGTTCTTTCCAGAACCCTTGAAGATGGTGGTACCATGTTCTCCTTCTTAATTCCATGGGATACAGCAGGTATCTATACTTCATCGGTTCTTGGTGTATCAGTATTATCTTATGCCCCATATGCTTATCTATTATTAGCCTCACCGATAATTGCAGCAATATATGCATTTATTGGATTTGCAATATTTAAAGATGAGAGCCAGAATGGGGAAATAGTTAAGGAGGTCAATTAATATGCAATATGTAGGAAAAGTAGTACTCCCTGAAGGGAAGAAAGTTGCAGTTAATTTAGGGTTTGATTTTGATGCATTTTCAGTATGGATGGAAACATTTAAGCAATCATCTCAAGCCTATATGTCTCGAGGAGAGTATGGAGCAGAGGTGGGGGTTCCAAGAATTCTTGATTTATTGAAAAAATATGATATTGAAGCTTCATTTTGCGTACCTGGGCATACAGCAGATTCTTATCCCGATATATGTAAAGAAATTATAAAGGAAGGACATGAAATACTTCATCATGGGTATGTTCATGAGGATCCAACTTTTTTACCCATTGAAGAGGAAGAGAAAATACTGGTAAAAGGGCTTGAGGCATTGGAAAAGCTAGGTGTTAAACCTATAGGTTATCGCTCACCTGGTTTTGATTTAAGTCCGAATACCTTGAATCTTTTGGAAAAGCATGGAATAAAATATGATTCCAGCTTGATGGGCAATGACTTTTATCCTTATCATCCCAGGGTTTGTGAAGTAAATTACGATAAAGGGAATGTATTTGGAGAGCCTCTGTCAATTGTTGAAATGCCTGTAACATGGTACCTGGATGATTTTCCACATTTAGAATTTATAGGTACAAGAACGGGTATGAAGCCTCCAAGCCAAGTATTCGAAATCTGGAAAATGTACTTTGATTATGCAGTAGAAAACACTGAAAATGGAATGATGGTGGTTACTATGCATCCTCAGGTTATAGGAAGACCACATAATATAATTATGTTGGAACAGTTCATCAACTATGTTTTAGAAAGAGGTGGATGGATAACATCTTTAAGAAACATCTATAAAAGTGTAGAATTCTAATCTAATAAAGGAGAAGAAATATATGGATTTAATTTTATATAATGGCAATTTCGTTACTATGGATGAGAAATTTCCAAAGGCTTCTGCTGTAGCAATTAAAAAAGGGAAAATTGCTGCTGTAGGTTATGATAGTGATATTCTCAAGCTTGCTGATGAAAAGACAGAAATAATGGATATGCAGTCCAAAACTATTGTACCAGGTTTCAATGATTCCCATTTGCATAATATTAAATATGGAATATTTACAAACTGCTGTGATTTGAGTCAATGCACATCTGTAAAGGAAATAATAGATGTAACGCGACAATTTATTGATGAAAAAGATATAGCGCCTGGAGATTGGGTGATAGGAAGAGGATGGAATCAAGATAAGTTTGATGTAAAAGTATTTCCAAAACGGGAAGATTTAGATTTGATATCAAGGGTTCATCCAATAGTAATGTTTAGATGCTGCTCTCATTTACTGGTTGTGAATTCAAAAGCTTTAAAAGTGCTCGGTATTAATGAATGGACTCCTCAAGTTGAGGGAGGGTTCTTTGATGTAATTTCAGGTTTATTCCGTGAAGCTGCCAAAGATCTTGTACAAGTTTCATTAAGATCTTATGACGTTCCTTCGTTAAAGAATTTTATAAAAAAGGCATGCGAAGATTTGATAAAGCAAGGGATTACTTCTATACAGACAGATGATTTTAATATGTCCAATGATTATAAGAGGATAATTCAAGCCTATAAAGAGCTTGCAGAGGAAGGAAATCTTCCTGTCAGAGTGACACAGCAATGCCTTGTTGGCAATCAGAAGGAACTGGAAGAGTTTATACAAAATGATTATAAAGGATTAAACATCAAGGATTTTTATCGAATAGGACCAATAAAAATTCTGGCAGATGGTTCCCTTGGAGCAAGAAGTGCAGCTATGAGAAAACCATATTTAGATGCATCCTATACTACAGGCATATTAATTCACAATGAATATGAGTTGAAAAAGATGATTGAGACAGCTCATAATGCTGGATATTGCGTTGCCATACACTGTATTGGAGATAAAGCTGTTGAAATTGCCCTGGAAGGTTTTGAATATGTAAGAAATCACTTTCCAGACTTATCACTGAGGCATGGAATTGTCCATTGTCAGATAACAGATGAGGAGCAGTTAAATAGGATAAGGGACCTTGATTTACTAGTTTATGCCCAACCAATATTCCTTAACTATGACCTACATATAGTTGAAAAAAGAGTAGGCAAAAAATTAGCTTCAACAAGCTATAATTTTGGGAAACTTATAAAAGATGGCGTTCACGTCTCATTCGGAACAGATTCTCCAGTAGAAAAATTTGATCCTATGCCTAATATTTACTGTGCGGTAACAAGAAAAGATACTAATGGCCATCCAGAAGAGGGCTTTTATCCAGAACAATGCGTTACTGTATATGAAAGTGTCAGATCCTACACATATGAATCAGCGTACTGCACATATGAAGAAAATGTAAAAGGTAAGATAAAACAAGGATATTTTGCAGATATGACAGTACTATCACATGATATATTTAAAACTAGCCCTCAAAGCCTGTTGGATGTTAAGGTGGAAATGACTATTGTTGATGGTATAATTCGCTATAATGCAAATAGCAATAGTTAAAGTGCATGATGCCCTTTATTTCAAACAGTAAAAAAGACAACTAATGGTGGTGAAGCTTTTTAGCAGGGTTACACCATTTAGTTGTCTTTTTATGTAGTTTTTCTATAATTCTAGCATTTCTTTCTTTTTTAGTACTTCCAGGCCTTTTTCAGTAATCTGAGTTCCAGTTCTTCCGTTATTTACTTTAATTAATCCCTGAGATTCTAAGTATTTAATTATTTTTCGTAATCTTCCTTCTCCAATATGAATATTAAGTTCGGAAAGTTTCATGTGAATAGTTGTTCTTCCAATTCCATTAAATGACTGTGTTGCATCTTTGATGATTTTTAAAATCAACATTTGAATAGCAGTATCATCGTATGGGGCAATATTATAAGTTCCATTATTGTTCAAAACAATTGAATTATGATTATAGATATAAGCAGGGAAAAATCCAAGTAATTTAAAATAGGAAGCTACGTTTTTTAATTCGCGTATATTGCCTGGCCAGTTGTAATTTAAAAGCATTTGCTTATCTTTTTCTGTGATGGTATCATAAAGTTTGCCTAAAAAGGATTTTAATAAAGGGAGAATATCTTTTTTTCTTTTTCTTAAGGGTTCTATGAATATTTCAATTACATTAAGCCTGTAAAACAAATCACTACGGAAATTACCTTCCATCATCTGTTTTTCAAGATTTTTATTGGTAGCGGCGATAATACGGACATCTATATTTATTACTTTATCGCTTCCAATACGCATTATTTGGCGTTCTTGTATTACTCTAAGAAGTCTTGCCTGGAGTTTCGGAGGAATATCGCCTATTTCATCCAAGAAAATAGTACCGTGGTGTGCCTGCTCAAAAAGGCCAATTTTTCCATCTTTTCGTGCTCCTGTAAAGGCTCCTCTTTCGTAGCCAAACAATTCGCTTTCAAGAAGAGATTCAGGCAGTGCAGCACAGTTAACTGCAACAAAAGGACCATTTTTTCTACCGGAATAATTGTGAATTGACTGAGCTAAAAGCTCTTTTCCAGTCCCGCTTTCTCCACGTATTAATATTGTATCATCAGATAGAGATACTTTTTTTGCAATTTCTATACATTTTTTCATCGAATCAGATTCATGAATTATATCATCAAATGTATATCTTGCATACAGCCCACGATTTTTTAATTTATTGCTTAAAATAATTTCAGCATCTCGCAAATTTTTTTCATTTTGTAAAGTTATGCAATATCCTATAATTTCGTCTATTAGCATTATAGTAGTTTTCTCAACAAGATAATTTTCATTTCTAATACTAACTAGCTCGTTTTTAAAGTCTGGGCCTAAAAGCAAATTATCTGGGAGTATTCTCATCTGTTTAAAGTCTGATTTTAATTCAATTCGAAAAAGTGAATAAGCTTTCTCATTGTAATAAACCAGTTTAAAGTTTTTATCCAGCAATATTACGGCTGATAAGGAGTTATCGACTACTCTGTTAAGCATCTGCTCTTTTAAATAGTTTTCAAGGTAACTATTTTTAATATTTATATTTGGCTCTACATCATTGTGAACTTTGCGAATTAGATTTCTTCGAATTATAGGATGGTCTAAATCCAGAATATCCATTAACCTAATAAATGTATCAAATCTGATTTCCCTGTTTTGAATATTAACGATATTTTTAATATGTGGAGGAACAAGGGGTTCAAGACCATAAGTTATAATAGCAGTTTGAATATGGCTATAAGCTCCTTGCTTACATAAATTATCATCATAAGGTAATAAATTAAGATGGCTTATGCCAAGCTCGTAAATCATATAGACTGTCTGGAGAGTACTTTCTTTTGAGTCATTTATTACTAATACATCACTTCCTGTAGGAATACTTAAAATTTCTTTTAGGCGAGATTTTTGAATGCTTCTTTGGATTATTATTACCTTTGAAAACTCCTTTATATGATTTGTAAGATAATATAGCATGTTTTCGTAGAGAACAAGATAAGCATCTGCTTTTACTATTTCTCCTTTTTGCAGTTCGTTCAAATAATAATTTTCCACAGTGATATAATCTTTGAAGACACTGTAAAGATTATTCTCTATATAGCTAATTGCATGAGAATTTTTGCGATCTCTATAGAATATTGCAACTTTTTTCATATCAGCTCTCCCTTTTCAGCTCTTTTTATGTAAAGTTAGTTAGATTATAACAAAATAGAAATGTACAATCAATATTGGCATAAAATTTGCATTTTGGTATATTTAGTGAAAAAATTTTACAGAAAGGAGAATTAATATGAAAGTACTCCTCATAAATGGAAGTCCTAATGAAAAAGGATGTACATATACCGCACTAAATGAAATTTCTAATGAGCTGATAAAAAATGGAATTGAAACAGAAATCTTTCATATAGGCAATAAACCTATAGGTGGATGCATTGCCTGTGGAAAATGTGAAGAGTTAAAAAAGTGTGTATTTGAGGATGCAGTCAATATTGCCCTTAAAAAAGCCATGGATGCTGATGGATTTGTATTTGGAACACCTGTATATTTTGGTTCACCTAATGGTTCCATGATTTCATTTATGGACAGATTATTTAAAATAGGAAATTTTGCACATAAACCTGCAGCAGTAGTAGCTTCTGCAAGGCGTGGAGGTACTACAGCATCCCTTGATGTACTTTTAAAATATCCTGCTTATATGCAAATGCCAATTATTAGTGCAGATTATTGGAATATGGTTCATGGCAATACACCTGAGGAAGTAATGCAGGATAAAGAAGGGATTCATACAATGAGAGTAATTGGAAGGAATATGGCATGGCTGTTAAAGTGCATAGAGGCAGGAAAAAGCAAAGGGATTTTTCCAGACAAAAGTTTGAAAGAAGCTTGGACAAACTTTATTCGTTAGGTTGTAAATATTCCAAAAATAAGAATTAAATCTATGAAAGGAGTGTTTAAATTTATGAAAGAAAAAATTGCTGTGGTAACTGGGGCAGGCACGGGAATAGGCCAGGCAATAGCATTGGAATTGGCAGCAAATGGGTATACAGTTTATGCTAATGCCAGAAGTGAAGACAAAATTAAAGATACTATAGAGAAAGGCAAAGAAATGAATTATGAAATTAGACCTCTCATTTTTGATGTATCAATAGAGGAAGAAGTAAAGAATAAAATTTTATCATTACCATATATTGATTGTATAATAAACAACGCAGCAGTTGGTGTGGACAAGGAATTTAGAGAGCTTACTGAATCTGATTGGGATAAAGTATTTAATACTAATGTAAAAGGTTGCTATTATTGCGTAAAATACGCATTAGAAAAAATGACCAGTGGTAGCTCTATAATAAATATTTCATCAGGAGCGGCAAAGACGGGTGGTGACTTTGTTTCTCTGCCATATTCAGCTTCTAAGGGAGCTATTAATTCTATGACAATATTTTTTGCACGTAAGCTTGCCCCTAAAGGTATAAGAGTTAATGCTGTTTCACCTGGGTTTGTTGATACAAGAATGCTAATTTTAAATGATAAAATTACAAAAGATTATTATAAAACCATAATACCTATAGGCAAGCTTGGTATACCACAGGATATAGCTTATTGCGTTTCCTTCCTTGTATCCGAAAAGGCAAGTTATATAACTGGTCAAATTATTGAAGTAAACGGTGGAGATATAATGGGATAAATTAAGCATAAAAAATCTAGTAATAATGGCCTTATTGCCCATTATTACTAGATTTTTATATTTTAAGATATTCTATTATTTTTCTGCAGTAATCTAATTACTATCTCAGATTTATAAGTTTATTATGATATAATTAAATTGTACAGAATAAAAAAACAAGTTTGAAAATACAAACTATAATGTAATAAATTTATTGGTAATTGAAATAAGGAGGTGACTTTATGGAAGATAGATATACTATAAGTGAAATTGGCAAAAGAAGTGATCATTTAAATTCAAAAACAAACTATACCATTGGAAAGATAATAGAAGAAATATTAGACTGTATGTATGATGGAGTATATATTACTGATGGTAATGGAGTGACTTTATTTATTAATAAATCTTATAGCAGTATGAGCGGTATAAAAAAAGAAGATGCAGTAGGATTTCATATGCAGGATTTAATTAAAAAAGGATATTTTTTGGAATCTGCCAGTTTAAAGGTCATAGAGACTAAGAAGCCTGTTTCAATTATTGATTGTTTTAGTAACGGTAAAAAATGCCTGGCTACTGCTAATCCGGTATTTGATGAGAATGGACAAATTAAAATGGTTGTTACAAATTTAAGGGATATGACTGAACTGTTGGATCTAAAAAATCAATTAGAAGAATTATATGACTTAAACAAAAAATATTATTTTGAATTAAAGGAATTACGCAAGGATATAGAGAATAAGTATAACATTATAGGAAATAGCAAAAGTATGATTGAAATCTACGAGATAATTGATAGAATAGCCGAAACAGATGCAACAGTATTAGTACTTGGTGAAACGGGAGTAGGAAAAGAAGTTGTAGCAAGAGAAATACATAAGAATAGTCTAAGAAAAAATGGGCCTTTTATTAAGGTAAACTGCGCTTCTATACCTGAAAGTTTATTTGAATCAGAATTGTTTGGCTATGATAAAGGAGCTTTTACAGGAGCTATTAGCAAAGGGAAACCTGGGTTACTAGAATTAGCCCATAATGGAACAATTTTCTTAGATGAAATAGGAGAATTACCTTTAAGTGCACAACCTAAATTATTACGTGTATTACAAGAGAAAAAAATAATTAGAGTTGGAGGTACAGAATCCAAAAGAATTGATGTAAGAGTTATTGCAGCTACCAATAAGGATTTAGAAAAAGAGGTAGAGAAAGGAACTTTTAGAGAGGATTTATTTTACAGATTAAATGTTATACCTATAAAAGTGCCTCCATTAAGGAAAAGGAGAGAAGATATCCCTTTACTTTCAAAGCATTTTTTGGATTTGTATAATTCAAAATACAATAAGACTAAAACATTAAGTGATACAGCATTTCAATTGCTTAAATGGTATTCCTGGCCAGGAAATGTTAGACAGTTAAAAAATTTAATAGAGCGACTCGTATTGATATGCCCTTATGATATTATTACTGACGATTATATATCTAGGTTTATTAAAAAGGAGGAAATAGAGGAATTATATAATATTGGACGAGAAGAGATAACATTAGATGAAGCAGTAAGTATTATTGAAAGGCAATTAATATACAGAGCTTTAAAAAAATATGGGACAACAAGAAATGCCGCAAAAGTTTTAGGAGTTAGCCAACCCACTATTGTCAGAAAAGCCAAAAAATATGACATAAATCTATGATAGTGATTCAAAAAATTATTATACAGCGATACAGTTATGTATCAATAATTATGTGCCCGTATAAGATAATTTTACAGAATATTTAATCAAATTTATTTAAAAAAAATTCATGGTGATACACTAGTGTATCACCATGAATTTTCTTTTTTTATAAAGTGTATATTTACAAGGATTCGAAAATATATTGTTTGGCATATTAATTGCATTTATTTATTATATATAAAAATTTCAGTTGATTCTTTTGTATGGACATACTTATTGAATATAGAATCTGATGTACTAGTATAAATCAATTTAGCCAATTATATACCCAATCAAAAATTATTATATAAGGAAGGTGTTTATTATGTAAACTAGCGGAATTAAAGTAAATAATTATATGTTTTATATTAAATTAAAGGAGGAAATTGAATGGGTGAAAACAATATTGTTAGCTTACAAAACTTAAAGCATTCTTTTACAAGAAATCTTTTAATATTTCTGTTTGGCTCAGCATTGGGTATATTTGCTTTCTTTGTCCCTATTAACGGCAAAACACCATTTCAAATCACGTATGAAACGCTAATTATAAAGCCTATGGGAGATAAAGTACGATTTGCTGTCCTTATAATTGCAATATATAATTGCTTTGCTCTTATTTATGGAAAGTTTGCAAAAAAAGATAGCTTTTTTTACAAAAGGTATGGTAATGCATCAAAGTTTCAATGGACAATTTATTTTTTAGCTTTGATTTTTATAATTATGTCTCTTACTAAAAAAGGAATTCCATTTATTTATCATGAATCAACAGTAAATTATATGATTAGAGAGATATTTCCATTTACCATTGGCTGTCTAGTAATAGGCGGTCTGGTAATTCCTCTATTAACTAAGTATGGTTTATTAGATTTTATTGGAACTTTACTTGAGCCAGTAATGAGGCCTGGTTTAAAATTACCAGGAAAAGCTGCAGTTGATACAATTGCTTCAATAGTTGGAGCAGCAGTAGTAGGTATATATTTAACCTCAGAATTATATCATGATAATCAGTATACTGATAAGGAAGCGGTAAGCATTGCATCAGGTTTTAGCCTTAATTCAGTCGGATATTGTGCTTTTTTAGTTAGCTATGTTGGATTAAGTGCATATTTTAATACTATGTTCATTACTTACTTAATAATTACGTATATTATAGGGGCCATAATGGTTAGAATACCACCAATTTCAAAGCATACGGATATGTATGAAAACGGTATTTTACAAACAGATGAAATGAGAAGAGAAAATCGTAAGTTTTCTAAGGACAGTTTTAAAATTGGATTTAGAAGGGCTATTCTTAAAGCAGATGAATCTGATAGTGTAATTAAGGATCTAGGTGAAGGATTATTCAATGGCCTTATGGTTTCTGTGGAAATTATTCCTATGATGGCAGTAATTGGTGGAACGATGTTAGCAGTATATAATTTTACACCAATAATACAAATATTAAGCAAACCACTTGCACCTATTATTTCTCTTTTAAGAGTACCAGAAGCTAGCCTAGCTGCAGAAGCAATATTTCTTGGTGGAATAGAACTATTTATGCCATCATTAGTAGTAACTGCTGGAACAACACTAGAAGCTGTTAGATATTATGTAGTTATGGTTTCTATGGTTCAAGTATTGTATATAACTGAAACAATGTTACCATTAATTACTTTTGGTTTGCCAGTTAAGTTTTGGGAACTAGTTGTTATATGGCTTGAAAGAACGCTTATAGCCATGGTCTTAGTAGCAATAGCATTGCATTTATTCTTTATTTAGCATAAATAACACTTTGTGTTAGTTATAAAATTACAAAAACAGACTTAAAGGAGGATTCAAAATGTTAGCTATAGTTAAGGAGAATAAGGGGCCAGGGTATTCTATAAAACAAGTGGACATACCAAGACCTAATAAAAATGAAGTATTAATTAAAGTTAAAGCAGTTGGTATATGCGGTACAGATGTGCCAATATTGAAAGGTTTTAGAGAAGTTCCATTACCTCTGATACCTGGACATGAATTTTCAGGAGATATTGTTGAAGTTGGAAGTGAAGTAAAGAATTTTGCTGTTGGTGATAGAGTAACTCCAGCTATAGTTATAGGATGTGGACATTGTTATTACTGCAGAAATGGATTGGAGACATTATGTGATAATATCATTGAAACTGGTATACATGTTAATGGAGCATTTGCTGAGTATGTAACTGTACCTGAAAAAGTAGTACATAAACTACCAGATACTATGACCTATGAGCAAGGTGCTTCCATAGATCCAATAGCATCTGCTTATCACCCTATAAAGAAGGCTAATATTGGAAGTGAAGATACGGTTTTAGTATATGGACCAGGACCTATTGGCTTATATGCTATACAGTTAGCAAAAGCAGAGGGAGCTAAGAAAATAATTGCAGCAGGAATAAAAAGCGATCTTGAAAGACTGGAATTAGCTAAGAAATTAGGTGCAGATTATATTGTAATGACAGATGATGGGAATTTTGAAGAATCAATAAAAGAGATTACTAATGGACGCTTAGCAGATATAGTTATTGAAGCTACAGGTAATCCTAAAGTATTTGATATAGCAATTCATACTGTCAGGAAACATGGACAGATAATACTTGTAGGACTTACACATGAACTTACTACTGCCGATGTTAATCAAATAGTAAGAAAAGAGATTATAGTAAAAGGTAGCTTATGCTACACTTGGGATGACTATAAGGAATGCATAGATTTAGTTGATTCAGGTAGGGTAAGAGTAGAACCAATGATTTCACATACATTTGATTTAAAGGATATGGATAAAGCATTAAAAGTAATCGATGAGCATAAAGCTATTAAAATAATACTTCATCCATAATAGTACTTAATAGTATTTATTTCAAGTAGGAAGGACATCTCATGGAAAGATGTTATTCCTATAATCTATTAACCAAAAGTTAGGAGGGTTTACATGAGCAATAAAAACATTGTCTATCCCTACATGCCTAATAGCGTTGAAAGCATAAAGAAAGAAATGATGGATGCATTAGGAATAAAAAATATGGAAGAACTGTATTCGTATATACCTGAAAAGCTGAGAATGAAAGGAAAGCTTAACCTTCCAGAACCATTGCTTTCAGAAATTGAATTAAAAGAGCATGTAGAGGGTTTATTATCAAAGAATATATCCTGTAATGAATACTTGAGCTTCTTAGGGGCAGGTTGTTATAGGCACTATGTTCCTGCAGTATGTGATGAAATAAACAGTAGAAGTGAGTTTCTGACTGCATATTGTGGAGGTACTTATACAGACCATGGCAAATGCCAGGCAATATTTGAATTCACAAGCCTTATGGGAGAATTGGTGGATATGGATGTTGTGGCTTTGGCAACCTATGATGGAAGTCAGGCTGCTTCAACATCACTGCGCATGACAAATCGTATAACTAATAGAAATAAACTGCTGGTTCCTAAAACCATGAATCCCGAAATTTTAGCACATATAAGGAACTATTGTGATTTTATGACTATTACTCAAGTTGACTATGATCCTAAAACAGGACAGATGGATTTGGAAGACTTAAAGAAAAAGATATCGGATGATGTGGCAGCAGTATATATAGAGAATCCATCATATTTGGGATTTATTGAGGAACATGGGAAAGAAATAGGAGAAATTGCTCACGAACATGGAGCATTATTTGTAGTGTATGCAGACCCATCATCACTGGGAATATTGGAGGCACCAGCAAACTATGGGGCAGATATAACTTGCGGAGATATACAGTGTCTGGGAATGCATATGGGCTATGGAAGCGGTTTATCCGGATATATTGCAAGCAAGAATGAACCACAGTTTATAATGAATTTCCCAAACCATTTCTACAGCTTATACGAAAATGAAAAAGGGGAATTTGGATTTTCACGCTCATTAAATCAAAGAACAAGCTATGGAAGCAGGGAAAAGGCTGTTGAATACTTAGGAACAAATACTGGATTGTGGGCAATAACAGCTGCAGTATATTTGTCATTAATGGGTCCACAGGGAATGTATGACCTGGGGAAAAATATAATATCCAAAGCAAAATATGCAGTAGAGGTATTATCAAGTATTAAAGGGGTAAAAGTTTTGTTTGAGGACAGCACAAACTTTAAGGAATTCATACTCAATTTTGATGAAACCAATAAATCAGTTGAGGAAATAAATAAGGAGCTGTTAAGAAAAGGTATTTTCGGAGGAAAGGACCTTTCCAGGGAATTTAAAGAATTGGGAAACAGTGCATTATACTGTGTAACTGAGCTGACCAAAAAGGAAGATATAGATAGACTGGCAAGAGAATTGTCAAGTATTTTGAGCTGATAATTACTTCAAACTTATACATCTGAAAGGAATGGTGAAGATGGGCAAGATAAAATTAAGAAATTTTCATCAAGCAAGATGGGATGAACCCATAATATTTGAGTTGAGTACTCCAGGGCAGAGAGGAATTTTACTTCCTGAAATTGATGATGAAATTGTAGATAGAGTTGGCGACGCAGAAGAGATTATACCTAAGAAAGTGAAGAGAAATAAAAAGCCACAGTTGCCAGAACTGTCACAACCACAGGTTCTAAGGCATTTTTTAAGATTATCACAGGAAACATTAGGTCAGGATATTAATATTGATATTGGATTGGGAACCTGTACCATGAAATATAGTCCTAAAATACACGAACAATTTGTAAGGAATCCTAAATTTTCAGAGTTACATCCATTACAGGATGAAGAGACTGTTCAAGGTATCCTTGAAATAATGTATAAGACGGAAGAGCTTTTGAAAGAGATATCAGGAATGGATGCATTTGTATTTCAGGCAGGGGGAGGAGCACAGGCAGTTTTTTCCAATGCTTCAATTCTAAAGGCATATCATACTGACAGAGGAGAGGGAGATAAAAGAACTGAAATCATTACAACTGCTTTTTCCCATCCTGTAAATGCAGCTGCTCCACATACCAAAGGCTTTAAGGTAATAACCCTGATGCCAGATGAGGAAACAGGCTATCCAAGCATAGAAGCCTTAAAATCAGTAGTATCAGATAGGACTGCAGGATTGTTTATAACAAACCCAGAGGACACAGGAATATTCAATGTTCACATCAAGGAAATGGTGGACATAGTACATGAGGCAGGAGGATTGTGTATAGGGGATATAGCCGATGCAAACGGGCTATTTGGAATTGTAAGGGCAAAGGAAATGGGATACGATATGTGCCATTACAATTTGCACAAGGCATTTTCATCTCCTCATGGCTCCATGGGTCCATGCTGCGGAGCACAGGGAGTGAAGAAATTCCTGGAGAAATATCTGCCTGTTCCGGTAGTTGCTTTTGATGGAGAAAAGTATTATCTTGACTACGATAGGCCCCATAGCATAGGAAAAGTAAGGATGTTCTATGGAGTAGTAGCAGCTGTACTTAGAGCATATTCATGGATAGTATCCCTTGGCGCTGATGGATTAAAGGAAGTATCAGAACTATCAATACTAAACAACAACTATTTAATGAAGAGGCTATTAACAGAAGTTCGAGGAATTTCTGCACCATATTCAAAAGAAAGATTCAGAATGGAACAAGT
>ENA-UPSB01002794-UPSB01002794.1-bioreactor-metagenome-genome-assembly--contig:-NODE-2794-length-15224-cov-7.647637_pt1 | contig 15224 bp, 8 predicted proteins | sample MGYA00238182_ERZ773286 | MGnify/ENA primary metagenome ERZ773286 (study PRJEB29026, sample SAMN07631240) | bioreactor metagenome | isolation source: Switchgrass digestor | place: USA: Dartmouth... | reverse complement strand
TCGAGCCAACTCTCTACCCTGACTCTTGATAAGTCGGTTAAATTTACAAATTAATATTACAATATTTTAACATATTATGCAATTAAAAATCTACAAATTCTGGCTAAGCCGTACTCAATGATAAATGCCTTGCATGTTGTAGGCAAGAAAGTTGTTACGTCATCATTTTTCTACCTAAATATCAAGCTTTGATTTCATAATTATTACAAATATTATTCATTATTAATTGTACTTCCAGCTACATCCCATGCAGTTATTAAACCCAGCAATTTTTCATTCTGCTCCCCATTTTCCGTTATAAAAACCACAGCTAATCTTTTCTGGCTGGAAAGATATTTCCTGAATAATTCTTCAACTTCATAAATACATTTATTTTTTGAGATGAATTGAAATTGTTCAGTATCGTGCTTATCTATTCCAAGAATATCTTTAAATTTGTTGAGAGTGGTATCTGAGTCAAGAGTAATTGCTTCGTTTTTTGCTAAATACGTAAACAGTGTATTCTCACTGAAAACGCCAACAAAATTCCCTTTATCAAATACCGGTATATGCGTAAAACATTTCTCATTCATTATGTTGATTATATCAATTGCTCTATCATTTATATCTGCTGTAAGTATTTTATCTCCTGGAACAGCTATAGACAAAGCATTTGGGGGATTCTTAAGATGGTCAAGTATCTTTTTATACTCGCCGACAATAATTGGATGTGGCTCAGCTATTGGATTTGCATTTTTCTTCGAGTCATGCACGATAGCGTTTCTTAACTTTGCATACTGTTTAAGTTTCCTTCTATTTGCATATATTACATAATCTATATTGCTTAAATCATCAATTAAATCCGTATGGCTTATGCCATAACCTTTATTTAGCTTGTTTCTCATATACTCGTCTATTTCATTGTAGATATTAAGAAATTCGGTAGATAAAGTATCATTTAACATTTTATCAACCTCCACTTAATTAATTGTAATTTTGTATAATTAAATCAAATCCAGCAACATCTGATTTCCTTCCAATCATTTACGCTGCTTTTCAAAGTCCGGCACAATTGTCCACCTCTTACCCAATATTCTTTAGAGTGATCAGCAAATCCCGCATGCGCCAACTCATGCACTACAACATAATCAATCACTTATAAAGGAGTCATGATCAATCTCCAGGTAAATTCATCAGTTTTATTCAGCATTATTTTTCAATCGCCATTGTCTGATAATATCAGCAACCCTATCTGCGTAATCTGGATTGACTGAATGAAAGTTCATGAGATTATTAAGCCAATCTTCATCCCCAATAAATTGAATAATTGATAATACATAGTCCCAAAGCTCTTTTTTATCCTCTGACTTCAATATTTCAAAACATATTGCCAATACGTGCTTTTTTGGAAGCGTAGATAATATCTCTTGAATAAAATAAGCTAAATAATAGCTGCTGTGATGAATTTGTATAGGAAAATCAGATGCCTGAATTATTGCGTCTCTCAGGCTATTAATATTTTTTAGATCATCCAATAAGCACTTTTTGGCCTTTTTATACTCAGCATCAACCATGGAAGATTTTTCGGAATCATCAGATATAAACACTTGATAAATACCACACAAGAAAAATATCTTATATGTATATTCCTTACTGTTGTAAAATTCGGTAAGCAAAATATTTAATTTTTTACTATCAAGGTCCCTACACAATCCTTTAAGTGCGTCCGTTCTTACTCCATCCCATTTTCCATTATAACTATAGCGATCAGAAGTATAATGACAATATTTCCTCAGTATTTCGAGGGTATTGTCATCGCTAAATTCTGATATATAAAATAACATATGGATTAAAACCATTTCATCTAATTCCGGGTCGTTAAACGCGAATTGTAAAGCTTTTTTATATGCTTCATCACCAATGATTGCCCGCACCTTGGTAGGAGCACTCCATAAATATTCAATTTCTTCAAAGTTTAGTGTTGCCAATTGTTGTCCCACATTATAGTCATTATTTTTTTCGCAATTTAAAGCTCTTTCCACAAGTCCTTCTACAAATCCGTCATTCTCACAAGGCTCAAGTTCTCCCATTGCTTCCATTATTTCTATTACATAGTTGTTTGCAAGACCCCAAAAATGACCTTCATATGTTTCCTTAAACGCTTCATAAACCTCGTGTGAACCTTTGGGTTTTATTCTAAAATAGTTAGTCAATTCTAGCAGTATAAAATACAATAAATCTCGATCATTATATTTAAAGCATTTCAGATAAAAATCCTTAACCTTATCCCATTGCTCATCACTAGCTTCCTCAAGATGTTTAATATACTTTGCTGCAAGTATTGTAGCAGCTTTACCGTATTCAAAAGGATTGGCCAATAAATCTAGGATGTCAGTAAGACGCATTCGTTTTAAAAAAACCTCTATTCCAGGCATGCTGTTGAAAATGGCATGAACGCCGGTATTTTCAATCCTAAAAATATGAAATCTTTTATAGCTTTTCTCTTCTTTCCTTTTTAGATATTCAAAAACGCTCACCAATAACCTTTCATAATAATAAAAATGGCTGCAAATAAGCAATGCTTTGGAAAAACTGTCGCTATTTTTATCGTCATCCAAAAATGCCTTCCTAACGAAATCTATTACACCCTCACTGATTAAATCATCAATTTCCTGAACCGCTCTTTGGAAAATATTAAATGGTATATCTTCGATGTTTTCTTCAAAAACTGTCCTTTCAAGTTCAAATGTAATCAATAATGGCTCAACCAAAGCCGGGTTTTTAAAAGCATCAGCAAGGAAAGCAGAATCGTCTTTTTTTTCCAAGATATACAAGCTTGCAAAAAAGTCTAAAAGATTATTATGTTCAAACTGATAACAACCGTTTAATTCCTGTATAAACCTACAATTAACCAGGCAATCTCGTGCATCATCAATATTAATCTGACCAGCAAGGGAAAACTCATTTAAAATATCCTTGATAAGTCTGTTAATGTAACGTAAATCTAATCGTATCTTCCAATCATTTAATGATTTATAAGCAATATACGTAACAAGATGAATTACGAACTCCTCTCTAAGTTTAAATCTTGCCAATATTTCACGATTCCAGATAAATATTTGCTTAAACAATTCTTTGTAAAAATAATGTGGTTTGCTGTTAGTTTTTTCTAAAAAGTCAACAATACTTTCTTTCTGTTCCAATGATTTAACTATAGACATAACCACGGTCAGATTAAAGGGATTGGATAGCAACTTCAAAATATTTGCGTTATTATTGCAAAAATCTGTAATTAAATTTGATTTTTCAGGTATAAGTCTTGAAATAAACCCCAATATAGCCTTACTATCTAACGGCTCTATTTTATAGCTCTTATAATTTTTATCTATAATAAACTCGTTAATATTATTTGAACTTCTACCGGTAACAATAAATGTATTTTTCTTGTACCTTCCATCTCGAAGGCATTTTATTTTAAATTCCTCAGAATACTTTTCAGACAACTCATCAAAGCCATCAAGGAATATTTGAAAACGACCTTCTAATAAAAGTTTGTTAATAAGTTCTATATTTATTTGATTGAAACCTTTTTCAAAATTAATTTTTATATACTCAGCCAGAGACTCGCCGGAATAACTTCTAAGTTCACAAAATACCGGTATTGAATGAAAATTAATTTTTTCTAAACATTTTAGAAACCATCGCTTAACAAAAGTACTTTTTCCTGCTCCGGCTCCACCTGTTAGTATAACGTTTTGTTTTGCACTGAAATCAAGTTCCGTCCCATCCGAAGTAGAGACAACCTTTAATTCGAGTGCAAAAATATCAAATTTTAGAAGTTTTTGATGATAATTTTCTATAATTTCCAAAGAAGCAAGCAAAGGATATTCATTTTTAATAAAATATTTCAGGTCAGTTTCCAAATTTATGGAGAAAACATCAAACTCAAAATATTTATTGGCTTTGACTTTTGCATCATAACTGTTGAGAATAAGAGCAATTATCGAATCAATACCTAACAAATCCAATTCCCATCCATATTCAGAGCATTTATCCTTACACTCCCTTATAACATCATCTTTGAGTCTTGAGTTGCAACACAATACTACCCTTCGCACATCTTTGCCGAATTCCCATTTATATACTTTTTCAATATCTTCAAGTAGTTTATCTTTTAATCCACTTTCATCAGAAGTTGTGTATTGAAATGCATATATGCTACTATCAGGTAAAAATTTTATTGAATCCGGAGTACCTGGCACAGGCTTGTCCTTATATAAATGCATACCACGCGAGTCAAGATTAGCATACTCCGGATTACGATGTTCCAGGATATCATCACATAACCTATGAAATTCATCATCAGATATACTTATCAGCCCATCATATAGCTGTTTCCTCATATAGAATTCCACCATACTTTTATAAAACCTGCTTGCATGAGCATATGCAATTTTCTCAAATAAGCATTTGATACACTATGTCAAACATGTATATCGCTTTCATAAAATTACCTAGTGGTTGCTTTTGCCAATAACATGTCTAAATCCCCCGGCGTATGCGATACTGCCCATTTCCACCTACCGAATCCTCCATGAGCATTTACCGCTTCCACCCACTCGGCAAGGCTGGTATGCTTTGTTTTAGCCACTGCATCTTCTTTCCCTTTTACCTCAAGGATCAGATGATCTCCGTTTACTAATTTAATAATAAAATCCGGGTAATACTTCCGTATGATTCCCTGGCAATTATAAACAATATAAAATCCCAAATGATCATTTTTCACAAAGGACCGCACCATTGGATGCTTATCTATGATATAAGCTTCAGTAGCCTCCCATGTGCTGTCAACAACCACATGGCTTATATGTGATTTCTGGGTCCACTCGGTAGGTTTGCTGGTATACCACGCTCTCATATCCGATGTGGATCGTATGGGATTCTCACTGTCAAATACAGGAACCCGCATTTCACTGTTTTCAGCTTTCAAAGCATTCCAGATGTGCTGGATGATTTTGTTCATATTAAGAATAATCAATACTTTGCGTCGTTCATCCGAAGCACTGAAGCGCTCGCTTAGTATGACAATCCTATCGGATTCTATAAACTCACCTACAATACGTATAAGTTGGGCCAGGAACAGCTCCTTACTGCCTTTCCATGATGGTTGCTCGATATTATAAATCTTCGATGCCATTTTGAAAATGATTGTCTGTATCCTGGTTTCCTCTGCTATCCTTTTTAGGTCAATATCCGATAAAACAGCAGGATTGGGCTTGCCGGCAATGATTGCAGCCAGCTCCGCTTCGGTAATGCTTTCATAAGGATCCAATACAATGGGCTCTACTTTTCCCAAATCCAGCGTCAATTTTGGTCTATACACTGTGTCAATCCTGACAACATTTGGCCAAGTGATTTCATGCTCTATTTTTTCGTGTACCGGCTCAATTTTGGTTTTCGGCTTAGGCGGCGGTGGTGGTGCACCTTCTCCGCCTTCGTGAGGAAGGAATGTGAAAGGCACACCGAAAATATTCACATATTCCGGTTCAAAAAGCCCGTCAGGACCAATGTCATAACTCACCCTGCGAAGCCCTCTTCCCACGACCTGTTCGCACAAAAGCTGGCTGGAAAAGGCCCTCAGGCCCATGATATGGGTTACTGTTTTTGCATCCCAACCTTCGGACAGCATTCCTACTGAAATAACATTTTGAATCTTTTCACCTGGTTTTCCGGCCTGACCGACCGTGTCAACCGTTTGCCTTAAAAGTTCAGCTTGCTGCTTTTTTGTCAGCTTCTTGGAGGAAACATAATCCTCTTCATCATAACTATCCATATCAAGTGTGATTTCTTCATCGGAAGCCTCCGCTTCGTCCAACACCTTGCTATCAATCTGAAGGATACCTTCTGGAACACACAACTCCGGAATCATGATTTCATTATGTAAAAAAGCATGTCTTATTCTTGATGATGTCTCGGTACGGTTTGCAACGGTAATCATCACCGGTGGTACTTTGTGACCGGCAGCTTCCCACTCTCTTTTTGTCTCCAGCCAGTCTTTCCCCAACAGATAATAAGCGTTTATAACCAAGTCCGGCAGAGGCTCGGTTTCCTGTGCCTTCCTGTTGATATCGTCTTTTACATCCGGGTCCATATAAATGTGATACAGCCTCGATTTAAGCTCGGACGTTCTGATAGAATCATCACGAATGACAACTCTGGGCGTCTTGACCAAACCTGATTCAATGGCGTCATTCAACCCAAAATCGCTGACAATCCAGCCAAAAAGCGCTTCTTCTTGGGCTTTTTTCCCGGAGGGCGCAAAAGGCGTTGCCGAAAGGTCGAAACAGCACTGGATTCCCCTTGCCCTGTGTATACGATCCAGTCCGCCTATCCAGACCGTTGCTTCGGCCTCCTGTTCTTTAAACTCCCTTTTCACTTTCAACTCAGGATTAACTCGCCATGCATGGTGGGCTTCATCGTTAATTACTATTATGTTTTGTGCGTTGGCCATATCCCCCAGTACTTCCCTGACATAGGCCTCATCGCTCTTGGCTCCGCGCTTGTCAACACTTTTCTTTTTCCTGAGCTTCTCTTCATCCTCCCAGGCAAGAGCGTGCCAGTTGGTAATCAGAATCTTCCCCTGTCTTAAAGAATCCATCAAGCCTGGAGGGACAATATTGAAGGCTTCATAATAATTGTTAATATCCGAAGGATTCAATACGCTGAGCCTGCTTTTTACCGTCAGGCCAGGGGCCACAACAAGCACATTTTTAGAAAACCTTGCATCACGGGGATTTGAGACCTTGTTCAATACCTGCCAGGCAATCAGCATTGCCATGACAATGGTTTTGCCCGAACCTGTGGCCATCTTGGAACAAATCCTTCTAAATTCTCCGCCGTCCGACGGAATGCGGATGCCAACTTTTTCTGCCTCAGGTGCTTCAACAAGCCAGATAAAGGTTTCGATGGTTTCCAGCTGACAAAAGAAAAAGCACCTGTCCGCCCTTCCTTCAGGGTCATGCCAATAAGAAAGAAGCCTCTTTGTAATTCCTGTAACACCCGAATAACCCTCTTCCCGCCATTTTTTCACCCTAGGACGGATTTCGTTCACCAGTTTGATGGGCACAAAAACACCTGGGTCGTCAAAGGACTTGCTGCTTTCGGAAGCGACAACATATCCGGCAGGCCTTCGACCTTCACGTTTTTCAAAAGTCCTTGTTTCTCTATCGTAATGCCAATAGAACTTCGGCTCCTCGTATGGCGAATTAATAATAAGCTTATCTATCATCTTTTGTCCAGACATGTTTCCTCCTTACAGCCTGATGACACGAAGGCTCTCGATACCTCTGTCGTCAATAATTTTTACTGCCACCGTCCGGTGAGCGCCTGCATCAAATGGCAGGCTGACAGTTCCTCTAAAAGCCTCGATTTTTTCGGAGTCAATCTCAGCTTTAAGACTTTTGGCCAGTTTCTCCCACCCTTCGCCGCTTCCGGCCATTGGGAAGAACACCTGAGTGGGGAATAAGCTGCGTCCGTCGTAGTTGGTATCCAGCATCCACATGGCAATGTTGTTTTTGCCCCCCGATTCAACATTGCCGGTCTTGGTATTATAGTAATCAAAGCCCAGCACCTCAACCTGGTATTTGCCTTTGTCGTCTCCTTTGTTTATTCTCTTGACCTTCACATCCGGCTGGCCGATCAGCCAGAAGCTGTCATTGCCGGAGCGTCTCTTTTTCAGATCCTCAGTAAACAGGTCTGCGTTCATTTGCACCTTCAAAAGCTGCATACCTGCAATTTCCGGCTTTAACTCGTCGATATCCTTCGCCGCCTCCTCATCAAATTGAAAAGCGCAGAACAGCAGCATATCGGGTCGGAACATCCTGGCTTCCTGCCAGGCCTGCTCCACCTGTTTTTGTTCTAGCGGCGCATGCTCCGGGCCGAAAGAAATCAGCACCCTCTTGGGCACATCTTCTTTTGTTTCTCCCTCAGCCTGAATCCACCTTGTCCCCTGAAAAGGCTCTATGCGTGAAAACTCAATACGCTGGCCGTTCTTAGCCCTGATACCGGTGCGCAGCAGTTCCTGGCGCCACTCGGCCTGCCGCAAAGTTTCGCCTGAGCGGGCAACCGACGCGTCAGATGCTCCTTCTTCTTCGCCGACATCATCAAGCGATTTGACGGTAGGCGCAGGTACAGCTTCTACTGTAAAGGGTCCTGTGACACGGACTTTTTTACTGTCAATGTAAGGTTGATCATATAGGGTTTCTTCCGCAGGCGGATCATTGTTGATGATGGATTTAAGAGTAATGTGAGGCACAGTTTTATACTTGAATCCGCTTCCCACACCTTCTTCTGGTCTGGCAAGCTGATAATAATCGAAAACTGCCGTCATTAAGCGCTGCTTGGCCAGCGCAATGGCCACACGGGAAGTGTCGCAAGTAATCCAGCGGCGTCCCCACTGCTCTGCTACATAGGCAGTGGTGCCGGAACCGCAGGTCGGGTCAAAGACCAGGTCACCTGGGTCAGTAGTCATGAGCATACAACGCTGAATTATTTCGTTTGCAGTTTGAACAATATAAATTTTATCACTAGCAGCCCCAATACTATCCCGCAAATTATTTATTGACATTATTGGAAAATCTTCGAAGTATATTTTTACACGTAAGGTGTCTCCTTCAACTTGTAATCTATTTTTATTTTTAAGTATATCTAGTCCTTCTGGATATGAAGTTTTCCATTGTGTTCCTTTCGGAGGATAGTACAGCTTACCGTTATATTCGTAGCCTTTTTGTTTTTCATTGCCTTGAGCATTCAAACTCCAAGTTCCATATAGTTTCCAATCCTTATGTTCTTTAAGAAATTTATTAATATCCTTCCTTTCAGTTGGAGCGACTCTTTTTCCTTCGCCTGTATTTGGGTCTTCTATCCATAAATGCGATCCTGCATTATCTGCAAACCATTGATAATCTTTTTCGACATATAATTGACGATACTTGATTTTCTCAATATCCTTTGCATACCATAAAAGATAAAAACAAGCGCTATTTAGAAGCTTTTTTGCAAACATTACAGAAGCCTTTTTGATTGAAATTATCGATACAAAATTACCGGCTCCAAAAACTTCATCAAGTACAAGTCTAATCCTATGGACATTTTCGTCAGATATTTGTATAAAAATACTACCTTCATCTGATAATAATTGCTTAGATAATAGAATTCTATCTCTTAGATAAGTCAAATATGAGTGTATACCCAACTCCCAAGTATCACGGAAAGCCTTTAACATTTCTGGTTCACAAGTCAAATCTTGGTCACTGTCATTTGATTTTAAGGCAGTTTGATTAACAAACGGCTGAAAATTGGAGCCATACTTTATCCCGTACGGCGGGTCAATATAAATCATCTGCACCCTGCCGGCCATGCCTTCTTTTTCAAGCAGCGAATTCATCACCAGCAAGCTGTCGCCGGCAATCAAACGGTTAGACCAGTTGTGGCGATGCTTGTAAAACTCCACAGCCTCGCGCATAGGAGGGTTTTCTTCCCTGGTTTCGAAAAGCGAAAGCTGGGTGTACTCCTCTCGTTTATAATTTCTAACCTGGTCAATAATTTTTCTCGGATCTATACGTTCATGGACATGAAGCGAAACAGTAGGAACTTCAAAAGAAGTATGTTCAGCCTTACCCGCCCACTGAAGAGTTGGGTCTATATGAGGATCATACTGATATATTTTCTTTCCTGTCTCTTTATCGGTTTGGGGTGTAACAAGTCCTACAGGCGGGTTATTGAGTCTTTTTTTGTCTTTATGATCATATTGCTCAATATCTCTCGTATTTGAACTGCTAAAATAATCCACCATTTCTTTTAACCTCCGACACTTGACCTTTACAAATAAAGCCAATAATATTATAACAGACAAACATGAAATATGGAATTATTTATCAAATATTCTGCTTGGTTAAATGCTTTTGCAATAATTTTCTCTATATTGAAACAGGTGTTCCCTCCCCTCGTCCACGGGAACATGCCCATATCTTGCCAAACACCCTCCAGCCCTTGCCGTAAGCGGCTTTACTCACTGTGTTTTCTTTTGATGGAAACCACGCACTCCACATGGGTCGAGTGGGTAAAAAAGATGCCGCCAAAGCATGGTGGAGCCTTAGCGGTATCTATTATATTTTAATGATTTGCCACATTGAGGGCAAAAGCTTAGCTTCGTTTTGAACCTTGCCCCGCAATACTCACATTCATATGTGTTTCCAAGAAATTTAGCTTCATTTCTCAATTGATTATGTCTGTTGAAAAGAATGTTATCCTGTTTCAATTCAATTACAACACCAATTAGTACGAGTATTATAAAAACCAATGCAGCCACTGAAAATACAATTGCTATTCCTCTATGCTTAAAAATATAAAAGATAGCAGAAAACGCACCTAATGTGAAAATGACACGAAATATTTTGCTGGCAGGTTCCAGCATGTTTAGTTTATATCGCATTTCGCAATTACTCCTGTATTATTTAATAAATCAAGATCATACATTCTTCTTCCAATTCCATACTCTTGTCGCTATCTTTCGTGCTGTAAATGAATCTATATTTTCTTTAAACACATTCTTTTCTTTCAAAATTTGCTATATTTGCTTTATCTGCTTTATCTGTTTTTTACGCTTCGTGTATTTGAATTTAGTATCTCAATGTCCAACATTGCAGCTTTACTCTGTCTGAGAGATAGTTATCCTCAAGCTTTTCAGAATGAGTCCATGTACCCTTAAGCTTAAATTGGTTAAGGTCTTTTAAGAACGAAACATCGTTTAACTGGTTTCTTGGGTACAAATTGATTTCTTCCTTATCTGTCGTTAAAACTTCAAGCGCAGCAAAAAGAAAATCAGCAGGTCCTATTTTATAGCTACCAACGGTAATTTGAGATGGTAGAAATTTTGATATATCGATCTCCATTGATGCTTTAACTATGTCTTCTCTTTTTACAGAACAAATATTCTGTATACCAATAGGTTTTTCTAAAAAACCGTATACCTTTTCTGGTTCGTATTCTGTTTTTCCACGTAAGAATGAAACTGCAGCGCAAAATACATCAGCAATAGACAACGATGGCTCTTTGATGAAATTAAAATTTTCAAGAAGTTTTTCTTTTATAGCACTTATCATATCTAAAGTAATTTTGGTCCTTGCCTGCCTGCCAGCGAGAATTTCATTAAGATTTACAATTTTAAATCGGTTATCCTTTTTGATAGCACGGATGAGATTACTGAAATCATTATAAAACTCTTCTGTTTGTTCGACTGCTCTATCAGGAGCTTCAATCCAATTTCCATATTCTCTGAGATTCTCTTTGTCATAGTTTAATTTATCCCAAAATTGAGTTTTGACAATCATATTAGGATGAGCATAGAAAATGACCCTGTCTTTGTTCTCTGCCAAATCATTCAACAATTCACAAACATCAGCTTTTGTTTCGCTAAAAAACATCTGCTCAAGAGAACAAATGTAAGCAATATGTTCTTGATTGCAGTAAAACAAACTTGAATTTCTATCATCTGCAATAATGGTATCGCAATAAAACGGAATGTTTTTGTCAGCATAGTAATACATTGCAACATAGCTCTTTGAGTTTCCTGGAGGACATGCAAACATTATACTTTCCGGCTTTAAAACTTCATTAATATACTCTATACCTTTATCCTCATATTCCGCAACATTATTATATGCAATATCAAAATCCTCAAAGTCTGATAGCTCACATATATTTGGATGCAAACTGTGGCCGTATGTATGTGTACCTATGACGTGAGGTTTAAGTGATGCAATGACATCATTTCTATCCCATTCCTTAAGCTGCTTGGCAAGAAGGCCCACAATAGCAAAATGACCTGTTATACCCTCATTTGTACAAATATCAGCTAAATCTTTAATCGCATCAGCACTTCTGTTAGATGTAAAATCCTCAGTGTCAAAGAAAAACATTACCTCAGTCATAGCATTACCCTCCAATATTCATAATATTACCGCTAATACAAGATTATAATATGCGGTCATAATAATCAAGTGGGAAAAGGGTGCTGCAGCTTATGTAAAAAACATTGACTTTGATAAGGGAACAGATGAAATGTAAAACAGGAAAAGTTCTTACTTTGGATGAGCAGAAACTCAAAGAGGATGAAGATCTTGATGGTTATTACGCGACCATCACAAGCGAAATGGAAGAATCAGATCTTTGGGTGAAATTAAAAATACTTTGGCTGAAACAAAAAAATGAAATTTTTCGCTATAGCTGCTAGTAAAATCAAAGAGCTCTGAAACCTTTGCATACCAATGGTCATGGGCTCATTTTCACAAATTTTGCCGCAAAACTCAGGATATATCTTTTCTTATATTTTACTAAAGTACCAGGTTAAATACTTTGCTTTTATTTTATTCCAAACTATTCCCACTCTGGGAAATCAGGATGTCTACCATGGTTTAGATACTGCCTTACTGTCATTGAAGATTTCTAATAGTGGTATCATTAACACACCGGCTCCATTCGGCTTCAGTATATAGAAGGAAGTCAAAAGGTTTACTACTTTCTATGTTAAGGTACATATCTGTCAAAAGCTCTCGCTTATTCTCTGTATCTTTTACTATACAAAGGTCTATATCGCTCTTTTTTGTAGCTGTTCCTTTAGCTTGTGAGCCAAAAATGATACAATGAAACCCACTTCAACACAAGGCGGTTTTTTTGCCGGTTGATTTTATTTATCCTTCTTCTCTGGTGTATCGTTCATGGTTTCTCCCTTTCCACTGTTGTTATACAAAAAGCGCTTAATCTTTTGTGAGGCTGTCTTCTCCAGGCTGGTAATTTGTTCAATGGCTTTCAGTTTCGAAAATTTATTTACCTGGGAATTTACAAAGTTCCGGATATCATCAAGGGTTTTCGCATAAGGGCTCGATTCGGAATTTTCTGATGCAGGTTCTTTTTCGATTGAATCTTCATCTAGTTTCACCAAAGCAACCAGCTTTTTATCCCGTTCAATCACGAGGGATTCCAATACCAGAGGATGCTTGTTAAGCACAAACTCAATATCCTCAGGATAAATGTTTTCACCGGATGCACCGACAATAACATTTTTGTTACGTCCCTTGATATATAGATATCCGTCCTTATCCATTGAGCCACAATCACCAGTTTTGAAGAAACCATCCTCCGTAAATGCCGCTTTGGTCAGCTCTTCGTTTTTGTAGTAACCCTTCATTACATGAGGTCCTTTGGTAACGATTTCCCCAATCCCGGTTGCAGGATCTACATTAATCAGCTTCACCTCGATGCCTTCTATTTTAGGACCGGTAGACTGGAAACGTGATTTTTTGGGAGGAGCTCCGGCAATCAGTGGCGAGGTTTCTGTCATACCGTATCCGATCGCATAGGGAAATTTGCCTTCCATTAAGAATCTTTCCACATCCGGAGAGAGTTTGGCTCCGCCAATACCAAAGAAACGAATACGGCCGCCGAAAGTATCCATCAGCTTTTTCCCGGCGATCCGATGCAGAAGTTTACGGGTTATAGGAACCTTATACAATTTAGCGACAATTTTGTTCTTTTCAAAGGAGGGAACAATTTTATTTTTATATATTTTCTCTATAACAGCCGGCACGCTGAGCATGATGGTAGGTCGAACCGTTTTCAGCGCAGGCAGTAAGGATGATACTGCAACCGGTCTGCCGAGGTAGCACACGTGACACCCCTGCATTATCGGAAAGATAAAGCCGATCGTAAACTCATATACATGAGACATGGGCAGAATAGATAAAAATGTGTCGGTTGGATGAATGTCCTGAACCAATCTTGATTGATGCGCCATAAACACAATGTTTTTGTGAGAGAGCTCAACACCTTTGGGCGTACCGGTTGTTCCCGATGTATAAATGATAGAGGCTGTGTCCTGTTCGTCGATATGCTCTGCAAACAGATCTACAGGTGTAATTTTTTCCGGAATGGATTCACCTGAAAGAAAAGCATCATCTTCCAGGCAGTATATGTACCGCAGTGTCGTACAGCCTGCAAGCTTCTCCCGATTGTTTTTTGAAACAAACGCAAAGCAGGCATCTGAGTGTCGGATAATGCCTTCAACTTCGCTCTTGTTAAAATCGGGAAGTAAAGGGACAGCAATGGCACCCAGACAGACAATAGCAAAATAGGCAACACCCCACTTTGGCATGCTGGGGGATAATATGGCAACTTTATCACCCTTTTTGATACCGACATGCTTGAGCAAAGAAGCATATTTCTTGACTTCCTCAAAAAGTTCCGCATACGTCATCGGCACTTTCCCGACAAGGGACAGGGCAGGCTGATTGGGAAATTTCGCAACCGAATTTCGAAAAACATGCTGAATGGTAAAAGAACCGATATCGTCAATGGTTTGCATTTTCATAACAGACTTGCTCATCACACTATATCTCCTTTGTAATTCAAAATTTCCATGCATTTATACAGCACATTTAAAATTATAAAAAAACTTTCTGCTTACAGTGAATACAATCTCATGTACAAATACTATTATAAATGATATTTAGCTAATTGTGTAGGGTTAATTAGTGTCACTGCCGTAGTATAATTGGTTCTTTCCAATCTTAGTTGAAAATTCAAATATTATTATAGAAAATAGCATATTTATAATTTTAAATCGTTATAATTCAACTAACTCTGGAAAGAACCAAAAATATTCCGGCATTGACAGTAAGGAATATTATTGAAACCTTGCAGAATATGCAGGTAGCAAATATTTCAGACCTTTGTTATTCCGCACAATATACCGGCTCAAAAAACTAAGTGCTTTAGAGGGAGTTTTTTCACTGGAATTAGACAAGCAATACTACCTGCCAAAAGAATTAAATAAAAAGTGTAAAAAAATTTATAAGGACAAATCACATACATCATTTTTGATAAACAGAAAAGAGACGTAAATCCTGAAATTACAGCGTTTATCGCCTCTCTTATATTCATCAAGTATCAAACTCGGAATAGCAAGTGTTACTAGTTATCAAGAGAAATACGGAGATTTGCGGAATAACCCGGATAGGCCGGAATATCCAAGGGTTTCCTTGACGCTTACACTTATCTAGTATTTATTCAATGATATTGATCTGAGGATTTCTTTTGACTGTTTATTAAAAGCTGAAATTATCTCATTCATATATACAAATTTAATATTTTCATTATCCAAATAATCAATTTCACTATCTTCTTGCTCA
>ENA-UPSB01002791-UPSB01002791.1-bioreactor-metagenome-genome-assembly--contig:-NODE-2791-length-15237-cov-4.491042_pt1 | contig 15237 bp, 9 predicted proteins | sample MGYA00238182_ERZ773286 | MGnify/ENA primary metagenome ERZ773286 (study PRJEB29026, sample SAMN07631240) | bioreactor metagenome | isolation source: Switchgrass digestor | place: USA: Dartmouth... | reverse complement strand
ACACACAACAGGGCTGGATAAGGGGAGTTCGAAAAGAACTGTATATATTGAAGACCCGATTGAAGGCTTTAATGAATACATGAAGTATAAACCTTTCACAATTCCTGAGAAGCTGAATACCGATACGGCAAAGAAGATTGCTGAAGAAAGGCTGAAAATCATGCGCCTTTATCTTGAAGCGCTGAAACTTGAAACCGGAATGATAAATCTGGAATCTAAGCAGGGATCGGACTTTAATAAACTTAAATAAATTATCGTAAAATGCTGATAAAAACGATTATAACCATTTAGAGTTATCAATCCTAAAGGGCTGGCGCTGCGCTGGTCACAAACCCTTTAAAGAGAATCATGCATATATTCTCAGAATGACCTCCAGAGGCACTGTAGATCGGCGGATGAGAAGGTGTATCCTTGAAACAAAGCAGGTAATCCATCCCTTCGAATCACCGGCTGCAAGATTGCCAGTATTAAACAGAACAATCGTCGAACATCAGGAAGACGTATTCACACAATTAAAATTTAAAGGAAGACCTTTTTTAATCTCATCACTGGAAGAAATTAGCTCATCTACCTCCCCAACGCTTGTTTACCGTGATGATATTTACTTCAATAAAGAAATAGTCCTGGAGTTTTTAAACAGGGCTTCAGCAACCGGAAAACCTGCACGATTAGCATTCTAAGATACTGACCCCTGTTTTAGTGAGCATATCTCATCCCTGCAGCATAGTATGGAACATGTGGGAAATTTGTATATGGGTGATTTTTTCTTTTTTCCCGCTGGAACACAGGAGAAAGATTTCTTACCCATAGTAATAGATACGGAAAGTATCTCTATTCCCTGTTTCTCCTTGCCCTCACCAGAATTAGGAAAAGGGCAAAAATTATCAGGTAATTTACCTATTACGCTCCCCCCATTTCACTTACAAGTACCAAGGCTATCTTATATCGCTATCAAACACTGGATACATCTGCTTTTTGCCAATTTTACGTGGGGCATTCATTCCCAGGAACGCCAGCGAAATACAGGTTTTATAAACTGGTATGCGAGATTTAGAAAAATACTATCCTGTCTACCATATGCACCAGAAAACTGTGGTACAGTTAAGATTGGAAAAGGTTGTCAAACAGATCCAACAGCAACTATAATAGGTCCAACTACTATTGGTGACGGAGCTGTTATTGGACCAAATGTAACTATCGCAGTGGGGCATATTGGTGATCATGCTGTTCTTGAGCCGAGTTGTACGGTCCGGTTTGGAGTTTTGGGAGCACGAAGTAGTCTTCTTGCCAGCAGAAATCTTATTATGAGCTGTGTTATGAATAATTCAGTTATTAACACCGATATTCGTTATTCTATAGTTGGAAACCATTCTTTTCTTGGCGCTGGGTCACTTATTACGGATTGTATTTTGAAGAATGCTGATGAGGGCGATCCCAAGATTAATCTACACATGGTGAAAGTTCTCGCCGGTAAGGAGATAGTTAATTCCGGGTATTACATCCTGGGCCCGGCTATGGGTAATAGAGTTAAAATCGGATCTGGAGTAATCATATATCCCGGGCGGGTGATAAAATCCGGCAGCATAATTCTTCCTGATCAAGGGTACAATATTATTGACAGGTAGTTGAGCGTATTTACAAAAAACGACACTGGGAAGTCCCGGTTTTCAGGGGCTTATGAATTCTTTTTTTACAGGATTTTAATATAATTCCAGTATTCTCAGAAATTTCAGTAATTTCAGGACAGCTTTTTTTAGTATAACCTCCTATTCCAGTTACCTCTTAATTCAAGTTAACCTCTTAATTCAAGTTACTTTTTAGTTACATTACTCAAAATCAGAAAATGCTCTTTAAAACGTGTTTAAGCTAATAACTTGATTTCATTACCTAACGGATCTGATCAGATGGCTGATATAATTATAAAAAATGCTTATGTTCTGACTATGGACCCTGAAAAGGGAGACCTCAAAAACGGAACCATTGTCATTGAAGACGGAAAGATTACTGAAATCGGGGAAAAGACAAGCGAAAGTGCTGATACCGTAATTGATGCGAAACATTCCGTAGTAATGCCCGGGCTTGTAAATACGCATACTCACGCTGCAATGACACTTTTTAGGGGTTATGCTGATGATTTGCAGCTTGCAGACTGGCTTGAGGGGCATATCTGGCCTGCCGAGGCGAAGCTAACTGCAGAAGATGTTTATAAAGGCAGCCTGCTTGCCTGTCTGGAGATGATCAGGTCGGGAACAACAGCTTTTGCAGACATGTATTTCTATATGGATGAAACCGCAAAAGCTGTTGAGATATCAGGGCTTCGGGCTTCACTCTGTCACGGGTTAATAGAGCTCTGGAACGAAGAAAAAGGAGAAACCGACCTTAAGGAAGGTAAGCGTTTTGTTCGAGCCTGGCAGGGAGCTGCTGACGGCAGGATAAAAACCATGTATGGACCCCATGCTCCGAACACCTGTTCCGAGGAATTTCTTGCAAAGGTCAGAGAGGAAGCCAGCAAGGACAGAGCAGGCATTCATATTCATCTCCTTGAGACGGAAGCCGAGCTCCTTGCCATGAAAGAAAGGTACGGAAAATGTTCGGTGCACCTTCTGGAGGACATAGGGTTTTTCGGACCTGATGTGCTTGCTGCCCACTGTGTCTGGCTTTCGGATGGGGACATAGAGATTCTGGGAAAAAGAGGAGTGAATGTCTCCCATAACGTTATAAGTAATATGAAACTGGCTTCAGGGATTGCACCTGTGCATAAAATGCTCGAAAAAGGGGTAAATGTAAGCCTTGGCACGGACGGCTGCGCCTCAAATAACAACCTTGACCTATTCGAGGAAATGAAAACTGCTGCCCTCCTGCATAAAGTCAACACTTTCAGTCCGACTGTCCTTCCTGCACGGCAGGTACTTGAGATGGGTACTGTGAATGGGGCAAAAGCCCTCGGCATTGAAGCCGGCATGTTGAAAGTTGGAAAGAAAGCGGACCTGATTGTTGTGGATATGAGAAAACCGCATCTTACTCCCTGCTTTGATATTCATTCCCATCTTGTGTACTCTGCAAGAGGCAGTGATGTAAGGACAACAATTGTAGATGGAAAACTCCTTATGGACGATTACAGGGTACTGGCTTTCGATGAGCAGAAGGTGCTGGAAGAGGCTCAAAAAGCCGCAGAAGAGCTTATCGCAAGGGCAAATGCCTGAGAAACTCGTATTCAGGGAAATGATTTTAATTATGCGGAAAGGTAATACCTGAGACCACGAGAATAAATTGACCTTATATTGAACTTTATATTCATCCTGATAAAAATCGAATTTAATCGCCTATCTATAATATTACGGGATCACCATGAATGAAAAAGAACTAATAGAATCCGGAAACATGAAAATGGACTGGGCAAGAAACCACATGCCTGTGCTTGCTATTATAAGGGAAAAGTTTGAGGAAGAAAAACCCCTGAAAGGGCTGAAAGTAGGAATGGCACTGCATGTAGAAGCGAAAACTGCAGTCCTTGTAGAGACCCTGGCAGCTGGCGGTGCGGAGGTATCAATTACAGGCTGCAATCCCCTGAGCACGCAGGACGACGTAGCCCTTGCACTTAACATACGCAAGAATATAAGCTGTTTTGCAAGATACGGGGTAGGAAGCCAGGAATATTATGAAGCGATTGACCGTGTTCTGGATTCCAGACCCGATATCACCATTGATGATGGGGCAGATCTCATATTTAAATTACACAAGGAAAGAACCGACCTGCTTCCGAATATCCTTGGCGGCTGCGAGGAAACAACTACCGGTGTGCACAGGCTTCATGCTATGGAAAAGGAAGGAGCCCTGAAAATGCCGGTAATTGCAGTAAACGATGCCATGACCAAGTACCTTTTTGACAACCGCTACGGGACAGGGCAGTCAGCCTGGGATGGTATTAACAGGACTACAAACCTCCTGGTTGCAGGCAAAAACGTTGTTGTTGCAGGCTACGGCTGGTGCGGACGTGGAGTTGCAATGCGGGCAGCAGGTCTCGGGGCAAGCGTAATCGTTACCGAAGTTGATCCCATAAGAGCCCTTGAAGCCAGAATGGACGGCTACAGGGTCATGAAAATGTCTGACGCCGCGAAAATAGGAGAAATCTTTGTAACCACTACCGGAAACCGCGATATCCTCACAGCCGAGCACTTCAAATCCATGCCTGACGGAGCAATCCTTGCAAACTCTGGTCATTTCAATGTGGAAATTGATATGGAAGCCCTTAATTCCCTCGCAAAGACCGTCCGAACAGTAAGAAACAACATAAAAGAATACGATATCGGCGGCAAGCGCATCAATGTCATAGCCGAAGGCAGACTGGTTAACCTCGCTGCCGGCGACGGCCACCCTGCTGAGGTCATGGATATGAGCTTTGCAAACCAGGCTCTCTGTGTACGCTATATTGCCGAAAACAAACTCCCGAACGGAGTCCACAGGGTACCCCAGGAACTCGATAATTATGTTGCCAGAATGAAACTCGAATCAATGGGCATAAGCATCGACGAGCTTACAGAAGCGCAGAGATCCTACATGAGCGGCTGGGAGTGCGGAACGTAATTTGAAAAGAAAAAAGAGTAATTTCTACAAATTTTCTTCAATAGTATAACTACGGTGCTAAAAATGCAGTAACTCACACTGCATTTTATTTTCTAATTTCGTTTTACTTTTGGCTGCACGTCTTTTTAGAAAATAATAATTTTTGTGAAACTTAACAATTACTTATTTTCCTTTCTTTTGTTGGCTGCGCTTTATTCTCAAGAACTTCTGATGAAAAATATATATACGTTTAAATATTTATTATAGACAGTTTATAACTCAAAAAATCACAAAGGATATATTAGTACAAGTTCATCTTATAGACATGTAGTACAAATTCATCTTATAGACGTATTTAAACAAAAATCAATTTGTTATTTTATAGAATGCCTGAATCCACTTTTAATGAAAAACTATATTAAATTAAGTTACAGGGCTTATAAAGTTTCCCAGGCGTTTGCGATACGATTTATATGGTTTAGAAAATAATGGGGACATGGTATACAAAAATTACAGAGGCTAAAATCTCTTCCAGGGATAAAATAAAAAGTTGAGTATAACAAATAGGAGATTTTGATATCAGGTTCTGGAACCTGAGAAAGCTTACAAGTATGGATTTTTAAAATTAGTTTTAATAACGGGAAGAGGGTTGGAATGAAAAAAGGCTTGAGAAAATCCGGAATTGACGTTGTTGGTGAAGTGCCTTGGGGGACACACTTCTGCCAGTTTTACCAGACAAAACAGGATTTGATTGACATACTTGTTCCTTACTTCAAAGCAGGGCTGGAAAATAATGAATTTTGTATGTGGGTTACTTCACATCCCCTTGAAGCTGAAGAGGCAAAAGAAGCTCTTGGAAGGTCCGTTCCTGATATTGATGTTTACCTGGCGAAAGGGCAGATTGAAATTATTCCCTATGATAGATGGTATATAATAGACGGGGTTTTCGACTCTCAAAGAGTGCTTAATGGCTGGATTGAAAAACTTGACAAAGCTCTTGCTAAAGGTTATGACGGTCTGAGATTGAATGGAAACTTATCTTGGCTGGAAAGAGGAGAATGGAACGAGTTTATCGAGTATGAAGAACAGGTAGATAATATAATTGGCAACCACCAGATGATGGCTCTATGCGCTTATCCTCTCGATAAATGCACCGCAATCGACATCATTGACGTAGTCGTCAATCATCAGTTTGCTCTTGTTAAAAAGGAAGGAAAATGGGAACAGATTGAGAGTTCCAGACGCAAAAAGGAAGAAGAAAGAGCCTTTCAAGCCACGCAGCACTGGGGATCTACTTTTGATACCCTGCCAGACCCCATATCCATACTTGATAATGAATACAGGATTATTCGTGCAAACCAGGCAATGGCAAAAAGATTGGGGATGGCTCCGGAAGAGTGTAAAGGCTTAACCTGCTATCAGGCAGTGCATGGGACAGATAAGCCGCCTTCTTTTTGTCCTCACAGGCGGCTGCTTGAGGATGGACTTGAACATACAGTTGAGCTTTATGAAGACAACCTGGGTGGTTATTTTATAGTTAGCGTCTCGCCACTTCACAACTCAGAAGGAAAAATTATAGGAAGCGTACATGTTGCCCGTGACATCAATGAACGCAAGCAGGCTGAGGAGACTTTGCGTGACGCATACGAGAATCTCCAGATGCAATCGGAGGAGCTGGAAGCTCAGACCGAAGAGCTTCAGAAGGCTTATGAAGCATTGAATGAAAGTGAAAAGCAATATAGGATGCTTTTCACAAACATGACCGAGGGTTTCGTCCTTGGAGAGCCTATTTATGATAAGGATGGTAAGCCTTGTGACTATCGTTTCCTTGATGTAAATCCTGCTTTTGAGCTTCAAACAGGTTTAAAAAGGGAAGAGATATTGGGCAGGACTATACGGGAAACACTATATAACCCAAACTACCTGCTTATCGAAAAGTGTGGTGAAGTAGCGCTCTCAGGTGAGCCAACACATATTGAGATTTTTAGCCAGGAGCTGGATAGATATCTTGACAGTTACATATTCAGCCCTGAGAAAGGAAAGTTTGCAGTAATCTTAAGAGATATTACAAAACGCAAGCAGGCCGAGGAGGCACTGCGCGAGATTGAAGCACGTCGTAAGGTTGCCGAGGCTGTGCAGGTTGAACGGGAGCGATTGAATAATGTGCTGGACATGCTACCGGCTTACGTGGCACTAATCTCACCAGATTACCACGTGCGGTTTGCAAATCGTTTCTTCGAGGAGCGCTTCGGCAAATCTGAGGGGCGGCGTTGTTACGAATATCTTTTCCAGCGTACCGAGCCCTGTGAGAACTGCGAAACCTGCAAGGTGTTCAAAACAGGTGCGCCTCATCACTGGGAGTGGACCGGTCCGGATGGCCGCAATTACGACGTCTACGACTATCCGTTCAAGGATTTCGATGGTTCTACACTCGTTATGGAGATGGGCATTGATATAACCGAAATCAAACAGGCTCAAGCGGCAGCTCAGGCAGAGCGACAGCGATTCTTTGAAGTACTTGAGACTCTGCCAGCACTGATATCCCTGATGACACCTGACTATCACGTCGCCTTTGCCAATCGTAGCTTCCGTGAAAAGTTTGGGGAATCCAACAACCAGCACTGCTACGAGTATTGTTATGGGCGCACTGATCCCTGTGAATTCTGCGAAATATATAAAGTGATTGAAACCGGTCAGCCCCATCATTGGGAAAGCAACATCCCTGACGGGAGCGTAGGTGATTGCCATGCCTTTCCATTCACCGACATTGACGGTTCGCCCATGATTCTCTTGATGAACATTGATATTACCGAGCAGAAACGTGCTGAAGCAGAGCTAAAAAAGCATAAGGAGCAGCTCGAGAAAGCTTATAAATTATTGAAAGAGAGTGAAGAAGATCTTGCTGAAGCTCAGAGAATGGCTCACCTTGGAAACTGGAGCTGGAATATAGAAAATAACGAATTATACTGGTCTGATGAGGTTTACCGAATTTTTGGACTCACCCCTCAGGAGTTTAGAGCAACTTACGATTCATTTTTGAGTTATATACATCCAGAGGACAGGGAGTATGTAGATAATGCTGTTAAAGAAGCTTTAAACGGAAAACCCTACAGTATTGATCACCGGATTATCCTAGATAATGGAGAAGAGCGTATATTACATGAGCAGGCTGAAGTTATTTTTAACGAAGAGCATATTCCTGTTCGGATGAGGGGAACAGTTCAGGATATTACTGAGCAGAAAAAAGCTGAAGAAGCGTTAAAATTAGCTAATGCCTATAATCGTAGCCTTATAGAAGCCAGTATAGATCCCTTTGTAACTATTAGTCCGGATGGTAAAATTACTGATGTGAATCATTCCACAGAGATCGTTACAGGCTATTCCCGTAAAGAGTTAATTGGAACAGATTTTTCGGACTATTTCACCGAGCCTGAAAAAGCCAGGGAAGGTTATCAGCGGGTTTTCCAGGAAGGATCGGTGCGAGATTATCCACTGGAAATTCGGCATAGAAACGGAAAGATAACGCCAGTTCTGTATAATGCATCGGTTTATCGGAACGAGGCTGGTGAGGTTGTTGGGATTTTTGCAGCTGCACGTGATATTACTGAACAGAAGAAAGCAGAAGAAGCTCTGAGGCTATCAAATATGTACAACCGCAGCCTTCTTGAAGCCAGTCTGGATCCTCTTGTCACTATCGGGGCAGACGGAAAAATAACCGATGTGAACAGAGCTACAGAACTGGTTACAGGGTATTCCAGGAACGAGTTAATCGGAACAGACTTCTCGGACTATTTCACTGACCCTGAAAAAGCCAGTGAAGGGTACAGGCAGGTATTCAGAGAAGGGCTGGTACTGGATTATGAGCTTGCGATTCAGCACAGGACTGGAAATGTTACACCGGTTCTGTATAATGCGTCAGTTTACCGAAATGAGGCTGGTGAAGTTATTGGTGTTTTTGCTGCAGCCCGTAACATTACAGAGCTAAAAAAGGCAGAACAATTGCTAAAATTGAAATTAGAAGAACTTGCTCGCTCAAATGCAGAACTGGAACAATTTGCATATGTATCTTCCCATGATCTGCAGGAACCCTTGAGAATGATAGCAAGCTACCTGCAGCTTTTGCAGAGAAAATACCAGGGAAAACTCGATGAGAAGGCGGATAAATACATTTATTTTGCCGTTGACGGGGCTTCCCGCATGCAAAACCTGATTAATGACCTTCTGGAGTTCTCAAGAGTGACCACCAGAGCCAAAGAATTCGAACCCACAGACTGCGAATCTATTCTGGATCAGGTAATTTCTGATTTAGAGATACCCATAAAAGAAAATGAAGCCAGTATATCTTATGGTAAACTACCTGTGGTAATGGCGGACTCTACCCAGTTAACTCAGGTATTCCAGAACCTCATCAGCAACGCTATAAAGTTTCGCAGCGAAAAAGCCCCTGAAATCGAGATTTCTGCAAAGAAAAAAGACAATGAATGGTTATTTGCAGTAAAAGATAACGGAATCGGAATTGAGTCCAAATTCTCGGAGAGAATCTTTGAGGTTTTTAAAAGACTTAATAAAAGAGAAGAATATCCAGGAACAGGCATAGGTCTTTCAATCTGTAAAAAAATTGTAGAGAGGCATGGAGGACGTATTTGGGTAGAATCTGTTCCAGGTGAAGGTTCAGTCTTTTACTTCACTCTGCCCATAATTCCTGTGAAATCTCATGATAAAGACTCTATAACAGAAAAATGAAATTTAGAATAACTTTTGAGCCTCAAAAGTCTTGTTCAAAACTTAAAACATTTTAAGGAAATTTGAATCTATATTCATAGCCAGGAAGGTCATAAAAAATGAGAACCCGGACCATGTCTAAATCCGTAGAAATCCTCTTAGTGGAAGACAGTAAAGGAGATGTAGGCTTAATTGAAGAAGTTTTCGAAGATGCGAAAATCGGGAATACTCTTCATATTGTAGAAGATGGAGAAGAGGCAATCGCTTTTTTACGCGGCGAAGGACAATTCTCAGACGCTCCACGCCCGGATATAATTCTTCTGGATTTAAATTTACCAAAAAAAGATGGGCGCGAGGTTCTTGAGGAAGTAAAAAGCGACGATGAGCTTAAGAACATACCTGTTGTGATTTTAACGACTTCAAAAGCCGAAGAGGACATACTGAAATCTTATAATCTCCATGCCAATGCATACATTACCAAACCTGTTGACTTTGATCAATTTATAAAAGTAGTTAAATCCATAGAAAGCTTTTGGCTTGAGATTGTAAAACTGCCGTCGAAATGAGATTAAATTAACCCCTGATAGGTCGCTTGGATATGGATAAGAAGATTGAAATCTTACTTATTGAGGACAACCCCGGGGATGCAGCTCTAATTGAAGATATGCTCGAAGAATTCTCTAGCTTTCCGTATGAGCTTAAAAATGCTGCAACCCTGAATGAAGGTTTGAATCTTCTTAAGGAAAATTCGTTTGATGTAATACTAGCCGACCTGGGATTACCGGACAGCGATGGCATTGACACTTTTCTTGAGATTCATGCAAGGAACTCGCGAATTCCCATCATAATCCTGACAGGTATGACTGATGAAAGGCTCGGAATCAATGCCGTAAAGCAAGGTGCTCAAGACTACTTGGTCAAAGGGCAGGTAGACGGAAAATTACTGATACGTTCTATCCAGTATTCCATTGAACGTAAAAAATCCGAGGAAAAAATCCAGAACTTAGCAAATGTTGTGGAATCATCAAATGATGCTATTATAACAAAATCGCTTGACGGAATTATTACAAGCTGGAATAAAGGGGCAGAGCAGATCTATGGGTATTCGGCTGAGGAAGCTCTGGGCAAGCCCGCAGATTTCTTAATACCATCTGAATTGAATAATGAATCAAAAAGATTACTTGAGATGGTTAAACGGGGAGAAAAGGTTCACCAGTATGAAACCTCACGGGTAAGAAAAGACGGCAGGATTATAGACGTGTCAATGACCCTTTCCCCGATTTTTGACATCTCCGGAGAACTTGCAGCAGTCTCGATAATTGCCAGAGATATAACCGAGAGCAAAAAAGCCGAAGAGAGGCTTCAGAGAAGTGAGGAAAGGTATCGTATAATTGCGGAGCAGACAGGGCAGCTCATATACGAATACGATATTGAGGATGGTAAAATTTACTGGGCAGGTGCCATAGAAAAGGTCACGGGATATACTCAGGAAGAACTGACGAATATCGGGATTGAACTATGGATAAATAATGTCCACCCTGACGACCAGGTAAGAGTCTGGAACCAGAAAATGAATGATTACATCCAGAACACAAAAAACGCTGAAAGTAAGAGAAATTGCCACCTGGAATATCGTTTTAGAAGGAAGGATGGAGAATATATTTATATCGAGGAGCATGTTGTTTGCCTTCAAAAAGGAAATTATCTCACAAATAAAGTCTTCGGGATAATGAAAGATATCACGGAAAAGAAAAAGGCTGAAAATGTGCTAAAAAGGATTGAAGAAGCTCGTAAAAAAGAAATCCACCATCGGATAAAAAATAACCTTCAGGTCATCTCATCCCTGCTTGATCTTCAGGCTGAGAAATTCGCTGGTAGTGACAGTTATGACCCTTCAAAAGTCCTTGCAGCATTCAAGGACAGCCAGAACAGGGTTATTTCTATGGCTCTTATTCATGAGGAGCTGTATGGATCGCGAGAGGTCAGCACACTTAATTTTGGAGCATACCTGCAGAAGCTGACCGAGGATCTCTTAAGGTGTTATAATGTCGGAGCCTCAGGAATCAATCTGCGTCTGGAAATCGAGGAAAATACTTTTTTTGACATGGATACCGCAGTTCCTTTAGGAATGGTTGTCAACGAACTTGTATCAAACTCCCTCAAACACGCATTTCCAGACAAAAAATCTGGAGAAATTCGGATTAAGCTTTCCAGGGAAGAAAATCGAAAATTCAAGAACGATAAGCTCAAAGGCAAAAATGAAGGGCGCAAATGTAAAAATTACACGCTAACCATTTCAGACAACGGAACAGGTATACCTGAGAGCCTTAATATAGAAGATTCCGACACATTAGGGATACAGCTGGTAACTATCCTGGTAGACCAGCTAGATGGAGTACTCGAATTGAACAGGAACTCCGGAACTGAGTTTATTATTGAGTTCTCGGTAGAAGAGAAGCAGCAGGAAACTTATCAGGAGCCTTTGGAATCTCCAGAAACTTTACTTTTCTAACCTGATTATGGTCAAACTTTCTTTACGGCTGGCAAGTCAATTACCAATTTCTCCAGGCTTATTTTTGCTACATACTGTATCAGGATACTCATTATTTGTCAGAATTGCTTTAAACTGGCAGAGAAAGATTATATAAAGAAAAAAATTAATAATGTTGAAAGTCTAATGTTATTGTGCTTACATTTTACATCATTACCATGTGTAAAATTATGCCTTTCATGTAATGATGTTGCATTATTTAGTTCACTGATTTTTGAACTGAGCAGGTTATTGTGGAAAAAAACTCTATAGTTCAGAAATTGGTAAAACCACAAGGGGGGAACATATTTCAAAGAAAATCCTTATCTTAACAGGGGATTGCGCTGAGGATTATGAGGTTAAGGTACCTCAGCAATCACTCCAGATGCTGGGCTACAAGGTGGATATATCGGCACCCAATAAAAAAGTCGGTGACATGCTGCAACTGGTCGTACATGACTTTACTACGCTCGATACCTATATTGAGCTTCCCGGGCATCATATCTCGGTAGATATCCCCGCTTCCGAAGTAAATGTGAATGAATATGAAGGTCTTGTTGTTCCGGGTGGCAGAGCTCCTGAATACATCCGTATGTATGATGATACTCTTAAACTCGTACAGGACTTCTTTAAGGCTGGCAAGCCTGTAGCAGTCATTTGCCACGGCTTGCAACTTCTGGCAGCCGCTAAGGTTCTGGAAGGATATCGGGTAACATCATATCCGGCATGTGCTGCAGAATGCCGGCTAGCAGGTGCTGATTGGCAGTCTGAACCCGTAATTACGGATAAAAATCTGGTAACAGCTCAAGCCTGGCCAAACCACCCTGCCTGGTTAAGAGCCTTTGTCGAACTGCTTGGCGCAAAGATAAAGGTTTAAAGAGGGCACTAAAGTCTCACCAATGAATCATGTTACCCAAAACCAAGCCTCCTCATCGTTTTCGCTCAAGCACAACCATTGTGCGGGTTGATCACCAACTTTCACAACACTTGACCATGCAGTCACGCCGGTTTTTGATCAAACTTTTTTCTAAAAAGTTTGTGATTAAACATTTTTTAAAGAGTTTGCTCTCAAGCAGTTTTTTGAAAAGGCTTGCGCTCAAGCATTTTTTGAAAAGGTTTGTGGGACTCAGGCAGCAGAGCCAGGAATTAATTTATTATTAAGAATTAATTATTCTACTTAAGTTTTTTAAAATTGTTTAGTTTTAAAAACATTAATTTAAGTCTAATGACTTTATTTTTGAAGTCTAATGACTTTATTTTTGGAAAGGGAAAGGTTGACTGACGGGAAATCGGGGCGTTATTCAGAATCGGGGCAAATTTCAGAATTGGGGCAAATATCCCCGTTTACCCGCATTTATTGAGAGGTAAATTAGTTTTTGGCCTTACTCTTAAAAAAATGAAAATTATCGTACATATAGATTTCCAGCAAAATCAGGAAAAAATCTCGAAAAATCCTGAAAGTAGGAAAGAAATTTAGCATAAATTCATAAAAATTGAGGAAGAAAAAATTATCTCACCAGAAACTATTTATAGAATAGCTGTAATTAGAGGGTTGCATCGGTGTGAGAGGTGCTCCCTGAGGCAGCGGGGCAGCAGGATGGCACGAAAAATCATCTGGTGTAAATTAGTAAAGTAGAAAAGCAACTGGGCCCGTAGCTCAGTCAGGCAGAGCGACTGGCTTTTAACCAGTCGGCCTAGGGTTCAAATCCCTACGGGCCCGCCATATTCTTTATTATACCCGGCGGAAGGCCATTAGCTGGAGAGTTTAACTAAATTTTTTTAATACTTTATTTTTGGAGGAAAGGATTTGACAAAATTCAGCCTGCTCGACCATGAGTTGGTCCCGAAACATGAAATCATGTCTGAGGGAGAGTTAAAGTCTATTTTAAGCAAGTATTCCATTGAAAAGGAACAACTTCCGAAAATCAAAGCACAGGATCCTGTTGTTAAAGAAATAGGAGCTGTCGTCGGAGACGTAGTGAAAATCACAAGAAAAAGTCAAACTGCGGGGGAGGCAGAGTATTACAGACTTGTGATCGAGTAAGCGGAGGGGAGTAGACCGCTTGCATGATCTCATGTATTCTTTAAGGAATGTTTTTTTGAATTTTATGCACCATCATACAGAAAAATTTAACAACTGCATACCGATCAGAAGATCACAACTCCTTAATTCTCATAATAACAAAGCAAAGAGGGTGCTATCATCGTAATAGATACTAATGTACTGTCGCAGGCTTATTTTACACGGGACAAAATAGTGCAGCATCATATAGACTCATTTAATAAGTTTATAGATTACGGGCTGCAAAAGATCATAGATGAACAAAGAATAATAGAAACCGATATCGAAGACACCTACCTGAAACTCGGCAAAATACGGGTAGAGCATCCTGTGGTAAAGGAAGCTGACGGGGCAATTGAAAAACTTTATCCCAATGAGGCAAGGCTCAGGAACCTCTCGTACTCAGGCCCTCTTTATCTTGAGATGAGCGTGGTAAAAGACGGGGTTGAATCCGAGGTAATGGAGGCAAAAATAGGGCAGCTTCCGATCATGGTCAATCCAAGGTCTGTAACCTTCCAGGACTTAGCGAAAGCGAAAAAATCCGCTATGGGGAAGATCCTCTTGACCCAGGGGGATACTTCATTATCGGCGGTACCGAAAGAGTGGTTATGACCCTTGAGGACCTCGCTCCTAATAAGATTCTTGTAGAGTATGGTGAAAGGTACGGCGACACTATAGAGGTTGCAAAAGTTTTCTCCCAGAGACGCGGATACAGGGCACTCGTAATTGTGGAAAGGGGAAGAAAATCCTTGCTTGAGGTTTCTTTCCCTTCTATCTCAGGCAGGGTATATTTTGTTACCCTTATGAGAGCGCTTGGGATAGTAACTGACGAAGATATCGTAAATGCTGTTTCGAGTGATCCCGAAATTATCAAGTTTATGCTGGAGAACCTGGAAGAAGCCGAAGTCGAAACCCAGGAGGAAGCAATCGAAAAAATAGGAGCAAGGGTTGCTGCAGGCCAAGCAAAGGAATACCAGATAAAAAGGGCAAATTACGTTATTGACAGGTACCTGTTCCCGCATCTTGGGAACGATATAAGGGACCGGATCTCCAAAGCTCACTTCCTGGCAAGAATGGCTGAATCCTGTTTTGAGCTGGCACTTGGCAAGCGTGCGGAAGACGACAAAGACCACTATGCAAACAAAAGATTAAAACTCGCAGGTGATCTGATGGAAGATCTTTTCAGAGTATCTTTCAACAGACTTGCAAGAGACATAAAGTACCAGCTAGAGCGCGCAAACATGAGGAAAAGAGAACTCAACGTCGCCACAATAGTAAGGGCAGATGTGCTCACTGACCGCCTGCAACATCCTCTTGCAACCGGAAACTGGGTTGGAGGAAGAACAGGTGTATCCCAGCT
>ENA-UPSB01002790-UPSB01002790.1-bioreactor-metagenome-genome-assembly--contig:-NODE-2790-length-15242-cov-4.715480_pt1 | contig 15242 bp, 12 predicted proteins | sample MGYA00238182_ERZ773286 | MGnify/ENA primary metagenome ERZ773286 (study PRJEB29026, sample SAMN07631240) | bioreactor metagenome | isolation source: Switchgrass digestor | place: USA: Dartmouth... | reverse complement strand
CGATTATGAGGAGCTTTCCGGCAAGGGCATACGCGTCAAGATAGACGGCAAAACGGTGCTGGCCGGAAACAGTAGCCTGATGAAAGCAGAGAATATCGCCTGCGAGAAAATTATGTCTCCCGGAACCGTCGTATATATTGCGACAGACGGGAAATTCGCCGGATATCTTGTCATTGCCGATGAAATAAGGCCGGACAGCGAAAAGGCCATACAAGAGCTGAAAGCGGCTGGAGTCAAAACAGCAATGCTGACCGGTGACAGCAAGGCTGCCGGAGAACTGGTCGGAAAGGAGTTGGGCCTCGACCAGATTTATACGGAGCTGTTGCCCCACCAAAAGGTTGAACAGTTGGAAAGGCTCTCAAAAGCGATTGACGGCAGCGGCAAGCTCGTATTTATCGGCGACGGAATCAACGATGCCCCCGTTTTAGCACAGGCTGATGTCGGCATCGCGATGGGCGGTACAGGTTCGGATGCGGCAATTGAAGCCGCCGACGTGGTATTCATGACCGACGAGCCCAAAAAGATTGTTACCGCCATAAATATTGCAAGGCGCACACACAAAATCGTTTGGCAGAATATCATCTTCGCCCTTGTCGTAAAAGCAGCATTGCTGATTTTGGGCGCGCTCGGCGTTGCAAATATGTGGGAAGCCGTTTTTGGCGACGTGGGCGTTACTTTAATAGCGGTCCTCAATGCTACAAGGACAATGCGCACCGAAAATAGAAGCGGTTTTAGTTATGTGCCCCGCAGCCACTTCGTAACAAAATAGCGAAATAAAAAGGAATCACCCCGTAATTTTACGGGGTGATTTTCTTTTTACTGGGGACTAACGTATTCAAAAGGAGCTTTGTTTTACCTAAGTCCCACCTGAGATTTGAAAATTAATTTATTATCCTGAAATTCGAGAACAGCATTGGAAATGCCGTCTTTGCCTTTCCAGTCGTAAACAGCTGTGTAATACTTTTGGCCCTTGGAGCCCACTTCGGACATTAATTCTCCGTCGCACCCGATTATCTTTTTAACTTCTTCATAGGTCATGCCATTTGAAATTTTGTCAAAATCAGCTTTTGTAATATAGTTTTTTTTCGAGGATGCTGTATTGTTTGATTGCTTTTTGTTAGACCCTGTCTTTGATGAAGTAGCATTTGATGAAGATTCTGTGGCTGATGATGTGACAGATTCTGCCGAAGATGTGATACTTGATGATTCTCCAATTGCAGAGTCGGCAGAACTCGTCCCTGCGAAGTTGCAACCGCTAATTGTCCCAGCCAAAGCAACTGTAAGGGCAGCGCTGACGATCAAAGAAAGAATTTTATGTGTTTTCATAAATCTGTCCTCCGTGACTATTTTATTTGGCAGGTACGATCCATGTCTTAGCAATGTACGGTTTTCCGACGCTTTTCAGTAATTTCCGCCTTTAAAACAAAGATTCCCGCTGTTATCAGCATTAATGAAATCCATTGAGAAGGTGAAAGAAGAATCTCGATTCCCCGGTCATCGCCGCGGAGGAACTCGATAAAGAAGCGAAAAGTTCCGTAAAAAATTAGGTATCGTCCAAAGGAATTTGCTAAGTGCCTATATGAATACAGAAATAGCAGGAACAAAAACAGGCTTTCATAGAGCTGAGTCGGATAGACGCGAACCCAAGCGCCGTTTATAGGATATGGAACGGTGAAAATAGTATTTGCTGCCTTTCCGTAACAACAGCCACCCAGAAAGCATCCGATCCTGCCGATTGCATGTCCTATCATCAGGCAGACTGACAGTATATCGAGCATAAAATAAAGCGGAAATTTTCTTTTGCAGATAACGGCGGAGCCGACAATTGCTGTCAGACCTCCGCCGAGTAATCCGCCATAGAATGTAAAACCTGAAACAAAAGCTTTCAGGCTGCTAAAATTCCAGCTGTTGTGTTCAAAGTTATTTAAAAAAATTGATGAAACAGCGGCTGAAATAATAATCAATACAAACAGCACTGGCATATTGTCTACGATTTTTGTAGGAACATTTTTCTCTTTTGAAATTCTGTAGAAGACCAGAATTCCTGCAATAAGTCCAAGTCCTGCCATAAGATTGTATGATGAAATTACTTCACCGCCGATAAAGTGGATATAGGGGTACATGACTTTTTTTGTAGAGAATTATTCAATGGTTTCTTTCTTCTGTGTGAAGGAGATAATTGCACCGATAAGGAATAGAATTACAACTGCAAGGTTCAAGAAACTGAAAGTTACAAGCGTAATACCAACAAGGACAGTTGCAACCAACATCAAAATACCAGCAGGAATAGGCATTTTCTTGGCCAGTATGCCAAATACCAAACCGAGGATACTGCCAATCAGTCCGATAATCATAAATGTGTTGCCGGCAGCATTAGTAACTTCGGTAGTGGCTCCTTCTGAAAGACTGGTAAGTCCCGCAGCGCAGGCACCAGAGCAGATTGAACCCGGGATACCGAGTACACCGCCGATGATCCCCAAAATCATTGGAGCATTTGAGGTTCCCCTTACTTTTGCCATAAAATACCTCCAGAATAAATTTTTCAATAAAAAAGCACCGCAGTTTTTAATTTTACCTGCAGTGTCAATATAGCACTAAAAAAGTCTTATTTCATTAGCTGACAGCTGAATTTGTTGATTTTATGTAAGCTGCTGTGTGATAAGACTCAAAACAACTTGACAGGATACCAGCAATCAGGATTAATACAATTACAATTACTATTTTCTTAATTTGTCTATTTTTATTGAAAAATTTTATCCTTTCGTTTAGGTTAAATAGATTAAAACCCAAGATATAAGGCGGCAGTATACATAAAAGTGCAAAATCCAAATCATTTAGGATTTTAAGAAGGTCATCCCTAAAGCCAAACCCCGTTGGTGTAAACATATCACCCCCGCAGCCGAAAATTAGGATTAAAGCCAATAAGGCATGAAACGGCATAAGTAATATTTTCACAGGATTCGGCAAATTGCAGTAAACTGGATAAATTCTTTTAGGCGGTTTTATATTTCCAAAAACATTATTGTTCTTAATGATTCTTGAAGGTATGAGACCTTTTATTGCTTTAGAGAGCTCTTTTACGCTTACATATCTGTGGTCAGGGTCAAACTCTGTTGCCTTTTTAATGATTTTGATAAGCTGAGGGGGAAATTTATTATTTGACGGTATATTGTTTTTTCCTCTTTCAGGGGCAATACCGGTGAGCATATGTGTCAGTGTCTTGCCTATGGCATATATATCCGCACGGCAGTCAGTCTGACCGAATCCGAATTGTTCAGGAGGAGCGTATCCCACTGTCCCGATCAGCACCGTATCCCTATTTTTAACGGAATTGAAATTGCGTGCCGCACCGAAATCAATTAATTTAATCTGCCCATTTGGCTGAAGAATAATGTTGTCAGGTTTTATGTCCCTGTGTATGACCGGATTGGGCTTCTGACTGTGCAGAAATTCAACAACTGAGCAAAGCTGCAGAGTAATGCCGAGTGCTGTGTAAAACGGCAGACGTCCGTTTCTGCTTATAACATCAGAGAGTCTTACACCATCTATGTATTCTTCAATAAGCACTTTCTGTCCGGCAAGCTCATAATGGTCATATACCTTTGGAAGGAGGGGGTGTGAAAGTCTTGACAGTATGCTGTATTCGTTTTCAGTCTGTCCGGAATCTTCGTAAAAGTATTTTCGGACAAATATCCATCCGTTGGCGTTCACGACCTTTTCGGTACGACCGAAATTGCCTTCCTTTAAAACTTTAATTACAGTATATAAATTGTCTCTTTGTATGTTTGCAAGCTTTTGTTCAAGCTCGTACATACCTGTCATTCCTCACAAATCGTTAGTTCTCCAAATTTGTATAGTGTGTCGTCAATTTGTTCCAATGTCATTCCTTTGGTAATGCCAAAAATGATGATTGCATCTCGCCTGTCTTTGCAGTAAAGTTCATTCACGCCGGAGATTCTGAGCAAATCTTGTGTTTCTTTGAGGTTAAGCCCCATGGCGAGGGCAAGTTGCAGTATTTTGTTCCTTGAAGCATTTCGGTCCCCGGAAAAAATCTGATATGCAAAAGTTGTGTTTAGTTTAGAACGCCTGATTACGTCGCTTTTTTTCAGATGTTTTTGAATAAGAAGTTCGTTAAGACGCTGTGGCAAACTAACTTTTCTTTGTGGTAGTTTTTCTATAAATTCTAGCGTAACAGAGTCCATCAGTTCATTTAACAGTTCCTCTGTTAGTTTTTCCCCCATCAGAGGGCACCTCCGAAATCAAGATTTTCACACATATCTGGTAAGCATATCCATTTAGCTGACAGCTAACAAAATTAATTATAATACTCAAAATTTAACATATCAATAATTTGTTAATAATTAATGTTTTTTAATCATATTTTGTCGAATTAGGATATATTAGTTAAAGCTATGGATTAGGGAAAAACAATTCCCAAGCATAAGCATGAAAAACAGCCTCCGATGTAACATTTTACCTAAATTTAATAAATTTTTGATGATTTTTGGTTAATAAATTTCTGAAAAACATTTTTTTGACGGCGATTTAGTGATATAATTAGATAACGCGGTAAATTGCATAATGACTCATACATTGTGTTTAGGGTTGTGCTGCATTATCACCGTAAAGCCATTAAAGGAAGATGATGAATTTGCCGATAACAGATTTTTTGGAAAGGAACGCAAAGCTTTATCCATCGGAAGTAAGTCTTGTTGAAATCAATCCGGCAAATCAGCCGGACCGTGCCATGACGTGGAGAGAATACAATCTCATTCAGACGACGATAGCAGAGCGATACCGCCGTGAGATGACATGGAAGGAATTTGATGTAAAGGCAAACCGCTTTGCGAATTTGCTTTTAACACGGGGTATTAAAAAGGGTGACAAGGTTGCTATTCTTTTGATGAACTGCCTTGAATGGCTGCCTGTTTATTTTGGTATTTTAAAAACCGGAGCCATCGCCGTCCCTTTGAATTATAGGTATACTGCAGAAGAGATAAAGTACTGCCTGGAACTTGCCGAAGTCAAAGCGCTTATATTTGGGCCGGAGTTTATAGGGCGTATTGAGCAGATTTTTGATCACATTCATAATGTAAAGACGTTATTCTATGTCGGCGAAAATGTCCCCACTTTTGCCGACAGCTATAACAAGCTTGTCACTTATTGCTCGTCAACCGCTCCCGCTGTTGAAATAAAGGAAGATGACGACGCGGCAATATATTTTTCATCAGGCACAACTGGTTTTCCAAAGGCAATACTCCACGCGCACAGGGCTTTGACTGCATCCTGCTATACGGAACAAAAGCACCACTCTCAAACACATGAAGATGTATTTTTATGTATACCTCCCCTTTATCATACAGGCGCCAAAATGCACTGGTTCGGCAGCCTTCTAACCGGCAGCAAAGCAGTTTTGCTGCGGGGCGTGAAACCGGAATGGGTTATGCAGGCGATATCGGAGGAAAGGGCCACCGTCGTTTGGCTGCTCGTGCCGTGGGTTCAGGATATCCTCGACGCAATAGATAGAGGGGAAATAAAACTTGAGGACTATCGGCTTGAACAATGGAGGCTAATGCATATAGGAGCGCAGCCTGTCCCGCCGAGCCTTATTAAGCGCTGGAAAAAGGTTTTCCCGAATCATCAGTATGACACGAATTACGGCCTTAGCGAATCATTAGGTCCGGGCTGTGTTCACCTCGGTGTAGAAAATATACATAAGGTCGGGGCCATCGGGAAAGCAGGTTATCAGTGGGAAGCAAAGATAGTCAAAGAGAACGGCGAACCCACAGAAATAGGTGAAGTCGGCGAACTTATCGTAAAAGGCCCCGGGGTTATGAAATGCTATTATAGAAATCCTGAGGCGACTGCGGAGACAATCAAGGACGGATGGCTTTATACCGGTGATATGGCTCGGATGGACGAAGATGGCTTTATCTATCTTGTAGACCGCAAGAAGGACGTTATAATTTCCGGCGGCGAAAATATCTATCCTGTGCAGATTGAAGATTTTCTGCGCGCTCATAAGGACATAAAGGATGCAGCTGTAATAGGGCTTCCTGATGACCGTCTCGGGGAAATCTCAGCAGCGATTATTGAACTTAAGGACGGTGCTAAATGCACTGAAGAGGATATAAATGAGTTCTGCCTTGACCTTCCGCGCTATAAGCGTCCGAGAAAAATAATATTTGCCAAAGTTCCCAGGAATCCAACCGGAAAAATTGAAAAGCCGCTTCTTCGCGAAAAATATCGCGTACAGCGCCTTGTAGAGGCAGAGACGACAAAATAAATTTAAATAGCGTTTATTCGCTTCCGCATAAAAAAACAGAGCATTCTGTGTAAAACAGATGCTCTGTTTTTTTATCTAATACAGCAGTGATAACCAAATGTAAATAGCGTTTAATGGCTCCCCACGCCATTATCTTTATTTTACATGCACCATTGCTTTGATTTCTGCAAAACGCGGGTCCAGTTCGCGTTCAGGTGACATATCCAAGCGCGGGTTTCCGTACGCATCCCAGTGTACTGTGCGGAAGGTCGGATAGCGGCGCATATCCGTCGGATCACTGCGGAAATGTTTAAGAGGGATTGCGTGGATCATCAAAATATCATTTCCGTATTCATCTTTTACAAAAGAGTTGTGCCCGCCGCCAATCTGATCAGGCATACTCAGAAGATGAAGGGCCGGATAGTTCTGGACATGCCAGGAGTCTGGATTAAGCAAATCTGTTCCTGACTTTGCCCGGAGGATACCAACACTGTAAGTGTAGTCAATAAGAGCTGCAGCATAAGTCACAAATATATCGTCTCCGTGCCGAAGTACAAATGGCCCTTCGATTACTTCAGCATGGGCTCTTTCCCAACTGTAAACCGGATGTTTCAGCAAAACGGGCTCGCTGATTTGCTGCCAGGGTTTTTCTGGGTCAATTTTGGCAATATACAAATCTGAATTGCCGCATTCCATCGAATCCTGAGTCTTTTTGATTTCTCGCTGTGCCCAAATCGCGTAAACATTTCCCGCGTCCTGCAAAACGGTCATATCCAGTGTAATACCGTTTTTGTTCAGCACGTCATTGTCCTTGTTTTTGCAGCGAATGGGCTTTGACCAGTCAGCAGGATTGGTGGGATCGCTGCCAATCAATTTCATTACATGAGATTGAACTGTGAACCAATCCGGCGAACCTGCGGCAAAGAAAATATAGAGATTATCATTAATTAAGTGCAGTTCAGGTGCCCAAAGACATCCTGAAAATTCACCTGATTTGGCTGCGGTAAATATCACATGATCCTCTGCGCTCGCAATTTGGTCAATAGAATCCGCAACTCTAATTTTCAGTGCCAACTGGCCGTGCTCGTCGTCAGTAGCCATGTAATAATATTTTCCTTTATAGCGTATTGCCATCGGGTCGCCGCGCTCGCCCGTAAGGGGAAAGTCCCATTTTTTCTGCTGTAAGCGGCCAGTAACAACATAGTCGCCGGGCTTTTGTGTGTCGACTTCGTCCCACTTTACAGGCATTTTGAATGTGGAACCGTCGTTATACCGCAAAACAGCTTCAGGCAAAACAGCCTTTTCGCCTACAGGTACAGTAATTTCTATTGGATCTATTCCAACATTATGGAGGGGCATTAAACAGTCAATAAGCTTTTGATATTCTTCTTCAGTGACATCGACTTTGCAAGCCGGAGCTGCGTCCCACAAACCAATATGAACGCGTTCAGGCTTTTCGAGGGTTTGCTGCAAACCGCCAAAGTGAGTCAAATCCGGGGACTCGCACATATAATTGCCTTTATCTGTTACCAGCGTTAAAACATACTTGTCGTCGCGCCATTCGCAGGATACATCAAAAATCTTTGTGCCTTTTGGAGCGACTTCAACCAGCCCTAATTCGGTATAGGAAATCAAATCTTTTGAGCGGAAAAGCAAAACACAGTTTTCTTTTCCTTCTTCCAAAGAGCTCTCGTACGGCTTTGTTCCTTTATCATTTGGAAGCAAACTCTGCCGCAACGCAACAACTCCGAATGCCCCGTCGCACATACGGAACACCCAAGGATTAAACAAAATTTTTGTAGTGCCGCAAAGTCTTCCCTCTGAGAGCTCAGCTTTGGCAAACAATATGCCACAGCCGCTGTTCAGCGCTACAAATGTTTTATCTTCCTTTTGAATTGCAAGATGCATAGAGCCGCCAAATTCATTTCTGAATAAGCCGTGATAGGCATAAATGCTACGTATATTTCTTGATGTATTTATCATAGTTTTCTTCTGCTTTCTGGTTTGGATTTGAAATTAATATATGCGAAGGTATGCAACTGCATAAGGCACCAGGTCAAAATCAATTACAGCACCGTCTGTTGTTTTGTCCACTTTCAACGGCATTGGTTTGATTTCTGATGCCTGCTTCAAAGCTTCCATCTGGTCGGAATTTGGATATTCCGGTGATCCCATACGCTTCCACTCTGCATATGCGTTTCCGTGCGTTTCATCTACATAAATAATTTCGGCGCCAGAAACTTCACGGTTTTGTATTGTCAAATGCACATGCTCGGTTTCGATCTCTTCGCCCAACACATTATGGTTATATGCAAGAATACGCAGCTCATTCTCCTGCGTTGTTGCAATCATACCAACGGAACCCTGTTCCTCTATGCGGGGCAGTTGCTGATCGCCAAGCATATGTAGAAGCTGGAAAACGCGGTAAGTTGGTTTGGGAATTCCATGCACAGTCTGCAAACCAAAGCCGCCATGAAATTCTCCGGGAAGCTGTCCGTTTTCTTCAAAAATATCAGTAAAGGTCCAGAAGGAATAAGCCTCTACCAGACCAATATTGTCAATAACAGTTTTGGCCACCAGCGATGAGCTGTATGGCAGGTCATGTACCTCGTCCGGCAACTGTGCTGAACTATTCCACTCTGTGTAATACAGAGGATAGTTGCCTGCTTCCTTTTTTGCTGTGTGAATCATTTCTGTAAGGATTCCACGCTTGTAGTAAATCTTCTTTTCTGAAGCGTCATCTTTGTTGTTCTTCATAAATTTTTGGATGGCTTCATCAAGAGACATTCCGGATTCCCAAAGTGGGTCATCCGTAGGGTAGTGATGTGTGGAAACGAAGTCGAGAGGTACTGAATTTGCTTCACAGAAATGGATTAAATCTGCAATCCAGCCGTTGCAGGCTGTTGCGGGGCCTCCTACTCGCAGAGCGGGGTTTACCTTTTTAATTGCTCTTGCAGTATGTTCATAAAGTTCAAAATAATCGTCCTGGGTTCCTTCATAGAAAAACTTGAGGTTCGGTTCATTCCAAACTTCAAAATACCAATTGCTCACTTCATTGATCCCATAACGTTCGACCAAATGTGATGCGAGCTTTTCAATCAAAGTATCCCATTGATTGTAGTCCTTTGGCTTTGACACGTTGCCCTTGTAGTGGAAACAAGTCGTGTTTGTTGAGGCGAGCACTCCCGGCATGAATCCGAGTTCAAGAAAGGGTTTCATACCGATGCTGAGCAGGAAATCACAGATAGAATCAATGTTAAAAAAATTGTAAATTAGCTTACCGTCGCGGCTGCGGAAGACGACACTCATATCGTCGTCAAGCAAGCCATGAAAGCGCACATACTGAAAACCGGCTTCCTCATGTGCCTTGCGCAGTTGTGAGCGGTAATCTTCCCGCAAAGCTGTGTATGCGTGGCAGGAGCCGACACATTTTTCCCAGTAATGCGGCAATTCAAACGTTGGTGCAGCTGCGTTGACAGTAAAGTTTTTCATTTTATACCCTCCGTTATGACTTCAAGCCGGACATCTTAATTCCTTGTACAAAATATTTCTGACAGACAAAGAATATTACAAGAACCGGCAGAAGTGTAACTAATGCAACAGCCATCATCTGTCCAATCTTTGTTGTGCCCATTGAGCTATTCAGGAACTGGAGACCAATGCTTACAGTAAATTTGGACGTGGTATTCAGGTAAATCAAAGGAGTGTAAAAGTCATTCCAGTTATAAACGAGTGACATAACTCCGACTGCCAAAGAAACAGGTTTTACTGACGGTAGAATGATGTGGAAGAAAGTCTGCCAGGAATTTGCTCCGTCTATTGTAGCAGCTTCATTAAGCTCCTTTGGCAGGGACAAAAAGAACTGCCTGTAAAGGAAAATGTTAAAAGCGCCGCCGCCCAGCCATGCAGGAACAATCATCGGCCAGTAAGTATCTACCATGCCAAGTTTATAATACAGCAGGTACTGAGGAACCAGTGTGACTTGTGTAGGCAGCATCATGGTTCCCATGAGGCACAGGAAGAGAATATTGGAACCTCTTGCCTTAAAACGTGCAAAACCGTACGCGACTACTGCCGAAGAAATGACTGTACCGACGGTGCAGACCAAAGTCAGGAAAATAGTATTTTTCGTAAACTGCACAAAGTCTGCCTTGGCAAATCCATTTTTAAAGTTGGAAAACATAGGCCTTTTAGGTATTAGTGTAGGCGGAAACGAATATGCTTCTGCAGTGGATTTCAGCGATGTACTGATCATCCAGATAAACGGGAATATGCAAATTATAGTACAGATACCCAATATAATCCCGATAATAATAAGCTCAATTCGACGTGATGTACTTTTGGAAATTGTTCTTGCCATTTTTCTTTATCCCCCCTCATTTGTTTAGTTGTCATAGAAGACCCATTTTTTCGATGATTGCTGGATAATAACGGTTATTACCATAATGACAACAAACAGGCACCATGCGACACAGGAGGCATATCCCATTCTGCTATACTGGAATGCGTTTTGGAATATTACCATGGCCACAGTTCGGGTTGCGTCTACCGGGCCGCCTTTTGTCAGAATATATGGTTGGTTGAATATCTGGAAAGCGCCGATAATACTGATAATCAGGTTGAAGTAAATTGTTGGGGTCAAAAGAGGAATAGTGATAGAAAATACCTGCCTCAGTGTGCTGGCACCGTCAATTTCGGCACTTTCATAATAAGATTTCGGGATATCCTGAATTCCAGCCAGCATAATGATAATGTTGTTACCAATGGACCAAAGGCTCATAACTACGATGCAGTAAAGTGCCGTGTGACTGTTGCCAAGCCAGTCGGGCCCTTTAATACCGATCAATGAGAGGAGGTAGTTTATAAGACCATAGTTTCCGTTGAAAATCCAACCCCAAAGGATGGTAACGGCAACACCAGAGGTGATATACGGCAAATAGAAAACAGTCCTGAAAAAGCCAAGTCCTTTAATATTTCGGCTTAACAGCCAACCGATCAGGAAGGATATTATTAAACTCGATGGTACAAACAAAAGGACATAAACCAAGGTGTTTTTAAAGGAAATCAGGAACTGCTGATCTTCTGTGAATGCATGAATAAAATTCTGCAATCCTATAAAATCAGCTTTTTCACCCATATCAGAATTAGTGAATGACAAGTACAGCGATGCAACCATAGGATAGGCAGTTAATACGATAAAACCTATCAGCCATGGTGAGATATACGCATAGAAATTAATTGCACTGCGTAATTCGGTTTTCGTAAGTTTATTTCTTTTCATTCTTGCACCTCATTTCACTTTAAAGCATAAGTACAGAGGAAACGGTATTTAGTTTCCTCTGTACTTTAGCATGAATTGCAGCTTATTTCTTCTGATTGAATGAATAGCTTGCGAATTCTTTTGCAATCTTCGGTGCATTAGTTTTAACGACTTCTGCCGGGTCTTTGCCGTTGAGAGTTACTTCCTGAACCATAGCTGTCCAAATGTTACCGGAGGAGGCTAATGTGCCGCCCCAAGGATTCATGTGAGCTTTGGAAATGTGCTGTGTGTAATAAGTGTTGTCAAACCCGACATCACCGATTTTCGTCTGTGCGTAAATTGTATTAGCAAGGTTCTTGTTTGCCGGAATGCCAACCCGAGCGTTGATTTTACCCATTTCTTCGTTTGCAAAAGAGGATTCCTTAATGAATGTCCAAGCAGCTTCTTTGTTTTGGCAGGTCGTTGTCATAGCCCAGCCGGTTGCGTACTGTACGTTGATTTCGTTGCCGTTAGGATCACAGGGCATGCTGGTAAATGCAATATTAATTCCGTTTTCTTCTGCGTCGTTTATAACCTGGTTAGCCTCGAAGCCGCCCATTGGATACATAGCTGCTTTTCCGGAAACGAATAATGTCTCAGCCGGAATTGTCTTCTGTGCTGTATCGCTCGGCATGATTTTTTCCTGAATCAGTTTCTGATAAAGGGTCAGAGCCTGTACGATGGAATCACTGCCCATGTTGGAAGTTGACAGGTCATCCGAGTACGGAGTTCCGCCGCCGGCGTAAACCATCAGGTTATCCATGACCCAGTGCTTTGCTATCGCGTAGGTTTCTGTTGAACCTGAGCCGCTTACAAACTTTTTGCCCCAATCTGCGAGTTCTGAGATCTTCCAGCCTTCCTTCGGATATGCAACACCGAACTTATCGAACATATCCTTGTTATATGCCATTACAAAGCAATTGGTATGAAGCGGAAGACCTTCAAGCTTCCCGTCTGCATCATAATAGCGATCAAGAAGACCAGGAGTTATAACATCTTCAAGATTGATGCCATCTTTTTTAACAAATGGGTTTAAATCTTCGTAATACTTTGTATTCATACCATAATAGTCAGGGCTCATCTGCATGACATCGCCAGCTGTACCGGCAGCCAATGCAGCAGATGCTTTCTGGTCCCATACCTGATCCGCTGTCGGAATGACTGTGTAAGTTACTTTAAGTTCAGGATGCTCCTTGATAAATACTTCGATGGCGTCTTTTCTGGCCTGTGCTTCTTCATCTGCGCCCCATGCCCAAATATTGAGGTTTCCACTCAATTTGGTAGTGGAACTTGATGTGCCAGACGAGCTTGATGATTTCTGTTGTCCGCAGCCGCCTGCTGCAGCCAAAACAGAAACAGCCAACAAAACTCCAATAACCTTTTTAAATTTAGACATTTTTCACGATACTCCCTTCAGTTTTTTGGACGCTATGGTTGAACTACTTAACCATAGCATATCCTGTTTTGATTGACTCGATTGAAGCATTTGGACAATTTGCTGTAACTTTTCTGTTTTTATGTCTAAAATTCATTTGCATTATACAAATTTTAGCGAATTCTGACTACATAATTTTTTTCTTAATTATAGTCTGATTTTGTCGTATTAGTATAAAAGGATATGGTTATTTCCAGAATCAATAGTAGTTTTCCATAAATCTTTCATAAATTTTGCGATGATAATAAAAAGGTTTAGCAATTTAAAGTCTAAATTTAATTGAGAAATATTATATTATATCTTATACAAATCCCAGCTTTCAAAAAAGAATTGTTGATAAGATCATGCCACTGGCATAGTTGATTTCATCTATAATATTTGCTGTGAGACGTGAAAATATCATTTGTTGACGAGTAACAGACTCCGTGATAAAATATTCTTAATTTGGCTTATAGTATCTACAAAAATAATCTCGTTTTTCTTAAATTATTACATAACGGGAGTGCGTATATGCTTTTTTATCAGCTTATTATAATAGCCTTTGTGGTTATTTTAATTTATATTTTGGCCTATTTACTAAAGAAAAGGCACAGAAACATTCTTGTTGTCAGTATTCTTGTCATTATAACCGCGGGCGGAATCGCACTTTACGCTATACAGTATTATTTCGGAAATCATTATTATACACAGGAAATTAGCACATCTACAATAGAAGGTATTCAGATAACCGAATCACAGTTAAAGAATTTCCATAAGATTTTCAGTGACTATAAGAGCATAAAAGATGATGAGTATATGACCGATGTGTTTAGAAAGACTTATACGATCAATGCAAACGGTGCGAAGTCGGTCATTGAAGCGAGTATTTATATTTTCTCTGAAAAAGGCGACGCTGATAAATATTTTGAAGCCAATCAGAAATTTTTTGAAAACAAAAATTACATCCCGCTTGATACGCAAAAATCCAAAAGGAAGGGTAGCGGAGAGCGGTATCTCGTTTCTTTGATAAAATCGCAGTATAAAGACTACACTGACTTTTTTTACAGCCCGTCAAAGATCACTTATTTATCAGACGTTACAATAGTATCAAACAACGTGATTATCACAATAAGCGAAACCGCCAACAAACCTGTTGCCAATAAGGGGATTGTTATAGAAGAGATTAAGAAAAAACTGGCACAGAATTAATGAAATTACGGTATCGTTAAATGTAGGCCGCAGTGGAACGCTGCGGCCCGCTTAATGCGTTTTATGCGGTTTTCAATAACGGAAAAACTGCCAAATCTCGTGAATATTGATTGCTTAACACAATATATATTTTTGCAAAATTTAATTGAATTATCCCTGTATTTTTATACATATGACTACCGCTGGATTTCCGTATAATTTCATATAATAGTGTCCGAATTCTGCTTGTTCCGACTGTTTTATCGGCCTTGTTAAAAGTTCGGCTATGGACGCCGCCGATGACCAATATTGCTTTCTCTTTTTAGGTGTATACACTTGTAAGCTTATACCCATTCTATAAATGGTTAATCGTTTGACAAAGCATGCGTCATGCTTTAAAATATATTAAAATATTATACATTTCATATAAGGTGAATTATAGAATTCAGCGAGAGGGGCTGCGCAATGGGTTATACACTTGCTCAAAAAATCATCAAATCTCATCTTGTTTCGGGCGACATGACCCCGGGAACAGAAATTGGGCTTAAAATTGACCAAACACTTACTCAAGACGCCACTGGTACAATGGCTTATCTTGAGTTTGAAGCTATGGGCATTAAGCGTGTCAAAACTGAAAAGTCGGTTGCTTATATCGACCACAACACCCTTCAAACGGGATTCGAAAACGCTGACGACCATAGATATATTCAAACAGTAGCCAAAAAACACGGTATCTATTTTTCACGTCCCGGCAACGGTATTTGCCACCAACTTCATCTTGAACGCTTCGGAAGGCCGGGCGCTACGCTGATTGGTTCCGATTCCCATACGCCGACAGCCGGAGGAATAGGCATGCTCGCTTTCGGCGCGGGCGGCCTTGACGTAGCGGTTGCCATGGGTGGCGGTACTTACTACATACCTATGCCACGCATGGTTAAAGTAACGCTGACCGGACGCCTTCGCCCGTGGGTATCCGCAAAGGATATAATTCTCGAAGTATTGCGCCGTCTCACCGTTAAGGGCGGCGTCGGCAAGATTATAGAATATGGCGGCGAGGGATCCTCGGCCTGTCAGTT
>ENA-UPSB01002788-UPSB01002788.1-bioreactor-metagenome-genome-assembly--contig:-NODE-2788-length-15249-cov-6.015467_pt1 | contig 15249 bp, 10 predicted proteins | sample MGYA00238182_ERZ773286 | MGnify/ENA primary metagenome ERZ773286 (study PRJEB29026, sample SAMN07631240) | bioreactor metagenome | isolation source: Switchgrass digestor | place: USA: Dartmouth... | reverse complement strand
CATACGAGATGTAGCCGTGACTGGAGTTCAGACGTGTGCTCTTCCGATCTCACGCTCCCGTTGGCCGTAGTGCGGCTTCGTTGACCGCGGGGTGGCCCTGACCCGGCACTGGGGAGATCGGCGGGCGGCCACCGAACTGAAACGAGGGAGGCCAGCGACGCCCGTGGGGATGGGCACCAGGACCGACCAGCCCCGGCCCCGGACGGCGAACGCTTACCGGGCACCTGCGGCGCCACGTCCCGAGGTGCGGCGCAGACCCAGGAGCACGAGCCCGACCAGGACCGCCAGGCCGCTCAGGACGGCGACCAGAATGCCGGGCCGCCCGGCCAGTGAGGCCGACGCCGTCGCCGCGGGCGCCTCCGCCAGGATCACACCCGACAGCGGCGCCAGATCCAGCGTCACGTGGCCGCCCGTCACCTCCACCTCCCGGCCGGTCAGCTCGTCCCGCAACCGGGTGCCGTCGGCAAAGCCCAGCGGGGTCACGTCCACCGCCAGGCCGGTCACCGGGTCGGTGGCGTTGGTCAGCACCACGACCACCCGGTCCCCGTCGGCCGCCCGGCCGTAGGCGTACTCCGTGCTCGTGGCCAGCAGCTCCTCCACCGTCCCCCGGCGCAGGGCCGGATGCGCCTGCCGGATCGCATTCAACTGCCGCACCAGGTCGGTCACGTCGGGGTTCTGCTCCTCGCCCCAGGGGAAGTCGTTCCGGTTGTAGGGGTCGTTCAGGCCCTCCATGCCGATCTCGGTGCCGTAGTAGACGATGGGGATGGAGCGCTGCGTGAAGAGGAAGGTGAGCGCCAGCTTCAGCCGCTCGATCGGGCGGTCTTTCGCCTCGCTGACGAACCGGGTCATATCGTGATTGTCAATAAAGCCGCCCATTTGGTAGGGATTCGCCAGCGTGGCCCCGACCGCCTTCACCTGATTGGCCAGTTGGCGCATCGACCCGCCCTGTGCGAGGGTGGAGCGGAGGGCGGCGTTTGTGGGGAAGTCCAGCACGGCGGCAACGCCCGCGTCCTGATAGGCCGCCAGCTTCCAGGGGGCGTTCTCCCACACCTCGCCGATCAGCCAGAAGCCCGGCTTGATCTTCTGCAGTTCCGCGCTATACCAGGTGAAAAAGTCGCGGGGCACGTGCTTCACAGTGTCGATGCGGAAGCCGTCCACGTCAGTCGTCTCGATCCAGAACCGGCTGTAACTCAGGATGTACTCCCGCACCTCGGGGTTGGACTGGTCGAAATCGGGCAGGTCGTAGAGCCAGCCCTCCTGCACCTGCTTCTCGTCCGACCAGTTGCTGATGGCCTTCTTCGGGTGGAACCAGTCCGGGTGCTCGCTGACCAGCGGGTTCAGCGGCCCGGTGTGGTTGACCACGATGTCGAAGATGACCTTCATGCCCCGCCGGTGGGCCTCCTCCACCAGTTGCTTCACGGTCTCGTTGGTGCCGAAGTGGGGGTCGGTTTCGAAGAAGTCCACCGCACCGTAGCCGTGGTAGTCGTTGCCCGCGTTTTTCACGTGCGGGGTGATCCAGATGGCGGTGAAGCCCAGAGACTGGATGTAGTCCAGCTTGTCGATGATGCCCTGGATGTCGCCGCCGTGCCACGCCCGGGGGTTCCGGGGGTTGGCGGCCCCGTCGTTGCTCGGGTCGCCGTTGTGGAAGCGGTCGATCATGATGAAGTAGATGGTCTCGTCCTGCCAGGTGCGGTCGGACGTCTCCGCAGCGGGCGGGCTACCTGCGGGTGCAGCCAGGAGACCGGCTGTGGACGGGGTCCCAGAGGCTACCGCAACGGCGCCGGCCGCGGCGGTGGCGTCGAACGCCGTTGCCGGAGCGACGGCCAGAGTGCCGGAAGAAGCACCAGCGGCAGACGCCGCGGCGGCTTCGGCTGCGGGGGCCGCCACACGGCCCGCCGGCGACGCTTCGGCCGCAGAAGCGGCAGACGCCACCCCGGAAGGTGACGTCGCCGCAGTCACAGGCCCGGACAAGCACGGCAAGGCAGCCGACCCGGCCGCCAGCGCCGCTCCAGCCGCCAGCGCCGCCAATATGCGCCGAGTGCGCGTCATACCCGCACCACCCCTTCCATCCACGCCGGGGCCAGCACCGCCAGCCCCAGCGGAGGCAGATGCAAGGTAGAGGTGCCCGCAGGCTGCGCGGGCACGCCCGCCGCAGGCCCCGCGACGGGCCCCCCCGCCCGCCGGACCAGCCGCACGACCCGTGAACGGTCCGCGGAGCCAGCCGTAAGCCCGGGGTCAGGGGTGGCAACCGGTCCGGCAGCCGGACCTCCGGCCGGCCGCTCCAGCCGCCCGGTCTGCATCTCGCCCGCCAGCAGGTCCACCCAATCACCCGGAGGCAGGTCGAGCGAGACGGGGTCGGCGCCGCCGTTCAGCACCACCAGCAGCCCCTCCTCGCAGGCGGGGCGCTCGGGGGAGTAGGCAGGCGTCGGCAGCCGCAGGTAGGCCAGCACATCCCTCTCCGCCTGCACCGTCTCCCAGGCGCCCTCGTTCAGCCACGGGAAGGCGCGGCGGATGCGGCCGAGCCGGCGGTAGAGGCTGAGCAGGCCCAGGTCCCGGGGCTCCTCGTCGTTCCACGGGTAGCAGCGGCGGCAGTCGGGATCATTCCCTCCCTCCAGCCCCACCTCGTCGCCGTAGAGGATCATCGGCACGCCCTCGCAGGTGAGCAGCAGCACCGCCGCCTGGGCCGCCCGCTCCCGGGAGCCGACGAGCGTCCGCACCCGGGGCGTGTCGTGGGTGGAAAGCATGCGCACGAGCCCGCGGGCTGCCTCGGCGGTGTAGCGGAAACGCAGGCGGGTGAGCCGGCGGTCGTAGGCCCGGGCGTCGATCCGCCCCGTCAGCCAGGCCAGCGTCGCCTCCCGCCACGGATACTCCATCACCGAGTCGAACTGGTCGCCGTTCAGCCAGTCCAGGGCGTCGTGCCAGACCTCGCCCATGATGAAGGCGTCAGGCTTCACGGCCTTCACCCGCTCCCGGAAGGCGCGCCAGAAGCGGTGCCCGACCTCGTCGGCCACGTCCAGCCGCCAGCCGTCGATGCCCGCCTCCCGGATCCAGTGCACCGCCACCTGCAGCAGGTACTCGGCCAGCTCCGGGTTGGCGCTGTTCAGCTTGGGCATGGTGGGCACACGAACCGCGAAGGTCTCGTAGTTGCAGGCCGCCACGTCCACCGGGAAGGAGTGCAGGTCGTAGAACCAGTCCCGGTACGGCGAGTCAGGCCCCCGGGCGATCACGTCCTGGAAGGGCGCCCAGAGCGCGCCGGAGTGGTTGAAAACGGCATCCAGGACGAAGCGCATGCCCCGCCGGTGCGCCTCCGCCACCAACTCGGCCAGCTCGCCCTTGGTCCCGAAAGCCGGATCGATCTCGTAGTAGTCGGTGGTGTCGTACTTGTGGTTGGACGGGGACCGGAAGATGGGCGTGGTGTAGATGCAACCGACCCCCAGGTCCTCCAGGTAGCCGAGGCGCTCCCGGATGCCCGCCAGGTCGCCGCCGGCCACATACCGGCGGGTGGGCCGCTCGCCCCAGGCCCCGGTGCCCGGCGGGTCGTTGGCCGGGTTGCCGTTGCAGAAGCGGTCGGGGAAGATCTGGTAGAGGATCGCCCCCCGCAGCCAGGCGGGCTGCCGGAACCGGTCGCCCCGGTGGATGTAGGCATACTGGAAGAAGTCGCGGTCGGGTCGGGACTCGCTCAGGCCGGACTCGGACAGCCACACGATGGCCCCGTCCCGCCCCTCCAGGCGGAAAAGGTAGCGCACCCGCCTTGTCGGCGCCGGCAGGGTTACGCCCCAGTACTCATGCAAGCCGTCGCCTCCCAGCGGTGCGAGGGGCAGGGAGGCGTTGTTCTCCGGCGGCCAGGCGTACCGGTCGCCGTAGTAGCATTCGGCAGCGGCCAGGTCGCCTTCGGCCGCCTTCAGGATCACGCGCAGGTGTCCGTCGCCCACCGGATAGGCGAAGGGGGCGGTGCACCGGTGCTGCAGGGCCGCCAGTTGCATGGGCTCCCTCTCCTCCTATCCCTTGACCGCGCCGCGGGTGAGGCCGGACTGGACCAGGTTCTGGGCCAGCATCCAGATGCCCGCCAGCGGGAACGCGGTGACCACCACGGCCGCGGAGAGCTTGCCCCAGGCGGTGGAGTAGGCGTTGGCCGAGAAGGACCGGAGGCCCTGGGCCATCAGCCAGTGGTCAGGATTCTTGAGCAGGGCGCTGGACATCACGAACTCGCTGAACACGCCCATGAAGCTGAACAGGAAGAGCACCGCCAGCATGGGCACCGACAGGGGAACGATGATCAGCCGGAAGACCTGCCAGTCGTTGCAGCCGTCCACCTTGGCCGCCTCGTCCAGGTCCCGCGGGATGCTGTCGATGAAGCCCTTGAGGAGCCAGATCGACCAGGCGCTGGCGCCCATCGACGAGAGCAGGAACCCGAAGAGGTTGGCCAGGTTCAGCTTGAACAGCACGAACTGGATGGCCGCCAGCGAGACCATGGAGGGCATCATCTGCAGGATCATGAGGGTGCGGATGCCGTTCTTCCGCCCCCAGAACTTGAGGCGGCTGAAGGCGTACGACGCGGTGAGCGTCACCGCCACCTGCAGGATGCCCACGGTGGTGCCGATCAGCAGGCTGTTCTTCAGCCAAATCGGATAGCGGCTCTCCGTGAAGAGCGCACGATAGTTGTCGAAGGTAAAGAGCCTCGGGTCGGGCAACATCCGCTTCACGGCGAAGGCGTCGCCCTTCTGGAAGGAGGACGCGACCACCGAGAAGAGCGGGAACATCACCAGGAGGATGACGACCCAGATGACGATCCGGGAGGTCCAGAGCCTGGCCCGCTCGTACGGGCGGAGCTTCGTCCGATGACGCGCCATGTCCTCAATCCTCCTCCGCAAAGGCCCCGGTCATCTTCATGTTGATCAGGCTGATCACGGCCACGATGATGAAGAGGAGCAGCGACAGCGCCGCCGACAGGCCGTACCGGTACTGCTGCACCGTGAGCTTGTAGCCCACCGAGACCAGGATGTCGGTGTAGCCGGCCTGGAAGGCGCTGAGGCGCACCGGGCCGCCGTCGGTCATGAGGAAGGCCGTGCCGAAGTTGTTGAAGTTGTGGGCAAAGGAGCTGATCATGAGCGGCACGGTCATGCGGGTCAGCAGCGGGAAGGTGATGTTCCGGAACTGCTGCCACGGGGAGGCGCCGTCGATCTCGGCGGCCTCGTAGAGCCCGGTGTCGATGGATTGCAGGGCGCCGAGGCAGACGGTCATGAACCAGGGAAAGCCCAGCCACAGGTTCACCAGCAGCACCGAGATCCGGGCCAGGAGGGGATCCTGCAGCCAGGGAATCGGGGGAATCCCGAAGAGCGTACCCAGGGCCACGTTGATCGCGCCGGAGCTGGTGTTGAGCAGACCCCGCCACGCCAGCACCGCCAGGGTGCCGGGGATGGCCCAGGGGATGATGAGGATCGCGCGGTAGAGGTTCGACTCCCGCATGTGCGGGTTATTGAGCAAGATCGCCAGGAAGAGGCCGAAAGTAAACTGGGTCAGCACGCTGAACAGCGCGTAGATGATGTTCCAGCCCAGAACCGGGAAGAAAGCCTTGGAGAACGAACCCGTGAAGATTTCCACGAAGTTCTGGAACCCGACCAGCTTTGGTCCGGTGCGGAAGGTATACAGGTTGGCGTCGGTAAACGCCAGGTAGATGGTGAAGACCATCGGGAAGATGGTCAGGAAAAGGATGGTGATCAGGGCGGGCGAGAGGTAGGCATAGGGGGCCAACCGGCGACGAAGCGATTGCATCGAAGATCCCTCCCGGGGGGTGGATCGGCCACGGGGCGAGAGCAAGGGGGGCGGGAGGTCCCGCCCCCCTCCGCTCACGCTACTGCATGGCCGCGACCGCCTCGTTGATGGCCTGCACAGCCTGCTGTGCAGCCTGCTCCGGGGTAGCCTGCTGCGTCACGACCAGGTCGATCATGTTGGCCGCCGGGGTCCAGACGGCCGACATCTCCGGGATATTGGGCATCGGATGGCCGTTCTTCGCGCTCTCGGCAAAGCCCGGCAGGTACTTGTTGCTCTCGAGGGCGGAGGCCATCGACTTCTGGGCCGGGATGTGGTTGCCCACCGAGACCAGCTTGTCCGGCACGTTCTCCTGCAGGTACTTGATCAGATCCCAGGCCTCCTCCTTGTGCTTGGAGTCGGCGCTCACGAAGGCGCACTGCACGCCCACGAACGGGGTGAACGGCTGGCCGCTCGGCATCTTGGGCATCGGGGCGATGCCGAAGTCGACGCCGGCGTCCTCAAAGCCTTTCACGTCCCAGGAGCCGGAGAGGTAGAAGGCGATGTTGTTCGCCTGGAACTCGGCCTTGGCCATGTTGTCATCCACGTCGCTGGGCATGAGGTGGTACTTGTTCACGAAGTCGCTGAGCAGCTGCAGGCCGGCGATGGCGCCCTCGCTGGCGAGGCCCACGTCGTTGGGGTCGAGGTTGCCGCCGCCCTTGTCCTTGAAGACGTACCCGCCGCTGCCGGCGATGAAGCCGTAGGTGAAGTAGAAGTCCTTCACCTTGTACATGAAGCCCTTCTCCTGGGCCAGGGCGAGGAAGTCGTCCCACACGGTGGGAGGCTCGCTCACCAGCGCCTTGTTGTAGAAGAGCGCCACGGCCTCATACGAGATGGGGACCGCGAACTTCTGGCCCTCGAAGGAGACGGCGTTGATCGTCACCTGCTCGTAGTCGCTGTCGTTGATCACGCCGTCAGGCACGGGCTCCAACAGGCCGGCCTTCCAGAACGGGCCGAGGTTGTCGTGGGGCAGGCCGTACATGATGTCGGGGCCCTGGCCGGCGGTCGCAGCGGCCGCGTATTCCTGGAAGCCGGTCTGGTCCTCAAGCACCGTCACCTTGTTGCCAGTCTTCGCCGCCCACTCGTCGGCGACCTGCTGCACGACTTCCACCTCAGGGGTGGTCAGGTGCGACCAGACGGTCAGCTCAACGGGTTCCTTGCTGGGGGTGGACTGGGTCGGCTGCTCCTGTTGCTGCTGCGAGCCCCCCTGGTTCTGAGTTTGCTGTGACGAGGATGAGGAGCCGCACCCTGCAAGGGCGAAGGAGAGCATCAGAACCGTGAGGGCGCCAGCGAGCCACTTCCTGGTACGCATTCAGAACACCTCCACACGATCTCGATGGGTCTATGTGAGAGCCGCGCGGGCTCAGGAACACCGTGTGTTGATGTCGGCCCCGGTCCGCCTGCCCGACCGGAAGCGAACCGGACAGGCCGGGGGAATCTGGGCGGTTCGGGACACCGCCTGTCCATGGGGGATCGGAACCGCTCGTCAGCCGGCCGCTGCGGGGTCAGCCCATCGCCGGATCGGCGGCGTCAGCGCCTTGGGTCAGGGTGCCATCCGGAAGCGCAGTTCGGCCGCGATGGGGCCACCGTCGGCGGGGGCAGGAAGGACCACTTCCACCGCACCGTCCGCAGCCCGGGTGAAGTCCACGGGCTCGCCGTCCCGCTCCACGGCCTCCACCCGGCCGGGGGCAAAGAGCCGGACGATCAGCCGCTCCCGGGCGGGGCGGTAGCCGCCCTCCGGGGCGCCGATGCGGAGCCGCACCTCGCCGGGGGCGCTCTCCAGCCGCACCGGCGTGATGGAGCAGCGGCCCTCCCGGTAGCCGTAGCCCTCGCCCTCGTCCTCGTACAGGTCCAGGGCACCGTCGGCGCCGGCGTACACCTGCAGGGTCAGCTCCGCCGGGGCGGGCTGGTCGGTCCACTGCCGGACGGGCCCCATAGGCAGGATCGCCCCGGCCCGCACGAAGAGCGGCATCCGCTCCAGCGGCGCCTCGGCCACGATCCGGGCCGGCCCGTTCACCCGGGCCCCGGTCCAGAAGTCCACCCACTCCCCGGCCGGCAAGTAGACCAGCCGCGCCCGGGCGCCGGGCTGGTAGACCGGGCAGACCATCAGGTCCTCGCCCAGCAGGAACTGGTCGGAGAGGTTGGCGGTCTCGGGGTCGTCGGGGTACTCCATCAGCAGCGGGCGCATCACCGGCAGCCCGGTCTGGCTGCACTTGTAGAACTCGTTATAGAGGAAGGGCAGGAGCCGGTAGCGCAGCGTGATGTACCGGCGGGCGATCTCCTCCACCTCCGGCCCGAAGGCCCAGGGCTCCTGGTCCGCCGTGCCCATCGCGCTGTGGTTGCGGCAGAAGGGAAGGAAGGCGCCGAGCTCAACCCAGCGGGCGAAGAGCTCGCCATCGCAGTCCCCCTGGAACCCGCCGATGTCCACGCCCACGAAGGGGACGCCGGAGAGGCCCATCCCCAGCAGCATGGGCACCGTGATGAGCAGGTGTTCCCACCAGCTGTGGTTGTCGCCCATCCAGACGGCGGCGTAGCGCTGGATGCCGGCGTAGCCCGAGCGGGTGAGCAGGAAGGGCCTGCGGCCGGGGAGAAGGCGCCTCAGCCCCTCGTAGGTGGCCCGGGCCATCAGGAGGCCGTAGGCGTTGTGCAGCTTGTCGTGGCTGATCCGCTCGCCCTCCTCCCCCTGCACCGCCGTGGAGGGCAGGGTCCGGCGCTCGTTGAAGACCGCCGGCTCGTTCATGTCGTTCCAGATGCCGGCGACGCCCACCTCGGTCACCAGGCCCCGGTGCAGGTCGCCCCACCAGCGCCGGGTGGCCGCCCGGGTGAAGTCGGGGAAGGCGGAGCGCCCGGGCCAGACGTTGCCGATGCAGAGCTCGCCGTCCTCGTGGCAGATGAAGTGCCCCCCGGCCACGCCCTCCTGGAAGACGGGGTAGCGACCGTCCACCTTCACCCCGGGGTCCACGATGGTGACGGTGCGGAAGCCCTGCGCCGCCAGGTCCGCCACCATGCCCTTCGGGTCGGGGAAGCGCTCCGGATGCCAGGTGAAGACCCGGTAGCCGTCCATGTAGTCGATGTCCAGCCAGATGGCGTCGCAGGGGATCTGCCGCCGGCGCAGCTCCGCGGCCACCTCGCGCACCCGCGACTCGGGGCAGTAGGTGTAGCGGCACTGGTGATAGCCCAGGGCCCACAGGGGCGGCAGCTCCATGCGGCCGGTGAGTTCGGTGTAGCGCGCCAGCAGCCTCTTCACCGTGGGGCCGGCGAAGAAGTAGGCGTCCAGGTAGTCGTCCTCCGCCCGGATCGCGCAGAGGTCCGGCTGCTCCTTGGCCAGATCGCACCAGATCCGGGCCGTGCTGTCCACGAAGAGGCCGTGGGCCCGGCAGGACTGCACCGTAATGAGGAACGGGATCGACTGGTAGAGCGGGTCGCGGTCCGGCATGTGCAGCGACTCGTCGGTGGCCCAGAGGGTGAGCTTGCGCCCCCGCTTGTCGAGGAAGCCCATCTTCTGGCCGAGGCCGTAATAGCGGGCGTCGGGGGGCGCCGCCTGCTCCCAGGCCACGGTCCCCTCGTCCCACGTGAGCCGGACCGGACCGGCCAGCAGCCGGCCGGCGCGGTCGTAGAAGCGGAGGCTCAGCGTGGCCCGCTCCACCTCCACCGCCATCTCCGGGGAGATGAGGCGCAGCGCATTCTCGTCCTCTTCCAGCCGGGCCTCCACCTCACCCCGGTTCAGGGGCAGCACGGCCACCGAGGCGCGCAGGCGCCGGCCGTCAGGCAGCAGCGTGATGCGCACCAGGTCGGGGGCCAGGAAGCGCAGCGTGATCTGTGCACCGGCGGTCTGGAGCGTCAGGGTTCCGGCGGTGAGTTCGTACCGGCGCAGGAGGCCGACTGCGTGCACGTCAAGCACCTCCGTTGCAATCGAGCACTGGCCTGCTCTGCGGGGCGGGCGTTGACCCTCTGAGGCGCGCAATCGTTTGCATGCGGGCCGATCCCTACGGGGGCCGCCCCTGCCAGGTGGCGTCAGGCACCAGTGCAATCGTCTGCACAAGGGATTCTTCTCCGACGGGGGATCTTCCTGCCACACGGGAGCGCTGGAAGCAAAATGGTCATCGGTGAGACGCTGAAATAGACCGGAGGATGGCCCGCGCAGCCCCAAAGGACAGGGCTGAGAGGCACTTCCGGACTCCTCTGCACCCGTCTGCGACCACCCCGTCCGGCCGCCGGAGGACTTGTTCCAATAAATCGCGGTGTAAACTTCCCTGGGATGCAGGAGTCTGGAGACGGGCGTTGAAATGAGTGGGTTAGCGCAAACGTTTGCAGACGACCGCAGTGCGTGTTCCGCCGCCGCGCGGGGCCCGGCTGCTCCGAGGAGGTGTCAGCATGGCCACAATCAAGGACGTGGCCCGTCTGGCGAAGGTCTCCCCCTCCACCGTCTCTCGGGTGATCGCGGGCTCCAGCCGCATCAGCCCCGAGACGCAGGAGCGGGTCCGGGAGGCGATGAGGGCCCTCAATTACTATCCGAATGCCAACGCCCGCAGCCTCGTGCGCAAGTCCGCCAACGCGGTGGGCGTGATCATCGCCCGCCCGGCCGAGCAGGCCTTCGCCAACCCGTTCTTCCCGGAGGTGCTCCGGGGCATCGGGGCGGAGCTGCATCGGAACGGATACGACTTGGTACTCTCCATGACGGCTACGCCCGACGAGGAGCACCACACCTGCCTGCGCCTCCTCAGGCAGCAGCGGGTCGACGGCGTGATCCTCACCTCCTCCCGCATCCGGGACACGCTGCTGGGAAAGCTGACCGCCGAGGGGTTCCCCTTCGTGCTGATCGGCCGGGGCGACCCGGGGCAGCCGATCAGCTGGGTGAACAACGACAACGTGGCGGTCGGTGAGATGGCCGTCGAGCACCTGGTGGGCCGCGGCCACCAGCGCATCGCCATCATCAACGGACCCGCGGAGCTCACCGTGTCCGTCGACCGCGGCCAGGGGTTCCGCCAGGCCATGGCCCGGTACAAGCTCCCCCTGCCGCCGGAGTACGAGGTCGAGGGCCAGTTCACGAAGGAGGGCGGCTACCGGGCGATGGTCGGGCTGCTGTCACTGCCCGAGCCTCCCACCGCCGTCTTCTGCACCGACGATGCGATGGCCGTCGGCGCCCTGATGGTGCTGAAGGAGCGGGGGCTCACCCGCAAGGTGGCGGTGATGGGGGTCAACGACGACCCGCTGACCGCGCTCCTGGACCCGCCGCTCTCCACCGTGCGCATTCCCATCTTCGACATGGGCATGGCGGCGGCCGGCCTTCTCCTGGACAGCCTGAAGCACGGGGTAACCGGCCCGCGGCAGGTGGTCCTGCCGAGCCAGCTGGTGGTGCGGGAATCGACGAACTGGACGTTGTAGCAAATCAGGCGGCCTCGCCAGGCGCGAGACCGCCTTCTTCTTCCGGGGGTTCGGGCAGGCGTACGGCCATCAGCCGAAACGGGCTGGCGGCGGGCAGGTATACCATTCAGGGCCAGGCTCGGCACAGCGACCCCGGAGCCCGGGGACCCGGAACCACACGGCGGGCTCTACTTGCGGCAACTTGTCGGGGAACCTAGGCCGCAGGAGAGCGTATGCGATGGTCGCCGAGAACAGCCAGACCATCTGCCGGTACGGCTCCGGGCGCTCCACCGGCAGCCGGTACAGGACCTTGTCGCCCAGCCACGGCGCAGGAAAGAACACGCATAAGAAAGTGCCGGCGAGACTGAGCAGACGCTTCACGAGCGACACCCCCTGCCCGTGAACCCGTATCGGCCGTGCGTCGCTCCAACAGACCCCTGATGGCACGCGGCTTCGCCCATCCGCCGGGTGACAAGGCGGGCCGGTCCGGTTAGGTTCACGAAACACCCCGGGCGTCTCACTCTTCTGCTAAAATGGCAGCAGGGGGGACAATGCCCATGAGCCGACCTTTCCTCGTACTCAACCTCGACGATACGCTCACCTGGCAGTCGCGCCTCCTGGCGTCGCCCCACGAGTGGGTCGACCTCCGCCACCTGACGGGGAAGAAGTCCTGCGCCACGCCCGAGGCCCTGTCCGCCATCGCCGCGGCCCTGGAGCCCCACCGGGATGTACCCCTCGGCTACTGGGGCACCGGCGAGTACCACTACGTCACATTGCTCCGGCTGCAGTCGCTGCGCCAGCCGGTTTCGCTGGTCCTCTTCGACCACCACCACGACGCCTCGCCCGTGCAGGGGGGCGTCGTCACCTGCGGCGACTGGGTGCGCCACGCGCTGGCCCTGCCCTGGGTCCGGCGCGTGGTGTGGGTGGGCGGACGGGAGCCGGAACTCCAGCGCTACCTTCCCCACCCCCGCATCCTGCGGGTCCCGGAGCCGGCGCCGCCGGCTCGCTTCGCCGAGTGGGCCGACCGCACACTGCCCGGCTCAGACATCTACATCTCGGTGGACAAGGACGTACTGGCACCGGACGATGCGGTGACCACCTGGGGGGCGGGCGACCTGCCTCTGGCCGACCTGCTCTCCTGGCTGCACCTGCTGGGCCGCCACCGCCGCATCGTCGGGGCCGACGTATGCGGCGAGTGGGAGATCTCGCCCACCCAGGTCGTGCCCAGCCTCCAGGACCGGGCTGCAATCCGGCGCAACGAACAGGCCAACATCGCCATCCGGGACGCGCTGGCGCCCGTCCTGCACGGCAGCCGCCTCACCGGGGTGGGGCGCACGGACTGAGGGTCACCCGCCCGCCGGGGTCACCGCGCCGCCAGGGTGTCCAGCGCGCGCACCACCAGCGTGGCGGCCTCGGCCCGGGTGGCCGTCAGGCGGGGACCAAAGGTGAAGCTCCCGCCCTCCCCGGGGTATCCGACAATCAAACCCGATCGCACGGCCTCGGCCACGTGCCGGGGCCAGCGCCATTGATAGGCGTCCGTGAACCGCCGGCCTGCGATCACCGCCGTACCGCCGGCCACGGAGAGCGGCGTCGCCAGCGCCTGCTCCTCCAGCCCCAGGGCCCGCACCAGCATCACGGCGATCTCCTCGCGCGGAATCCCCTGATCGGGTTCGAACCGGCCACCGGGGTAGTCCCCGGGGTTCACGATCCCCGCCGCGACCGCCGCACCCAGGTAGCCGCCGGTGGCCACCCAGTGCCCCGCCGTATCGGCAAAGGCGCCGGACGCGTCATCCGGCCGCAGCGGGAGGTTCAGGGCAGAGACCAGCATCCGCACGAAGGCGGCCCGGGTCAGGGTGTCGTTGGGCCGGAACGTGCCGTCGCCGTAGCCGGAGACCGCCCCCATCGCCAGCAGTCGGGCGATGGGCTCCTCGGCCCAGTGACCGTCGATGTCCTGCTGCCCGCCAATCGTCCGGGATAAGTAGAGCCGACCGCCTGTCTGCCGTATTTCGGCCCCCAGCAGTGCGGTGGCGAACGCCGCATCCACGTAGGTCTGTCCGTCCCGCTGCAGGACCGGCAGCGCCAGCCGCAGGGGCCGTCCCTCCACGCTGGCTGTGGTCCGGCCCAGCGTGTAGTCGCCCACCCGCTCCCCTGACGAAGCGCTGGCCCAACGCCACCAGGTCCGGCCGATTGCCTCCACCTGCTCGGGAGTCGCCGACCACTCCCGGAGTACCGACACGGGCAGCAGCACGACCCCGCTCGCGTGAACCAGCGCCGGATGGGGGTACACCATGCCGCGCACGACCAGCGGGAGAGCTGTGAAGACCTGCCCCCCGGGGGGTGAGAGTTGCTCGGTCCCGGTCAGGAAATTCGGCCAGGTTTCCTCGAGGCCGCCGGGGGTCACCACCAGCAGGTCGGCCGGTCCCCCCTGGTAGCCCCGGGGCAGCCGGAAGCGCAGGGCCGTGTCGGACTCCCGCACCAGTCCCTCCACGGGCAGCCCGCCCAGGTAGACCTTGACCCCCTGCGGGAACCCGTGCCCTTCCACGCGGATGAATGAAACGCGGTTGTCGCTCTGATAGGCGATGGTGCGGCGGGTGACCACCGGCCGCACTTCGGTCGCGGTCCGGAACGACCAGGTGTACTCGAACGGCTCGGGACCGTTCCCCTGATCGACCACGCCGGCGAGCGTCACGGTGTAGCTGGCCCCCGTGCGCAGCGGCTCCCTCGGGATGAGCGCCACGGTGTCGGACAGGTTGCGGTCGCGCACCGGGTCGAAGGGCAGGGCGGCCACCTCGCCGTCGGGGCCCTTCAGGCTCCACCGGATGAGGCGCAGTTCCCGGGGGGCGTTGCCGAAGGTCAGGGTGATCGGGTACCCCACGGGCCCGGTCACCCCGGGGTGCACGGCCAGGGGGTCAGGCGTCTCCAGGCCGTCCCAGAGGGGCGGTACGGTCTCTCCGGGCGCCGGCCACTGCACCACCCGATCCTGCCGCTCGTTGGGACCCAACAGAGCCACGTTCACGCGGTGCCCTGCGGCGGAGGCCACCCCGTAGCCGAAGTCGCGCATGCCCGGGTGGATGAGGGGGATGCGGTGGTAGAGCGTGTCGATCCAGCCCGCCACCGCCTCTTCGGCCCGCACTTCGAAGTTGATGACCTCGGCGGTCCCGCCGTCGTAGGCGAAGTAGCGCGCCCGGTTGCCCGGAGTCTCGCCAAAGTACCCCGGCGTGCCGGGCGGCTGGTAGTGCGCATTTTCTTCCGCCTGAGCGGGGTTCTTGGCCAGGTAGTCGGCGTGCTTCTGCGCTGCTGCCGCCAGACGGGCATCACGCTCCATCGCCGGGACCCCGGCTACCTGCCGGTAGCGGTTGACGGCCGCCAGGGCCGCCTGCTCCTCCAGGGCGGCGGAGGGCAAGTCGGCGGGCGAGCCCTGCTCCACGGTGAACTCAAACTCCGAGGTGAGGGGCAAATAGGTGTAGCCCGGCCGGTCCGGCGCAATCCGGACCACCAGACGCACACGATGCACCCCCGGCGCCAGGGGCTCCGGAGGATCGTAGTAGACGAGGCCGGTCCCGTCCCATCGGGGCACGACCGGGCGCCCGTCCAACCACATCTCCGCACCGGTGATGCGATCGCCCGGGTCCAGCATCACCCGCTGTGCAATGCGGGGTCGCGCCCAGCCCACGCTGCCCTGCGGCACGGGCGCGTAATATGTGAAGGCGGAGGCGAGCTCCGCCCAGAGCATCACAAACGCCACGGCCAGCAGGGCCACGCGACTCAGACGCCGCCGCACGTGACCACCTCCCTTCAGGTGAGACGTGAGACGGATAGGGGGTAGTTCCGTCAGAGTGGAAAAGACCGGGGGTGGGCGGCGGGCCGTTTGTCAGGCCGGCCGTGCAGCCGTGGCGCGGGAAAGTCAGCCCTGCCGCGCCCGGCAGACCCGACCGTTCCATACCAACCCCTGGCGTGACCTCGCCTACCCCGGCAGGCCCCATCGCTCCATGCCAACCTCCTGCGTGGCCTCGTCTGCCCCGGCAAACCCAACCGCTCCACGCCGCCCCCCTGCGTGGCCTCGTCCGCACTGGCAGG
>ENA-UPSB01002782-UPSB01002782.1-bioreactor-metagenome-genome-assembly--contig:-NODE-2782-length-15274-cov-4.420987_pt1 | contig 15274 bp, 13 predicted proteins | sample MGYA00238182_ERZ773286 | MGnify/ENA primary metagenome ERZ773286 (study PRJEB29026, sample SAMN07631240) | bioreactor metagenome | isolation source: Switchgrass digestor | place: USA: Dartmouth... | reverse complement strand
GCAAAGGCAGCACATGCTGACCGGTTTATTCGTAGTTTGCCAGATGGTTACGACACAGTTCTCAACGAGGAAGCCTCAAATATTTCACAAGGTCAGAAACAGCTACTGACAATTGCAAGAGCGCTGCTCGCCGATCCAGCAGTTCTAATTCTTGACGAGGCCACAAGCAACGTTGATACAAGAACAGAGCTGCTCATACAAAAGGCCATGGGCAAGCTGATGGAAGGCAGAACAAACTTTGTCATTGCCCACAGACTTTCAACTATCAAAGATGCAAAGCTCATTCTTGTTATGAATCACGGTTCTATTATCGAAAAAGGCACTCATAAAGAGCTTCTCGCAAAAGGCGGTTTCTATGCTGACTTATATAACAGCCAGTTTGCAGGCAACTCAATCTAATATATAACCTATAAAGACAAATCCCCCTGAGATTGAATTCAATCTCAGGGGGATTACTTTACTATTACATCTATAACGACAAATCAGATATATTAATCAGATATATTTTTCGAGGTTTATTGAATCCAGTTTGATATCCGTCTTGGTATCCGTTTTCTTATTCTCATTTTCTTTTTCTTTTGGCAAAACATTAGACTTGCTTGTTTGATTATTTGCTTTTGTCTGGAAGTTTCCATTAATAGAAGCGCCCTTACAAATTATTATACTTTCGCAAGTTATATCGCCATTAATATTTGCGTTTTCTTTTATCTCTACAAGGCCGTCGACAGCGGAATTGCCTTCTATTTTCCCGTCACATTCAAGAACTCCAGCCTTAATATTACCTGTTACAGCCGCTCCTTTTATAATTGACATTTCATTGCGGCTTTCAACATCGCCATTAATGCTTCCGCTGAGCAGGCGCACATTAGCTGCTTTTACATTACCTTCGACAATTCCGTCCACAGTTACATCATTTTCACAAGTCACATCGCCTTTTACAGTTCCATAAATAAACATTGATGTTATTGAGGATACCGAGCCTGTAATCACAACGCCTTTTTGAATAACTGACTCTTCCTCAGGTTCTTTCGATGCCTCAGGTTCTTTGAATACCTCATCTTGCTGATAATATGAGTCTTGCTTTTCATCATTGTTTACTTTCGAGACATCAGATAATGCTGATTTTTGCATTAGCAGCAAATCATCGTCCTGATTATTTTTGGCCGAGGCATGGGATAAAAATCGATTTGCCATACTTTTCTCCTCCTGATTTTAATGTCCCGCGATACTTTAAAACACGCCTGCCTTTTAAAATAAAGTAAAATCGACATATTTCATGTTAAGTATACAAAATTTTACGTGATAATTCAACTAATTTTAATCAAATTATTCGTAATATGGAAACTATTTATATAAAATGATACAAAGAGTAATATTGGAATTAACGGCAAGTTGTGCTAACAAGAGATTTGTATTATAATGAGTGAAATGAGGAGGAACATCATGAGTAAAGTAGTACTTATTACAGGAGCGTCCCGCGGTATCGGGCAGGAAGCCGCTAAACTTTTTGCAAAAAACGGCTATAAAACAGCCATTAATTATTATAAATCCGAAAACGAAGCCTTGGAACTTGCGAAAACTCTTAACTCTGAAGGACTTTGTGCATCTGTCTTTAGATGTGATGTTTCAGATCTAAAGCAAGTACAAGACATGGTATCAGACTGCGAATCAGAACTGGGTCCGATTGACGTATTAATTAACAACGCTGGTATCGCACAGCAAAAGCTATTTACTGATTTGACGGCCGAGGATTGGGACCGTATGTTCTCAGTAGATGTAAAAGGAGTATTTAACTGCTGCCGCTGTGTTTTGCCGTCAATGATAAGACGCCATTCGGGAAAAATCATCAATGTTTCATCAATTTGGGGAATTTGCGGTGCTTCATGTGAAGTACATTATTCAGCTGCAAAAGCCGCTGTAATAGGGCTTACCAAAGCGCTTGCCAAAGAGGTAGGGCCGTCAAACATTCAAGTAAATTGTGTTGCGCCCGGCATTATAGATACACAAATGAACAGTGCGTTATCTGATGAAGAAAAAGCCGCTCTGTGCGATGAAACTCCGCTCGGCAGATTTGGAACTCCCCAAGATATTGCGCAGACAATGCTTTTCCTCGCTTCCCCTGCCGCAGATTTTATAACAGGTCAGGTGATAAGCCCCAACGGAGGTTTTGTGATTTAAAATATGTTTATGCTATAGGCCACGTAACCTGTTTTTGCCGTTCATTGACGCAATCTTTGCATCGATATCTTCAAGTTCAAACAGGAGAGGTTTTTTATCAATATTTAAATTGCGGGTTTTTAAAGTTGTAATAAGAATACGCCTTCTTGAAAGCAGGTCTTTGAGTGATGTATAAAGAGCTGGACTTTGTTCTCCCTCGTTGGAATCCAGTGTCTGAGCGCTATTTTTCTCACCGCGGTTGCCCTCATTTCTGCCGCTTTTGTTTTTATCTTGTTTATTGCGCCTTGAATTCTGTTCACGGCGCTTTTTTTGTTCGTCGTACTTTTCTTTTTCTGATACGAAATTCTTTAGATATTTTTTCGCCAGCACTACATACTTTCTTGTATATTCCCTGGCAAGTTCAATGTATCCGAGGCTGAGCAGCATTTCTGCATAGGTGTAGCAAAGAAACGGCGAATAATTGAGTGCAGGGCAGTCTTGCGCGGCCTGACACGCTCTTTCAAAACGCCCGGCAAAATAATCTGAAAAAATAAGGAACTCTTTTAGCTTTTCACCTTGTTCACTTGATAACAATAAATTTGTTTGTTCTTCTGCTTGTTTAAAATTCCCCGACAAGTAACTTATTATTATTTCACAGGCAGGCTTTTCTCCGCGCGAGGCTCTGAAAGCAAGCTCTGCTCTGAGACAGTCGGGTTCTATGCCTGAATTTAATATTTCATCAATATGTTGCATTACATTGCCGTTACTACAAAGCTGACGTATATACTGGCGGGTATTGTCCATGATAAATGTGTCACCTTGCCCGTTTTTCGACATTGCAGACTTTCCGCCGCTTGCATGTGGAGCATACCCCTGAAGCGGCGATACAGTTGTCCTGCTATTCTGGTCGCTTATACGGTCCATTTCTACATGCTGTATTTCCACATTGACTCACCGCCCTTTTGATTTAGGTTTAGTCACTTTTATTTTATATCGTCAGCCCTCGTAAAAAATTTAATTTAACATTCTGATAACAGAAATTTTGACACTTTTATTGCTTCTTAATCGTCTTTTTTACTTACAGCATATTGCAATGGCTTCCTATTGCCTTTTTTGCTTCATGTTTTATAAAAACCGCCATTAGATTTTCTAATGGCGGTTTTTGTTTTTATTATTCTGCTTTAAGTCTCTCGGCAAGGGTTGGGTCGGGGCTTACAAATGCTGTTTTGAAATTTTCATATATAACCATACCGGGCTTTGCCCCGTTAGGCTTTTTTACATACCTCGCAAGTGTATAGTCAACCGGTACTTGTGCTGAATCTTTCGCCTTACTGTGCACCGCGGCCAGTATTGCTGCCTGCGTTAGCGTCGAATCCGGCACATCTTTGCCGTTGGAAATTACAATTACATGGGCCCCGGGTATATTGCGCGTATGCAACCAAATATCATTTTTTGACGCTGTTTTCAATGTAAGCCTGTCATTCTGGCGGTTGTTGCGCCCTACGAAAATATCAAAACCATCATCAGACTTAAAGTGCCATGGCGCGCTTTCTTTGGTATGCTTTGCGCTGTTCTTGCCGCCATGATTTTTGAGATAACCTTGTTCAACAAGTTCCTGCCGGATTTCATTAAGCCCGCTTTCGTTCTGAACCCTCGATAGCTCATCGAGTACCGACTCAAGATACATAAGTTCCGCTTCGCCGGCTTCAATCTGCTCCTTAAGGTATTTTTCAGCCGCCGACGCCTTACGATACTCATGATAATATTTCTGGGCGTTTTGAGACGGTGACAGCGCAGGGTCGAGCTTAATCGTAATCTCGGGTTCACCCTCTTCATAAAAGTTTGGGAGACTTACTGACGTAAGGCCTTTTTTGAGCCTGTAAAGATTCGCTGAAATTATATCGCCATATATACGTAACTGTTCCCGTCCCTTGCTTCGCTCAAGTTCAGTTCTCTGATTTAACAGCTTTCGCTGAATCCTTCCAATACATGAATTTATTACGTTAACCGTGTCATGCGAACGCTGGTTCATTCGCTGAATGGAGTCTCTCTCCGTATAAAATGCGTCGAGCAGCTTTGAGTATGAATCAAAAGTTGCAGTGTTCGCTGCGTCTCCGTACTGTCTAACTTGCATGAATGAGAAATCCATCGGTTTTTTAGTTGATGGGTTTATGACCATAAATGGGACGCCGTTTTTATTTGAGATATCCAACCGGAACTTATCAAGTATTTCAGACAATTTTTTATAATCTTCAGGTGCAAGGTCGCCTGTATGGGCGGTTGCGTCGCCCGTTAATTTCCAAGAAAGTTCCCGGCAGACAATCGGTGATACACCCTGCAGTGTCTGAAGCAACGTTTTTTGCAATTCGTTGTTTCTTCCATTTCGAATAATAGCCGCAATTGCATCTGACGGAGTTTCAAGTATATTTAGTTTGTTTTGCTTAGGTGGCAATTCATAATTTAATCCCGGAAGGATTTGACGCTCACGCGACATCGTTTCGTCTACATGCTTTATTGCATCAAGTATTCGCCCGTTCTCATCAATCAGGATAATGTTGCTGTACCTGCCCATTATTTCAATGGCAATTGTACGAATAACTTCATCTCCCAACTCGTTACGGGATAAAAAGTCAATAAAGAGTATACGCTCGAACCCTGGCTGCCTCACGCCCGAGAATTTTGCACCAGATAAGTGCTTCCTCAAAAGCATGCAGAACATCGGCGGAGACATCGGGTTTTCCTTATTTATTTCAGTCAAGTGTACGCGCGGTGAATTTGCATTTGCAGATAAAAGTAGTTTCGCACTGCCCTGCCGTTTTCTGAAAACAATATCTATCTCATCTTTCTCGGGTTGGTGTATCCTGTCTACCCGCGCACCGTCGAGCGCCGAGCTTATCTCAGACCCGAGAAATGATAAAAAAACACCGTCAAGCGCCATATATACCTCCAGATAGTTCAAAGCAATTATGTAATTGCAGCTTTACTTAAGCCGTTTTAGCAGTCTTTATCTTTTCAAACAATGTTTTTGTTTCAGAACTACTTTGTCCATTTATTATTGTCAGTCCATCTTTTGTATAAATGTAGATAAACGGTGATTTCGAAGTATCAACAAAGACATCTATATTCTCACCGTCTGCTCTAAATCTGCCTTTAAGAATGTTTTTAATATCAATGCCATTTCTTTTTCTAAGCTTATTGGGTAAACTGTCCTTTAATTTCACATCTTCAATATCTGAAAAATTTATTGTTCTGCCGTACTGAGTGGAAATCACAAGTGAATCATCCGTAATTGTATAGACTGGTGGCTTAGCGAAAATTATTAAAGCTGTAGCTAAGATTGCAAGAAATACAGCAAACGCCGCAATTGCTATTATTCTTCTCATTTTAATTGTAGCTGGAACGGCTTCCTCTTTTATTTTATCTAATTCAAATGATTGGGTTTTTTCTAATATGATATAAACTAAAACAAAGTCAATGATAATGAAGGCCAGCAATGCAATTATAAAAGTTACAGCATTATAATTCGGAATAAATACAATTATAGTTCCAACTGCAACAATGAGTAATGATATACCTGTTAATCTATTCTTCTTTATATCATTTTGATTAGAAGTATTTGAAAAATTATGCTCAAACAAAAGAACAAGTGCTGTAATTACAAAAATACCAACGATAACCCATACTAATATTTTCATGATATTATCAATCACCTTTAACTATATCTTTCAATATACCTGATTTCAAATGGCCGTATTTAAACAAAAATTACAAAACATAATACGGTTCCTTATTACCCTTTGCAATTATAAACTCAACGTCCGGGAATCTTTTTTCGAGTTTTTGCATGAGTACAGGCAAAATAACCGTCTCTGTAGTAAAATGTCCGGCTTCAACTACATTTATCTGCATATTTTGAGCGAAATAGTAAAGGTGATGTTTCATTTCGCCGGTAACCAGTGTGTCTGCCCCAGCCTGAGCCGCTTTTGTGATTATATCTTCATCTACAGCGCCACTGCATACGGCTATACAGTATGCTTCTTTACCTGCATCAGTCAGCTTAACACATTGGGCATCTAATGCCTTTTTAACAAACAAACCAAATTCCCTGAGCGATTTGGGTTCCTTTAGCCTGCCGATACGCCCTATACCATACTTTTCACATACAGACTCATCTTCATAGATATCATAAGCCGGTACTTCGTACGGATGAGCATTGAGCATTTCAGAAATAACTTTCTTTAAATCCTGTGGAGCGCAAATTGCCTCAATACGAACCTCGTCAACTTTTTCCGGTTTTCCCACTTCTCCAATAAACGGGTTTGAACCGCTAAGAGGCCGAAAATATCCGTTCCCGTGGGTTTCAAATGCACATCCGTCATATTCGCCCAGTTTTCCTGCTCCAGCCTCTGCCATTGCTTTTCTGACCTTTTCGGCATGACTTTCGGGAACGAATACTACTACTTTTTTGAAATTCATTACCTTGTCGTCACTTAGCCTTTTAACATCGGTCAGGTTCAGCTTTTCAGCGAGAACGTCGTTGACCCCGCCGTTCGCCGCATCAAGGTTAGTATGCATACAGATAGCCGAAAGGGACATTTTTGCAAGGTTCCAGATAGCGGAGGTCGCGCCATTTGCCATGACCCTTCTTACAGGGTTGAATATTACCGGATGATGACTGATTACAAGCTGAGCTCCGGTATCATGCGCCTCTTGCGCAATTTTTTCAGTAATATCAAGTGAAAGGACAGCTTTTTTAACATTTGAATCTGGATCGCCCACAAGCAGACCCGCATTGTCGTAAGACTCAGCGAGCCACAACGGCGCAATTTCGCAAAGATAGTTATATATTTCAGAAACTGTTGTCATTTTAACACTCCCTGTCTTTTATAGTTTCACATAGTGCCTTTATTTTATCGGCAAGGTACAGTGCTTGTTCAGCCTCACGCTCGTCAAGTTCACTTCTGCTTTTTGCTTTTTTCAGCCCGTTTGCCTTTTTATAAAGTGAATTTGCCTTTTGTTTGAGATAGACCAGCTCGTTTTGTCCACCCTCTGCGAGCAATCCAGTATAGCAAAAATAAGGGTCAGCGCACCTTTTCTTGCCGTCATAATAGGCGGAAATCACAAGATAACACTTTTGGCCTTGCTTTTCCAGTGCTACAGCTTCTTTATCAATTTTAAAACCATTTTCGCATAAAAATGCTCTCAAATCCTCCTGAGCAGTCATCGGTTGTAAAATCAAATGCTTCTCGGGGTTTTTAATCCAATTGCATTTTAAAATTATTTCGGAAATCAGTTCGCCGCCCATGCCGGCTATAACAATGTCGTCGGCCTGATTTTCTTTAATTCCTTCAAGACCATCTGTGAGATAAAAATCAATTTTTCCCGAAGCATTGTACTCTTCTGCCGTCATTTTTGCACGCTTTAGGGGTCCTTCCCGTATATCACAGGCAACGGCATGCGGACATATGCCTGAATTCACTAAATACACCGGAAGATAGGCATGATCGGTTCCAATGTCCGCAACTGTCCGGCCCTCACGCACAAAAGACTTCACAAGTTTAAGACGTGCTGTCAAATTTGGAAGATTATGTGCCAATACTATCCCTACTTTACACTTAATCCATCTTTACCTCTACGCTGCCTTTATAAAGCAGCCAAGTCAACAAAGTCGATGCGTTTACAATAAGAGCAAATACTGCAAACATAAACGAAGAACGTGAAAGGAGTACAAGCATTGTAAGTCCTACTACTCTCCCCGCGCCAAAAAATACTTCCCTCGTGGACAGAAGCTGCGAAAATGAAATACCATCAATTGGTTTCTCAAATGCAGTGTAAAAAATACCTACCGACGGATTGTCCAAAAAAGCGGCGACAAGCGCATTCACAATCGAAAGAATAAAAAGTACAAGAGGTTTCATATAAACCAGCAATGGAATAGAGACAATCGTCGAAATTACCGACGATATTAGGACACATTGCAACCTGTTACGGGGCCTGATTATTCTGCCCGCTAAGATAAAAGAGAAAATAGCTGTAAGTCCGCAAAGCGTTGTATTTAGACCAAGTATCGCCTCATTAGTTATCATTTTGAAAAATATTATATTCAAAAATAACGGATATGCAGTATTTTTTATCCCGCGAAAAAATTCCGCGGCAAATATACCGAAAACTTTCTTGCTGGAAAATACATAACGATATGTGCCTGATAGATTTGAAACGCCAACGATTTTCACGTCTCCAAGCTTTGTTGCCAAAAATGTTGTACATAATGAAAACAAAAATGAAATCGCAAATATAATATTATAACCAAGCTGTCCGCCGAAAGTGCTTATGATAATGCCTGATATTAAAGGCACTACTAAATTAACAAATGAGCTTACCATTCCCATCAGCGAAACAACTCTGTCAAATATTTTTTCACTTGTAGTAATCTTTACTAACTCATTATAACTCTGCCAATAAAAGCCGTTTGCAAGAGCGCTCAATATTCCGAGCAAGACTGTATATTTAATTGCATTCCCCTGAAGCAGCAACAGTATTATGTAAAATATATTATATAATACAACGCCGATTCTTAGTATAAATACAGGCGATTTTTTAAGTGAAATCTGCGAAGACAGCTGCATAACAATTGCTAAGCCAAAAACACTTATTGCATTATATAGTGCAACCGTTGAAATCTTACCGTCCTGACGGAAGAAAAATGTATTTATAAATACACCAGGTATTGTAGTAAATAGCAAAAAGCTAAAGTGAGTTGCTATAAATTTTTGGGTCAATGTCGGAATGTCTATAAGTCCTGTGCGATATTCCAGCAAAGCGGTTATTCTTTCGCTAATTCGACGTTTCATAGCTGCCTCCAACTGCAGATCATGAGTAATACGCTTTAATTCCATTGCTGTCAGAGGTAATAATGTCATTTTAAGAAGATATTTTATTTTAATTATTCAAAAATAAGTTGTGCCATCCAAAATGGATGGCACAACTGTCAAAGACTATTTAGTACAATTATTTATTTGCCAGATATTCATTTATCTTTTTTACAAGCTCATCGCAATCTGCCCCGTGAACCATGCAAGCCTCTTCAAGGCTTTCACCGCGTGATGACGGGCATCCGAGGCAATGCATTCCCATTTCCAAGAAAAACGGGGCAGTTCCCTCATCAATATCTAATATATCACCGATAAGCATATCCTTTGTAATCTGTGCCATATTTTTACCTCCTTTTATTCGGTAAGCAGCACAATTAGTATTACACAAATTGCTTTCAGATTCAGCCGCTAATTCGTTTGAATCTTTATAACTGCCATACCTAATTTTAATTCATATAAAAAATTTATCTTTGTACAATAGTATTATAATAACCTTAATTGAGAAATGCAATACCCGAAAAAATTAAAACGCCCCAGAATAATCTGGGGCGTTTTTTACCGTGCCAAAATGAAAGGTGCCGATTATTGCTGCTCCTTGATTTTGGCGAAGCATTCACTGCAGTATACGGGGCGATCTTCTCTTGGCTGGAATGGAACCTTGCAAGATTTTCCGCATGCTGCACATACAGCATCAAACATTTCACGCTGGGGCTTGCCAGCGTTCTTTCTGGCATCACGGCACTTTTTGCATCTTTGGGGTTCATTGACAAAACCCTTCTGAGCATAAAATTCCTGTTCTCCAGCAGTGAAGATGAACTCCTCGCCGCATTCTTTGCAGATAAGCTTCTTGTCCTGGTACATGCTTTTTTACCTCGCTTTGAGATTAGTAATTTGCCCAAGGACGGAATTGAACCGACACCTTTGAAAAACAACGCTCTCCCATTAAGCTACAGGGGCACGATCAATTTATTAAAACTCCCAGTCTTCGCTTTATGCTCTGAAGGGAATTGTCAACTTTTTTAGTACATACCTTCAATTCTTTTGCAATTGATTTATACGAAAACCCTTCTATGTACAAAAGAAAAAGCTTGCGTTCAAAAGGCGTAAATCTCATAAGGAGTGCGTCTTTAACTGAAGAGATTCGCTCCCGCATTATTACTACATCTTCGGGATTTTCAACATTGCTATTCAAATTCCTTACATAATCTAAGGAAATAATATCCCTTTTACTTGCGTTCCGCATTGCGGATAAAATTTGCCGCCTAATGCAAAGACAGGCAAAAGTTTTAAATGCAGCGCCAGCGTCAGATTTAAAAAATCTTACCGCCGATACAAGGCCTATGCCACCCTCTTGGACAAGGTCGTCAAAATCAACTCCGGAGCACTTATATTGAGCTGAATAGAACCTTATGTATGGTTCAAACCGTTCAAATATAGCACTAAGCGCAGTCTCATCACCGTTCTGGGCCCTAAAAGCGAGATTTTCATCTTTGTCATCCAGGACAGAGTTTTTCATGGACTTCACCCACTTTTTACCGCCCAAAGGAACTACACGACGGCAAACAGGCAAATAAATCACAATAATGCCGAGAAATTCTATATTGAAACGGCAAAAACAAATATTACCATATCAATCAAAAGAAAAATCTAAAACTTATAATACACCTGTATCGTAATGTTGTCAAGTGAAATAATAATATTTTTATTAAAATTCAGCGTTTTATATATTGATTTTTCAGAATGTAAATATCATGCCAAAATATTTATAAAAATTTGCGCAATTTTATATATAAAACTACCGATTTTTTTATCTTGTTACGTTCCTCGCCCACTTTTTTGACTTAAATCTTGCCAAACCGATTAGTAATTTTATGGGCTCATCGATAGTAAGGAAAAAGAATACTAAAGGAATCGGAAGTTTTAAAATTAACCCGGCGATACCTCCGAGAGGCAGTGCAGCAAACCACAATACCACCAAATCCAGGTACATCGCAAAACGTGTATCCCCTCCTCCGCGGAGAACACCGACTATATTTGTGCTATTAAAACAGCTAAAAAGAGTTGTTAAGGCATAGATGCCCAAAATTTGAAGAGTATAGCTTCTTGTTGCGCCGCTGACACTATAAATTGTTAGGAACGGCTCGCGAATTATCAATATAATTGCGGATGACACTACACCAAGAAGAGCACTTAAAATAAGCAGTGTTGAAGCATAATTCTCAGCCGTTTTTATATTGCCAGCTCCTATCTGTTTTCCGACTGCTATAGCGGTAAAATTGGCAACACCCATTATCAATACTGTTGCGAGCCTTTGAACAACACCGGCAATACTGTTTGCAGCCACTACCTCACTGCTTATATGTCCTATTACAACCGACTGCATACTTTGTCCCAAAGCCCATAGTGTTTCATTAATAACGACTGGTAAACTATAATGCAGAAAATCCTTTAACAACAGCTTATCCACTACAAGAAAATCTGATAGTTTTATGCGAAGCCTCTTATCAAAAAATGAAGCATAAATTACCGTGAGGATGAGTTCGGTGATGCGCGCAAACAATGTCGCTGTCGCTGACCCGCGGATTCCCATTGCAGGGAAACCAAATTTACCAAAAATCAGCACCCAGTTCAAAGCAACATTTACAACGAAAGATATTGAATTGATAATCAATGGGACAGTAACATTCTCTATACTTCTCAGTATATAAAGATATGTTGTTGAAATGGCTGACAGAATATATGAAAAACCGATGATACGCAAAAATTGTGCTCCGAGCACTATAACGTCCTTATCTTGTGTGTAAAAACCTATAACACCCTCTGAAAAAACAAGGACAATAAATGCAAAAAATAAAGAGCAGATTACCGACGCTCTTATTGCCAGTGTCATAATCTTGCTTATTGCGTTGGTATCTCCTTTGCCCCAATACTGGGCAGTCAATACACATGCACCGCTCGCAAGTCCGAACATAAATACGGTAAAAATAAAATATGGCTGGTTAGCTATGGACGACGCGGAAATCTGGTTTTCACCAAGAGAACCAAGCATTACCGTGTCAACCATATTAAGTCCGAAGCTGATAAGATTCTGCAGAGCAATAGGTATTGTGATAGTTATTAGCATTTTATAAAATTCTTTGTCGCGTACGATAGATAGTTTCATTTAGTCCTCCTGATAGCTGCTCTGATTTAAATTCATAATTTATTATTCATTTGCAGGAAACAATTTTTTATTAATTCATCTGTTTTTATTATATATAAAAAGGACATATTATTTTGTGTGGGGTGGTGATATTGTGTATCATGGGACAGTGAAATGGTTCAACCCTGAAAAAGGTTATGGATTTATTGCCAATGACGAGGGCGGAGATGATGTTTTCGTTCATTTTTCGGCAATTCAAGCTCAGGGCTATAAATCGCTGACGGAGGGGCAAAAAGTCTCTTTCAACACTGAAATCGATCCAAGAAACGGAAAATTGAGAGCAACTGATGTCTCAGTAATAGATCAGTAAATATAAAACCGTCTCATTTGAGGCGGTTTTGATATTTCACTAAATTGCGAAATCTTTCTGATATTTTATCAGCTTTTATTTGCTTTTGCAATGATTTTCGATTATATCGTATCTTTACGAAACGTGACACAGTAATGAAAAAGCAGCGAACAGCAGGCCTTAGTAATATACTATCACAAAAGGCCGCATGTTCGCTGTGAATTCTGTTATAAAACTAAACTGAATTATTCATTACTATTATTAAGACTTGATACCAGCAGTTTTATATATTCCCTCTCTTTCTTATATATACTTCTAAGTTTCTGCGAGACGCTGTACAGTTTATCATAATTATAGATTTCCGAATAAAATATCTTTGCCGTTACCCGTCTTATATCGGACCACATTTCTGTAATTTCATTGAGTGATTCATAGACGTTTACCAGATTTTTATTTGCCATTTTTTCAAATTTATACTTATCCGCATTTTTTGCGTTTATCACAGAATTAAATGATTCTATGAGTTTGTTGCCGTTTTTAAAAAACTCATTTTTATCGGATATTATCCTGTCGAAATAAAATATAAAATCCTTGAGGCACTCCAGTCTGTCGGCCATTAGGTTCTGATTGTTCAGTATATTGTTTTTATAAATCTGAAAGTATCGATTACTTGAGTTATCATATGCCGTACTACTTTTACTTTTTGAAAAAGCATATAAAACGGGCTGTTTTTCATTGGAATAAAAGTATTCCATATACCCCCTTGTCATATTGTATATATCCTCAAAGCTGATTACTTGTTTTTTATATAACAAACTGTCACGAAAGCTGTGTTCGATGATATTAAATGTCTTTTCGGCTTCATCATATCCATAAATCAAAACAGTATGGGACCAATGCTTATTTTTATATAGATCGGTTCTTATGGATTCGTAAAAACAGTCTACCCAGACTATTACCGGCTTATTCTCATCCAAAGCCGCTGTAATATCACCTATTATATTTTCACTGAAATTTTTTGTTTGTAATACCATTCCTTCCTCGCTGAGCACGCTTTCTATCGGAATTGCTGGGACATATTCCATATCCAGTTTTGCTCTTTCGCCGTCTTTTGGATATTTGGCATAAACTGCTATATCGTTTATTAGAAACGGCAAAATACTTTTTCCAAAATGGATGACAACAGGGAAAAACGAATTATAGAAACATAGCTTATAGAAAATATCGTTAAACGGCTCGATATTTTCTATTATTTTTCCGCTGCTCTTTTTGGTTATCGTTGCAGCAGCCTGTTGCCTGCTTATTTCGCTATTATCCATTTGTGATTGCACACTGACAGTATTTTTGGAATCATCAATAAAAGCTGCCAATTGCTCTACGGTCTGATACTTATAGATGTCCGAGTAACTAAAATTAAGATTTCGTTTGGATGCAATCGCTTCTGCTTTAATTGCCAGCAAAGAATTTCCGCCGAGCTCAAAAAAGTTATCGTATTTGCCGACCCTTTCATAGCCGAGTACATCTGCAAATATCTGCGCGATCATCTTTTCTGTATCGCTGCCGGCAGCATCATATGAGGGCGTTTTAGATGATAAAACAGGTTTTGTTTCAGTTGTTTTTGTACGCAGTTTTGTCTTCAATTCATCACTGAGCCTTAAAGGAATCCTTCCTTCCATAGTCAGTATTTCGCTTTCAAAATTCATTTCGCCTACAATTACCCTTGCGATATCCTTATGCATTAACTCATCGAGGCATTGCAAGCCCTTCTCGATTGGCAGAATCTTGAACATCAAGTTTTTATCGTATACTCCATATTTTAGCTGGTCATTTTCCCAAACAGGCCAATCAATAGCAAGCGTTCTTAATCCCGATCTGTTTCTTGCAGCGGCGAATGAATCAAGATATGAATTTGCCGCAGTATAGCTGCAGGAACAATAACCGCCGATAAGCGTTATACCCGAGGAGTACATGACAAAATAGTCCGGCTTGTCCTGCCGTGTTAGCTTATCGAGCAGCCATGTGCCGCGGACTTTTGGCAGCAGAACTGCATTAACGCTTTCCCATGTCTCCTGATTAATTAATGCCCCGCCACTGCCGACTCCGACAGCCGCACAGTGAATTACACCGCCAATTCTTCCATACTCACGTCTTAATTCGGCCAGCAGATTACTAAGGCTGTCGGCAGAAGTAATATCACAACTCCAGCAGCGCACCTTTGAACCTGACTTCTCAATCTCACGTACAGTATTTATTACACTGCACAGCCGTTTATCTGCGCCTTCAGCTAAAATATTGTCCCACTCAGTTCTGTCCGGAACTGGGGTGCGGCTGACAAGGGCAATATTTGCTTTGCCCTTTGACGCGATAAGTTTTGCAGCTTTAAGCCCCAGCCTGCCCGTTCCTCCGGTAATAAGGCAGACGCCTTCAGACACTTGCGGTATGCCGCTGTCATTAAGAGCGGATTTATCCACTTTCTCAATAACGTCAACATACCTCTCACCGTCGCGGTATGCCACAACCCAGTCGTCGGCTTCGTTACACAATTCCTTAACAAGTACCGCAGCGTCAGTATGCTCATCAAAATCAATCATCCTGCACCGTATGTTTTCATACTCCATACCGATACATTTACCCATACCGAATGTGATGGCGTTTTCCGGGTTTATTCTTGATTCTCTGCCGGTAACTTCATTTACATTGTCCGAAACAATTACCAGTTCTATTTTGTTTTCAGCCGTATTGCCAAGCGCTTTT
>ENA-UPSB01002769-UPSB01002769.1-bioreactor-metagenome-genome-assembly--contig:-NODE-2769-length-15317-cov-5.288625_pt1 | contig 15317 bp, 14 predicted proteins | sample MGYA00238182_ERZ773286 | MGnify/ENA primary metagenome ERZ773286 (study PRJEB29026, sample SAMN07631240) | bioreactor metagenome | isolation source: Switchgrass digestor | place: USA: Dartmouth... | reverse complement strand
AAACTAAATTCCGCTGCCTATGAATTTGGGGTGGAAATAACTTTTTCAATTAAGTAGCAAAAAAATTTTAAATACACTATTGCATTATGTGAAATATGGTGTTATAATAACTGATGTTGATGCGTTGCGGGTTTGTGTAATGGTAGCACAAGTGACTCTGGATCACTCTGTCAGGGTTCGAATCCTTGACCCGCAGCCAAAGCTCTGAACAGTATCGTTCAGAGCTTTTTGTGTAGTTAATGCTCATATGATGTTATTCATTGAGCCTACGTATTCAGTTTTTGTAAAAGGCATGAATTACTGAGTTCATACAACTTTCCTTTTTCACATTTGCACAGAGAAATGTTTCGCATAACCTGTGCGTTTTCTTTTTTCAAACAACTATATCCGACGGTATGAAATTTACATAAAATATCGGCAGCTTATACATGTAAACCAGAAATATCCTATAAATACATCTCCACGAAATGGATCGATTTTATCGGAATTGAGTACATAAAAGGGTTGTTTTATTGGCTTCCAGGATATATGATAAATAAGTGTAAAGTAACATTTAAAACATTTGTTAAGAAATGGGAGTGTTTTTCATGATAAAAAGAGAAAGCGAAATGATAAAGGAAATAAAGGAGCAAATGAGGGGAGGCAAAGGCACCGTTGAGTTGACCCACATTTTTATGCAGAATGAACTCAAGGGGAAAGCCCGGTTGTTTGCCAAAATTTCCATAAATCCGGGCTGTTCCATCGGGTATCATGAGCATGTAAACGAAGAAGAAATATTTTACGTAATAAGAGGCAAGGGAACTTTTGATGATAACGGTGTCAAAAAGGAAATCACCTGCGGAGATGCAGCCATCACAGGCGGAGGTACATCTCATTCCATTGAAAACACGGGTGATGAAACTCTGGAAATGATAGCGGTCATCCTCTTGTATTGATTATAGTTTGCTGATTCTTTCCGGAAAAGTGCATTTTCCAACTCTAACATACAGAAGTTTTATGCCCTCTGTAGCCATTATTTATGTTGTTTTTCAAGCTGTTGTTATTTCAGGCTCATCAAGTTTTGTAATTCCAGGACAGCGACAGGTATATGTGCCGCTGTCCTTTTACATATCGGCTTGAGGAAAAAGTGCTTTCATTATCTAAACTTACATTCAAGTTGGCATTTTGCATAATTTTTTTGTTACAAAATAACATATACTGGGTATATATACTATATATGTAAAAGTTAGGAGGGATTTTATGAAAACAGCCGACCTTTTACTATCCAGCCTTCACATTACAGAAGATGACTATATCTTCTCAGGCACTTTTAACCTAAGCTTCAGGGACAAATCCATTACAGTCGATGTGTCCGATCTGCAAAATGACGATAAAATCAGGGAACTGAAAACTTTCTTTAACCTTGAAGAATCTGAAGACGAGATTTTCAACACCCTGATGAACATGGTTATTGAAAAATCCTCCATCAGTTGCAGAATCATTGGCAGTTAAACCGCAATTATAAATAAAATCATTGCCTGACCACTTTACAGTCAATAACAGTACACTTTCAATGTATTGAGTATTGGCTACCCCCATCCGGAATAATGGGGGGTCACTTTTGAACCAGTTCGTTTGTGAATTGTCAATCAGGATTGCCCCATTAACACATGTATTTATTCATTCCGGTCATCTCCCTGAGTTTTCAAGAAACCAGATTACTTCTTCAAGATTGTCGAGCACCGCCACGGTCTTAAGATCATCAAGAGGCATAAGCAGGTCAGGAATCATAATAACCGCGATATTGGCGCTGTTGGCAGCTCTGATTCCATTATAGGAATCTTCAAGTATCAGTGCCTGTTCGGAAGTAACACCGCTAATCTCCAATGCTTTCAAAAAGATGTCCGGATTAGGCTTGGCAGCTTTAACATCATCCCCATAGACACCTCCGTCCAGGCGATGATATATGTTGATTTCCTGCAATATCTTCATTGCCGCTGCCTTTTCCGTTGATGTCGCCACAACTCTTTTAATTTTCCTTTCTTCCAGGTAATCGAACAGTTTATACAATCCTTTCTTGACCTGAACTCCTTCTGTTTCATAAATTTTCTTTTTAATCTCAGACATCCGTTGTCGAAGCATGACTATCTCTTCATCTGTAAAGCGTTGTCTCAAAATATTGTAAACTGTTTTCACATCCGTACCAATAAAGCTTTTATACAGTTCTTTGGTGATTTCCAGATTCAACTCTGCCCCGGCACGAATATAGGCTTCTTCGGCCACTCTTTCACTGTCGATCATCAAACCGTCCATATCAAAAATACATGCTTTAATCTCTCTCATAGCTGTCCCCTTTTATTAGTATGTTTTCATGCGAGCCTGACAAGGTTGGATAAGGTCCGTTAACCTATCCCATTTTCGTTTGCCTACCTTTCCGGATAAGCTTTGGTATTTGCCCATACTTGATTATACATTGAAGAAGATAAAAACATCAATGTTTACGTTAGCTTTAAAACTCAAATCCGACCGTGAATTCTTTTCTTTACATAAAAATAACCTCCTATGATGAAAATTTGATTATCATAGAAAGTTATTCTTACAGTTCTTGTACTACTTTATCTGTGAGTTGTCAATCAGGACGGCTCTTACCGGCGCCGCTTCCGCACCAATTACCTTAATGGGCGCAGCCACCAGCAAGTATTCCCTTTCTTCAATATCTTTCAATCTTAGGCCTTCCAAAATTACGATGCCCTCTCCCAGAAGAGTTTTATGGGTTTCATGTTCAGGTTGGGCTCTTTCAATACCAAGGGAATCAATACCTACGCCCTTTATACCCTTGTCTTTCAAATATTCGGCCCCGGTACCGTCCAGATATATGAAATCTTTTTCCAATATGTCCAGATATGAGTTCTTTGTTTTCAAGAGAATAAAATCTCCCCGCTCAATGCTCTTTTTCTGTAAATCTTCCCTGGATATTTTGCCTTCCACACCAGTGAGATCCAAAACCTTGCACATGGTCACAACCTTTTCAAGATCCAGTGTCTCGATGGTTTTACCCTTTTCCAGCATGTGCAGGGGCATATCCAAATGTGTGCCTGTATGCATGTTCATATCCAATCGGGTTTCATATACATCACCGGATGAGAAGTCACTTTCCACCCTGAGCAAAGGCCTTTTGGATTCTTTTCCCTTATATACCGGCATTTGATAGTGTACGCCCATTGAAATATCATATATTTTCATTTTTACATCTCCTTTGTTTAAATGTTCCACCATTCCCGACCGTCTTTGGCCAGCAGTTCGAATGCTTTTACAGGTCCCATGGTCCCTGCTTTATAATTTGGGAAGCTGAACTTTTTCTGTTCCCTGTACTCAATAATTTTATCGGCAAGCTTCCATGACTCTTCCACCTCATCCCATCGGGAAAAAAGAGTGGCATCCCCTCTCAGAATGTCATAAATAAGGCGTTCATAGGCCTCCGGAGTGTTGCCGTGAGTGGGACTTAAGTGGCTGCTGTCCATTTTGGTCGCCACTATGTCATTATGCTTGCTGAAATCCTTTGTGTTAAACTGAAAAAACACTCCCACATTGGGCTGTATTCTTATTACCAGGAGGTTAGGTTCCTGTATATGCGCATCTTTGAAATACAGTATTTTTGGCAGCGACTTGAACTGTATAACTATTTCGGCGGAATCCGTCCCAAGACGTTTTCCTGTCCTTATATAAAACGGGGTTCCCGCCCATCTCAAATTATTAATGTACAGCTTCAGCGCCACAAAGGTTTCGGTGGTTGAATTCGGTGACACCTTTTCCTCCTCCCGGTATCCCGGAACAGCCAGGCCATCTATATAGCCCGCTCCATACTGTCCAAACACGACATTGTCCCTGAGAAGTTCGGGAGTAAATTCCTCAATGGCCTGAATGACTTTCAGTTTTTCTGTCCTTATGGAATCGGTATTAAGGTTAACCGGAGGCTCCATGGCAACCAGGGACAGTATTTGAACAATATGATTTTGTACCATATCCCGCATGGCGCCGGCGCTTTCATAATACTCTCCCCGGGTGCCGATACCCTGCTTTTCGGTAAGGGATATCTGTATGTTGTCTATGAATTTGTTGCTCCACAGTGATTCAAAAATAAAGTTGCAAAACCTCAATACCATTATGTTCTGTATCATTTCCTTGCCGAGATAATGATCTATTCTGTATATATTGCTCTCTTCAAACACCTCCAGCAGCTTATTGTTTAATCTTCTGGCCGTAGTCAAATCCTTTCCGAAAGGCTTTTCAATAACCAGCCGATTCCAGGCGTTTTTGTTTTCCGCCAACCGGCCGGAATGGATACCCTGCACTATTATTTCAAAATATTCGGGTGCCACGGCCAGGTAAAATACCCGGTTACCCTTAGTATTCGCCTTTTTGTCCAGTTCATCCAAAAACAGCTTTAGGCGTGAATATCCCTCATGATCGTTGAAATCCATCCGAAAGTAAAAAATCAAATCTCTCAGCTTTGCCCAGTATCCTTCATCAATTTTGTTTCTGGAGAACTTCTGCAGAGAATCGAATACCTCATTTCTGTATTGCTCATGTGATTTTTCCCGCCTGCCTACTGAAACTATACAGAAGTTCTTCGGCAACAACCTGTCATGCACCAGATTATACAGTGCAGGCATAAGCTTTCTATGCGCTAAATCCCCGGTACCTCCGAATATAACCATGCATGCGGACAGGTCATTGTTCTCTCTTACTCCAATCCCCATACCAAACCCTTCCATTTTATATATTAATTATTTATTATACCAACATTATATATGCAATTCTCAAATTTTTTAGTATTTTCCTGCCTATTTGCATAACTAGAAATTGCTGTATATATTGACAGGTTTTAAATTGGCTGAGAACTTAGGCCATGCCGACTGACTCTTGTGAACGTTCCAGGAACAAAGCATATGCGCAAAAAACTCCTCACCACCATTTCGGCAGTGAAGAGTGTTTTCAGCGTACCTTTATCTGATATATGCTGTTTGAATTCTGTTCTCAGGGATTTCTCTTTCGGTGTAAACTTCTTCAGTTTTACCCAGAATAATGCCACAGCAAGGGGTAAATCCTTCCGGCAGATTCAGTTGTTTTAACAACTCTTCATTGTGGCTCAGAGCAGCGGTTGCACCCCAGATATGGCAAGCACCAAGCCCCAGTTCTACAGCAGCCAGTGCCATATTCTCCACAATGGTTGCGCAATTGGAGTAACCTACATTGTCAGCAGGGTTTGCCAGCTTTGCGGATACAACAATGTACACAGGTGCGTTGTACATCGGATGAATTTCAGGATTCCGGAAAAACGCGGCTGCATTGGTGTCTATCTTATCAAGCAGCTCCTGATTGGTAATAACGGTCAAATGAACATTTTCGTACTTCGCACGACCAATGGGAGATGCATACGCCGCTTTCAGAATGGTTTTCAGTTCATCCTCAGTGGGCTTGCCTGTAAAGCTGCGAACAGATTTTCTGCTAAAAATGCTTTCAAGGGTATTCATAGTAGTATCCTCCTATATGTTTAATAATTTATATATTAATTTTGTGCATTAAAAGAAATTAATTGAATACATTGCCAATATAGCAGTCCAACACAGATTGTTACTCCGGCTTTCTTCACTGTTTCATTCTGAGCATGATTATTCCTACGTATTTTGCTTAGGTAATTCAAATGACAAAAAGCTGAAAGAAAATGCCCCGACAATAAATCTTTACATTTCACAAGGGTTGCAATCGTTCAGCTTTTCTGGTAAATATATGGTTTCGGCATCATATTCTAAATTGTGGTGTTATTTCGTTTACATAATAATCCAAATTATGATGCATGTCAACTGGCAGTTTGACAATGTCCATACCTTTATCAAATAACATCCATTTCCTGGTAAGGCTTGCCGCAGCGGCGGTAGCCATAGGACAGCCAACCAGAATCATAATCAGACTGCCGGCAAAGAATATCCAAAGTCATTATTGTCCCGATACTATGGGAAAAGGCTTTACCATTCATATCTGCATCTTATGGATTCTGATTCTTAAGGATTTAAAACAGCTTAAACATGGTTTGTTTGCTCTTTTCTGTTCAGCAGATTCATCGGTGCTGTCTGCTTGTTGCCATGAATCAAAAAAATGCTGGGGCACCGAAATTTTTCCGGCACCCCGACATTTGTTATATATAGAAACGAATAGGCTACTTCGCAGAACAAACAGACTATTTCATTTTACTTAGTTCGGCCCCATCCCTTGACACTGAACCAAAAAACAGGGTATTGCCTTTTTTCTAAGGGCAGTACCCTGCTATCATTTTACTCGTCACCGTAATCCTTTCCTATTTCTGTCCCAGGTCTCCCTCTTTCTTAATAGCCGCCTGAGCTGCCGCAAGTCTGGCTATCGGTACGCGGAAAGGTGAGCATGACACATAATCCAGTCCAACATTATGACAGAATTCAATTGAGGACGGATCCCCACCATGTTCTCCGCATATGCCCAGTTTTATGTCCGGTCTGGTCTTTCTTCCAAGCTCGACTGCCATCTTGATAAGTCTTCCTACACCATGCTGATCAAGCTTTGCAAAAGGATCGAATTCATATATCTTCTTGTTGTAGTACTCTTCCAGGAACTTACCGGCATCATCACGGCTGAAGCCGAAAGTCATCTGAGTAAGGTCATTGGTACCGAAGGAGAAGAATTCGGCTTCCTTTGCAATCTCATCTGCTGTGATTGCAGCCCTTGGAATCTCAATCATTGTACCAACCTTGTACTTCAGGTCAATTCCTGATTTTGCTATTATCTCATCTGCCGTCTTGACAACTACGTCTTTAACAAATTTAAGCTCTTTTGCTTCTCCTACCAGCGGTATCATGATCTCGGGTACAACGTTCATGCCTTTCTTATTGACATTTATAGCTGCTTCTATGACTGCCCGGGTCTGCATTTCTGCAATTTCAGGATAAGTCACTGCAAGGCGGCATCCCCTGTGTCCCATCATCGGGTTGAACTCGTGGAGATCAGCCACAATGCCTTTCAGTTCCTCAAAAGACAATCCCATCTCTTTTGCCAGAGCTGCTATGTCTTCATCTTCCTGAGGCAGGAATTCATGCAGCGGGGGATCCAGGAACCTGATGGTCACAGGATATCCTCCCATAGCTTCAAACAATTTTTCAAAATCATCCCTCTGCATGGGCAGCAGTTTGTCGAGAGCTTTCTTTCTCTGCTCTTGTGTCCTGGCAACTATCATTTCCCTCATGGCGGGTATTCTGTCAGCGTCAAAGAACATGTGCTCGGTACGGCAAAGCCCGATGCCTTCGGCTCCAAAGCTCCTCGCCTTGGCAGCATCCTTTGGAGTGTCCGCATTGGTCCTGATCCTCAACTTCCTTATCTCATCCGCCCACTGCATGAGAGTTGCAAAGTCTCCGGTCATCTCCGGCTCAACTGTCGGCAGCCTTTCTCCATATACATTGCCTGTTGATCCATCCAATGAAATCCAGTCACCTTCGTTATATCTTTTTCCGCTCTTATCCACAAAGTACTTTTCTTCTTCATTTATTTTTATCTCACCACATCCTGCCACACAGCAAGTACCCATACCACGGGCCACAACGGCTGCATGGGAGGTCATGCCTCCACGGGTTGTCAAGATGCCCTGGGACGCATGCATGCCTTCGATGTCCTCGGGAGATGTTTCCGTCCTTACCAATATGATATTCTTTTCACCATTTTTGAAAGCTTCTATTGCATCGTCAGCAGTAAAGTAAATCCTGCCGGTGGCAGCTCCCGGGGATGCAGGTAGGCCTTTTGCAATCGGGGTTGCCTTTTTCAAGGCTTTTGCATCAAAATTAGGATGCAGCAAAGCGTCTAGTTGTTTGGGATCCACTTTCATTATAGCTTCTTCCTTGGTAACCATTCCTTCTGCCACAAGATCAACGGCTATCTTCAGAGCAGCTGCAGCAGTTCTCTTTCCGTTCCTTGTCTGAAGCATGAAAAGCTTCCCTCTTTCTATGGTGAACTCCATGTCCTGCATGTCCCTGTAATGATTTTCAAGGATTTCCGCTATTTTTGCAAACTGATCATATACTTCAGGCATTACTTCCTTAAGTTGATCAATAGACTGGGGAGTCCTGATTCCTGCCACCACATCTTCACCCTGGGCGTTCATCAAAAATTCACCATAGAGCTTCTTTTCACCTGTTGCAGGATTTCTGGTAAAAGCGACACCTGTACCGGAATCATTGCCCATGTTCCCATATACCATCTCCTGGACATTTACCGCAGTACCCCAGTCTCCGGGAATATCATTCAATCTTCTGTAAACAATGGCCCTTGGGTTATTCCAGGAACGGAAGACAGCCCGTACAGCTTCCATCAGTTGTACTCTTGGGTCCTGCGGGAATTCAAATCCCTTTTCCTCCTTGAACAGTTCCTTGTACCTCCTGACAACTTCCTGAAGATTTTCAGCTGTCAGATCGGTGTCTACGAGAGCGTTGTTTTCCTCTTTTACGGCATCCAGGATGTTTTCAAATTTGGATTTTTCAATTCCCATAACAACATCGCTGAACATCTGTATGAATCTTCTGTAGCTGTCATAGGCAAACCTCTTATTGTTTGTAAGTTTGGCAAGGCCTTCAACAACTGTGTCGTTCAGGCCCAGATTCAGTATAGTGTCCATCATACCCGGCATTGATGCTCTGGCTCCTGAACGAACCGATACAAGCAATGGATTGTCTGGATCCCCAAATTTCTTTCCTACTATGCTCTCTGTTTTGGATAACGCTTCGTAGATTTGATCCTCAATTTCCTTGGCAATTACTTCGCCATCATTGTAAAATCTTGTACATGCCTCTGTGGTGACAGTAAATCCTCTTGGCACAGGCAATCCCAGGCCTGTCATTTCAGCCAGGTTTGCACCTTTCCCTCCAAGAAGGTTTCTCATTGACGCATTTCCTTCATTAAACAAATAAACATACTTTGCCATTAAGTAACCTCCTATGTATTTTTGATATCTCTGGAATTTTTTGCGTTGGTATGGAAATACACGCTGTTTGCCGATATCATTATAACACATCTCAAAAAATTTTCATTAATTTTCTAATAAGTTTATTTTTTAACAATTAAAGAATATGCACCAAGTTTTCCTAAATAAAAATATCGCCAGATTATATGCTTTTTATTCCAAAACTGCCGATCTCAGGTTATATTCAGATTATACTAGGATTATATTAAGATGTTATGGTAGCAACTGAATTGCAGATTATGCTGCAAGTTACAATACAGAACAGATTGCATTATGGACTTCTCAGCAAGTTACACTGCGAATTGCATTGCAAGCTGTACTGCCCAATAGTTATTACTATGGATTTTACAACAAGTTACACTATGAATTTCATTGCAAGTTATACTGCAAAATAGTTACACTAGGTATTACACTATAGAACGGATTACACCACACAACACGTTACAGGTTATACTACAGATTTCACTGCAGATGGCATTAAACTAATCAGATTCATATATAAACTGTTTTGAACCACATTTCGATTGCACCCAAGAACAGGCCTATGATTATACTCAAGATTAACATTACAACCCATGTCACGGCCTATATTTACCGTATAAATTGCAAAACCTGCAAGTGGCTTTGCAAAGCCACTTGCAGGTTTTCCTTTTAAGCAATCCAACAGGCTGTCTGAATGAAGCCGAAGACACATTCAAATGCTGCAGATACTCATTTCCGGCAGCTTGCATTTTGAAAACATCTTTCGGCTTCGTGTCGGCCTTTTATCTGCTAAAACTGGAACTTGTCTTCAAAATATTCTTCCAGTCCATCAATTTTTATTCTTACCTGCTGCATTGTGTCCCTGTCTCTGATGGTAACGCTTTGGTCGTTCTGGGAATCAAAATCATAGGTTATGCAGAACGGAGTGCCTATTTCGTCCTGTCTCCTGTATCTCTTGCCTATGCTTCCGGTCTCATCGTATTCGCATACGTATTTCTTTGTGAGCATTTCATAGATTTTATAGGATTCTTCACCCAATTTTTTGGACAGAGGCAATACGGCAATTTTTACCGGAGCAATAGCCGGATGGAAACGCAAAACAGTTCTTACATCACCTTCCGCTATCTCTTCCTCGTCATACGCATCACAAAGGAATGCCAGGGTAACCCTGTCCGCGCCGAGGGAAGGCTCCACACAATAAGGTACATATTTCTGACCTGTAGTCGGGTCAAAATAGGAGAGATCTTCTTTTGAATGTTCCATGTGCTGTTTGAGATCAAAATCGGTTCTGTCAGCTATTCCCCAGAGCTCGCCCCATCCAAAGGGGAACTTGTACTCTATATCGGTTGTAGCATTGCTGTAATGGGAAAGTTCCTCCTTGCTGTGGTCCCTCATTTTAAGATTTTCTTCCTTTATTCCCAGACTCAGCAGCCAGTTTTTGCAAAAATCTTTCCAATACCTGAACCACTCCAGATCCGTTCCCGGTTCGCAGAAGAATTCCAGTTCCATCTGCTCGAATTCCCGGGTCCTGAAGATGAAGTTGCCGGGAGTGATCTCATTTCTGAAAGATTTACCTATCTGCGCTATCCCAAAAGGTATCTTTTTCCTTGTAGTACGCTGAACATTTTTAAAGTTTACAAATATTCCCTGTGCAGTTTCCGGTCTTAAATAAATCTCTGATTTTGAGTCTTCAGTAACTCCCTGAAAAGTTTTGAACATCAGGTTGAACTTTCTTATGTCTGTAAAATTAGTAGAACCACATTCCGGGCATTTTACACCCTTTTCCTTTATGTACTGCATCAATTGCTCATTGGTCCATCCATCCACAGGCTGGTTTATGTTGTTCTCCTTATTCCAGTCTTCTATAAGCTTGTCGGCTCTATGCCTTGTCTTGCATTCCTTGCAGTCTATCAGCGGGTCGCTGAAACCTCCCACATGTCCGGAAGCCACCCACACCTGCGGATTCATCAGAATAGCACAGTCAACGCCGACATTATATGGACTCTCCTGAACAAACTTCTTCCACCAGGCCCTTTTAACATTGTTCTTCAACTCTACTCCCAACGGGCCGTAATCCCAGGCATTGGCCAACCCACCATATATTTCGGAGCCGGGATATATGAATCCACGGTTCTTAGCCAATGCAACTATCTTATCCATCGTCTTTTCAAAAGCCACTTCTTTATCCTCCCTTATTCCTTGCTCGATTATTTTATACCATCCTTGGTACGAACATAGGTTATTTTATTTTCATAAATTTCCTGTATTGCAATCGTAACAGGTTTGTCGGAATTAACATCAACAAGCTTTGGTGCACCGTCCACCAATTGCCTTGCCCTTTTTGCAGCTTCCACCACCAGAGTATACCTGCTATCCACCTTATCAGACAGTTCGTTTATCGGCGGATATATCATCATATATTATCAACCTCCTGTAAACTTTCATATAATCATTACCGATATCAGTCCTGCATACCTATTCTTTTTAAAATATCAGTGTTTCTTGAGTACTTCAGTTTTTCCGATTGAAGTATATGGTTAAGACAGTCGGCTGTTTTTTCCACATAGTCATTGATTACCACATAATCATATTGGTCTACCTGCTCAATTTCCCATTTCGCAGCGGTCAACCTTTTTGAAATAATCTCCTCATCCTCCGTCCCTCTGTTTATGATACGTCTTCTCAACTCTTCAAAGGACGGTGGGAGTAAAAATATGGTAACGCAGTCTGGATATTTTTTCTTTACATTGAGAGCGCCTTCCACGGTTATCTCCAGGATAACATCATACCCCTGCTTTATGGTCTGTTCCACATAGCTTTTTGGGGTTCCATAAAAATTGCCACAGTACTCATCCCACTCGACAAGAGCATCGTTTTTTATCATTTCCTCAAACTCTTCCCGGGTTTTGAAAAAATAATTCACACCATCTTTTTCGCCTTGCCTGGGACTTCTGGTTGTGGCAGAAATTGAATATCGCACATTACCGTTTCTCTCCATAAGAGCAGAAAGTATGGTGCCTTTTCCTACTCCGGAAGGACCACACACAATGACCAGCAAACCTTCACGGGACATTCTGCCTCCTCCTATTCGTCTTCTTCTTCCAGTTCAATTATTTCATCCGCTTCAGCACCTTTGGCATCACTCAGTCTGTGGGCAACTGTTTCCGGCTGAACTGCTGAAAGGATAATATGATCGCTGTCGGTGATTATTACTGCTCTTGTTCTTCTTCCATAAGTCGCATCCACAAGCATTCCCCTGTCCCTTGCTTCCTGTATTATTCTCTTTATCGGGGCAGACTCAGGACTTACAATTGCTACCAGCCTGTTTGCTGATACTATGTTTCCAAAACCTATATTTATTAACTTCATTAACTTACCTCCCGCTATTCCATTATTCAATGTTTTGTATTTGTTCCCTTATTTTTTCAAGCTCACTCTTTATCTCAACAACATATTTGGTTATCTCAAGGTCACTTGCCTTTGAACCTATTGTATTTATCTCCCTGTTCATTTCCTGAAGCAGAAAATCCAGCTTTCTGCCAACAGGTATCTCCATTTCAAGGGTTTCTCTTAATTGCCTGATATGACTTCCAAGGCGCACCAGTTCTTCATCAATGCTGCATCTGTCGGCAAATATGGCAACTTCCATTGCAATGCGGCTCTCATCTATAGTTTGTTGATCCAAAAGCTCCTTTATCCTGTTTTCCAATCTTTTTTTATAGTCGGAAACCACAAGGGGAGCACATTTTTCGATGTTTTTCAATACTTTTTCAATATAATCCGCCTTTTCCAGAACGTTCTTTTTCAACTCCTGGCCTTCCTTTTCCCGCATCCCAATCAATGCGTTCAACGCATCCCTGATGGCATCATGCAGAAGAGTCCAGAGTTCCTCTGCGTCTTCCTCCTCCTCTTCAACCCTCAGCACATCAGGAAACCTGGAAACAAGAGACACAGAAACATCTTCCGCCAGGCCGAATCTCTCTTTCATCTTCCATAGGGCGTCTACATAAGCCTTGGCCAGAGCTTCATCGCAGACCACCTTTTTTGAATTCTCTCCATAATTCTCATATGTAATAAACACATCCAGCTTTCCCCGGGAGATACCTTTGGATATTACATCCCTTACCCGGTCCTCCAGAAAGGAAATCTGCCGTGGCATTTTTATATATATATCGCAATACCTATGATTTACCGCCTTTATTTCTACAGTAAACTCTTTTCCATTCTCCCTTTTTTCTCCCCGACCAAAGCCGGTCATGCTTTTTATCATATCAACAGCCATCCTTCAGGATTAATGCAAGCAAATCCGCAAAGTCCATGCTTCATTAGCTTGATTAATTATATTTATTTTTAATTTTTATTTTCTACTATTATAACACAACTAAACAGAAATAAAATGAGTTTTATAAGTTTTTATTTTATTTTTAACATTTTTCTTCCGTTTACTCCCGTTTTTATATGTCACCCAGCTCATGCCCTATTATTGACAAAACCACAATGCCGGCTGTCTCTGTCCTCAATATCCTGGGTCCGAGGGTTACCGGCCTTATACCCGCTTCAGTTGCCTTATGAACCTCTTTTTCAGAGAATCCGCCCTCCGGTCCGATCATTACCGCCACAGAGCAAATACCCCTTTTTAGCTGTTCCCCAAGCCTGGCCCTGCTTTCCCCCTCATAGGGTATCAATCCCAGTTCGGCATCTTCCGCCATCTTCAAGGCTTTATCAAAATCAACAGGGGCATCCACCTGGGGTATTGTGCCCCGGTTGCACTGCTTCGCTGCCTCAAGAGAAACCCTCTGCCACCGGGTAAGTTTGTTCTGCACATCTCTTGAACTGCTTATCCTTACGATGGTTCTCTCAGTTATAACGGGCACAATCCTTTTTACCCCCAGCTCTACGCTCTTTTGCACTATAAAGTCCATCTTGTCGGACTTTGGCAGGCCCTGGTACAGGGTAATATCAAGATTGGATTCGGTATTATTGGGACAAGAGTCTACTATGCCTGTGATTATACAGTCTTCGCCAACCCTTTCAATCCTCACCTGGTAGTCAGTACCGCAGCAATCGTTGACAGTAATAATATCACCGGGTTTTAACCTCAAGACACGTTTTATGTGATAGACATCATCCCCGGTGATATTTATTGTATCACCAATTATACTATTTTTATCTACAAAGAACCTAGACATCTAAACGCCATCGCCACCCATTCACCTGCTTCCAAAGTCGCCTCCAGAGCAAAATTCCTGCTGACATATGCGTTTATAACTTCCTGCTTTCTTTCCCTTATTATGCCGGAAGTTATAAAATACCCGTCTTTTTTGATATACCTTGGGACTGCTTCAGCAATGTCTATTATTACGTTGGCTATTATATTTGCTGCGATTATGTCCGCTCTTTCGCCCCTGATATCTATATCCGTAAGCACCCCTGCGAACACATCAATGACATCATCCGCATGGTTAATGCTGCAGTTTTCCTTTGCCACCTTTACCGCCACACTGTCAATATCCACCGCGGTCACATGCTCTGCTCCCAGCTTCGCAGCTATTATGGACAGAATGCCCGTACCGCAGCCCACATCAATAACCCTGTCCCCTGCTGCAACATACTTCGAAAGAAGCCGGGCACACATACGAGTGGTTTCATGGGTTCCTGTTCCGAAAGCCATCCCGGGATCCAATTCGATCACTATTTCATCGGCTTTCCTGTCATATTGTTCCCAAGTGGGCTTTATGACTATGTTATCGGTTATATGATCCGGCTTGTAGTATTTTTTCCATTCATTTGCCCAATCATGTTCATCCATCTCGGTATAATCCACATGACCTTCACCTATATCCAGAAAATTGGAAATAAATGCAAGCTTTTCTTTCACCAGCTCAACCAGTTCCTTGATATTTCTGTCTTCAGGAAAATATGCCTTTACTGTTATGTCCTCACCCAATGAGTTTAAAAACTCATCATCAGCATAATCAAGGGTATTTGGTTTTTCAATCTCCCTTTTAACTTCGTTGGGGTCTTCTATTGCCACTCCTCCCGAGCCTATGGATATCAGCATCTCCGATATGGCATCGTAAGCTTCTTCAGTTGTTTTTATTCTAATCTCATTCCACTTCATTCAGTTCCTCCGTTTTTAACCTATATCCCCAAAGCACCTTTCATTTTATCAAAAAAACCTTTTCTCTGCTCGTGATTTTCATCCCCGCTCAACTCTGCAAACTGTCGCAGCAATTCCTTTTGCTTCTCATTCAGCTTTTTCGGGACTTCTACGTTAACCGTAACATACTGGTCTCCACGGCCGGTACCCCTGAGATAG
>ENA-UPSB01002767-UPSB01002767.1-bioreactor-metagenome-genome-assembly--contig:-NODE-2767-length-15331-cov-48.542943_pt1 | contig 15331 bp, 20 predicted proteins | sample MGYA00238182_ERZ773286 | MGnify/ENA primary metagenome ERZ773286 (study PRJEB29026, sample SAMN07631240) | bioreactor metagenome | isolation source: Switchgrass digestor | place: USA: Dartmouth... | reverse complement strand
TTTAATTAAAGCTTTGTTAGACTGAATGAGCTCGTACCTTTCTGTTTTTCCGAGTTTCGGGATTTCTTCAATGGTCGTAAAATCACCTTTTTTTTAACTATTGCTTTATAAAGAATGTACGTTCTCTGTTATATTTACTTTTATAGAGCTGTTATTATATAAAGCATACTGTTTGCGTTTTTGCTATGTTTTATATATTATTGAGAATGTTAAAGAAATTAGGGATTATTGTTGTCAGTTTTCATATGACATGTGTATTTTGCATTAAAAGTTAATATTGTTAACACTGTTAATGCAAAATTGGAGTTTTGGAGTTGTAGGAATAAACCGTGGGACCGTGGGGGGAACAAAAATAAGAAAATGATATTATCTTCATATCATTACCTCTAATTACCTCTAATTACCTCTAATCAAATAAGATATGATCAATATCAGTAAACATGAAATTACCTCTATTACCCGAATTACCTCTATTTTAGGTCATCCTTTAACAGAAACAAGGTAGATTCGGTATTACTCACTCGCCGGATAATGTTTTTTATGGTTTAAACTTGATCTAATGTTTTACTAATATTTCATGCATTTTTACAGGTAATGGAGGTAATCGGGTAATATACTGCCAATTGATAACGTTTTATGGATTACCTCCGTGTTGTAATTGGAGGTAATTTGTAAGAAAAAAGATATGTTTTTAGAGGTAACCTGGTAACCTATTGTCAGCCGATAGTGTTTTATGGATTACCTCCGTGTTGTAATTAGAGGTAACAAGTAAGAAAAAAGATGTGTTTTAGAGGTAACCGGGTAACCTACTGCCAACTGATAACGTTTTATAGGTTACCTGCTAAAAACCACGAGATTTAAGGGAAAAAAGAAAAAAAGAAAAGTAAAATCCGTTTTTACATATCGTTTTTTTAGGTGCTTGTAGTTTCTGCTCCTATTTCTACCAACATATCTAAAATGTCTTCTGTGCTGTAGTATTTCTTTAGGTTCGGATGCTCTCGAAAGAAAGAAGTTACAAAACTTTCTGATTGCTCGTTGTGTGCCATCTTGTAAAAGTGGACGTGTTTTTGAATGTTGTGTTTTACGATCGCTTTATCTACCGGCTCGTATTTCGGGGTTGTAGGTTTATTTTTACCATCTTCTTCCGTATCTAGTTCAAGTGCTTTGTAAACTTCCTTTTTTATTAGTCTAATTACCTTCTCCGGTTTACCATGCACCCAAGCGGTTTTCTGGCTCTTCCTGTCACCGTTTTTCCCCGGTTTATCTACCTCAGTTATTCCGTGGTCCCTCCATTCCTGCATTAACTGTGTGTGTTTTAGTCCGTGTTTTTTGCACATGTCTTTAAAGGTAGCATTCAGGATGTCGATGTAAAGCCCGAAATACTCCCCGCCAATCTGACCATTATAATAAAACCACCCGGTTTCCATACCTTCTCTGTCAATTACCGGCTTGCACACGTTTACTTCATCGAGAATTATATTTAATCCTCTAATCCAATACGGTTTAACTCTCTCACTTGTGACATTTTCAATATATAATTTTTCACATATACTAATTGGGTCTTTCCTTGCAATGCCTATGTCCTCGAAAACGTCCTCTAGTATTTCGCCTGCAACAGCGATTAGAGCGAATGAATCTCTGAGTCTTGATCCGATATCAAGATCATATTGAGGCAGGGAAGCACATAGTTCTGTATATCTGTCTTTGATGGTATCGATCCTTGAAAATAACTTTCTTAGGAACAATGGTGTAATATGTCCGTAATGCTCCCTTATTGCTACCTCGGTTTTCTTCGCGTTTGTTGCGTCCCTTGGAAGGGTCCACGAACATTCAATTAACCTGCCTATCTCTCCTTGTGCAGCGGATTCCTTGAGGAATTCAAATTCGCCGTTGAGGATGAACGATTTGAACCAATATTCTGATTCTTCGCGCCCTTCCTTTGTGCCTCTTTGTTTCTTCCTTCCGTTGCTTAGCAGGTAAGTTAAACCGTCTGGGTTTTTAAGTAGCCCAACTTCATCCAGTACCGAACACATGCCATCAGTGGCTATAGCGTCACGTTCTGCTGCTGTCCTGGTGGTATCTGCTGATTTAACCAATTCCACTGGATTACCTATCATCGAGACAGCTACAGAACTTTTAAGGGTTTTACCTGTGGTCGTTGTGCCTTTGTTCTGTAAAATCGGTGAAGGTTGTTTTAAAAATCCAGCGATAACTGAAGAAAACGCAGTATAACAGTTCACCCTGGCGCAGTCGTATTGTAGTATCCACTTAGTCCCTTTTATCCAGCCTTCGAGATCTCCAGCTTTAGTAAAATATTTAGCTGCTTCTTTGTCGGTGAGATTTACAGGGGTTACGCCATCTGCTGTATATGCCTCGTTTCCTGCAACAAAAATAGTATTGTCCCGCTTCCACCCGGTTTTATGAGATATGTATTCTCTTTTTGACTTTTCAGAAGCTGCTCGTAAAATATCCTTCATAAAGTACTTTGTAATATCTTTATATGCGCTGTCGGTTCCTATAAGCCCTTCGCTTAGAAGCTTGTTAATACCGGATCTTGTCAGAAGCTCACCTTGGTCTTTCCACAGGTCTATATGCCCGTTGATGGGGTGCTCTATCCTAATCTTATACAGGATCCGTTCGCCGTCTAAATCATCACTTAGCGCGGTTATGTATGCTGGAGTGTAAAGGAAATATTCTAATATTGTCTTCGTTTTAGATGGGTCTTCAGGGTCTTTTATCTCCTGATATTTCCCTACACCCTTATCGGTGAGTACATAAGGGTATGTATTTTTTACATTTTTTCTTATATTCGTCGAAAGGGCATTTATCAGCTCGTTAACGCTTTCTTCATCATGTGGATTATCGAGCTTAGAGTTCGCAGTCTCTATGAACTCGATCATTTTTGGTATTTCTTCAACAGTGGTAAACTTAGTTTTTGCATATTCCGCAATTTCGATAATGTTTTTAAAAACGGGCGCAGTATTAATTTCTTCCAAGGTCAATCCCCTCCTGCTTCGCTACCAAACGGGCTAGTGTATAGCCTAATACTGGGAGCCTGTCCCCGTCTATGAGTTCCTCTTTCTTGCAGCACCCCCGACTAATCGCATAATGGACAAGTGCTTTCCTCGGTATCGGGTCATCTTTTGGTATCATCCCGTGTTCTTTGGCATACATCCATGCTTTGAACACAGTTTCCCCGTCTTGAGCATCGACCCCGAACGACCGTCCGCCGTGCGGCATTCCTGCCCTCTCACAAGACGCAATACCGGCAAGCATACATAGGTAAGAAAAAGCATTGTGGCATACACTGTGCCGCCAACAATGTAAAAGACCTTCTGAAACGCTACAGTTTTTGCCCGTTTCAGACCCGTGGATTTCCGGTGGCATCGGAACACGTTTTCCCTGTGTGTCTCTCACTCCAGAAACATCTGTGATATCAAGGTCCCATAATGCACTTCTCTTACCTGTGTTGTTTTTACCCGTATATGGTTTCTTGTTAATGCTTCTGATCGCTGCGCTTACTTCGTCCTTTCTCATTTCACTATACCGAACCTTGTAAACGTCTGGTAGCTCTTCGAAAGTGATTTCTGAAACAGGAAGTTCATTATTTAGAGTGTACTTTCCAGCGTAAGGTTTTTCACTCTCAGGCATTCTGTCAATCTCTTCCTGACTGCACGGCACGTAAGAGCCTGGGACCAGAACATACTGCCAATTAGCTCGGACTTCTCCAGCGTCATTAGTGGCTATGTTTATCTTGGCAGTCCCGTCTACAGCAAAAAAGTAATTGTGTCTTCCTATCCTCTTTCTAGATGTCACTTGAAGGGTCGGTTTAATACTTGGGACCTGCTCCATGTCGTCGATATCTACTATACAGAGAAGATCTTTATCCGTGGCTACAATACCAATATTGAAGCCCCTTTTCATCAGATAGTAAGCTTCGTTGAACGTTTTCCGGTTATTCTTCCATCTAACCCCCGACCTGGGTTCCTTTCCTTCCCTTTCTAGAGGGACATAGAATGGCTGGTAATCTGAGCCAGCTGTTATTAGTTTATGGAATTTCCAGAACTCCGCTGGATCTGTGTGTACTTCAGGAAGAACCATTTAAGCCCTCCTTTCTGTATGTTCAAGTTGCCAAGCTTCGGGCTCTTTCCGCAGGTCAGCCAGGTAATGAACTTCCTTTCCGTGGAAGGCATTATACCTTGCTTCCAATTCACTTAAGGAAGGCATAGTTTAAGCCCTCCTGTATCCTTTAGTCTCTGCACGTTTAGGACATGCCGGAATTGTCGGGCACGTATCACACTCAGAATCAAGAAACTCAAGAGATGGAGACATTAAAACCCACCTCCGAGCCTGTAAGAAAAAGCTATATCCTTTCTGGAATATTCCGCCGGCTCTATCTGCCTACGCCACTCGTTGTGTGGATCTGAGAAAAGAGAATACCCTCGTCTGCACCTGCAAGAATAAGCAGGATTAAAAGTAAAAGTCCCCTGAGTTGAAGTTGTCAGGGATTTGGGGGTGGTTTCGAAGCTATCCGAAATGTTAAGATTATAAAAGACGTTTAAGTTAGTTTGTGTTTCATTTTTTTTCTGATTCATTTTATCTACCTCCTGGAAATCAGGAAGTAGACCCACGCCGAAAACCACTTGAGACACACAAATATTTTTTGTGCCCCTCGAAATCTATTTATACCTTTCAAATTGTATATACAATTATCAGTTTTTTGCGGAACTGATAAAGTTTGATTTGTTGAGGAAAAAGATATAAATATTAGGTTAGCCTAACTATCAGTTAGGCTTGGGGTCTGGTTTTCGGCTCTTTGGAGAATGGGGCCTCCAAAGGGTCTACTCACCCTGATTTCCTCATTTTTTGTTTAGTTCTTTTTCTTTTCTCCTGTTTTCTTTTCTTTTATGTTTACTTTTTTTGTTTATCAGCATCCAGTTTTGCGAAAGTATCCTATTTGAGTCTCCACTATGATTTTATCTAGGTTATTAAACAGCTCTGGATAGGTTTCTCTCAGTAAAGAATCTAGTATCTTATAAGCTGGTTGTTTTGTTTTCTTTGATAGATATTTAAGTACCGCGTTTGCTTCATAAGTTATATTCGCTTTAGTATATCCTGGGTCATTTGTCATTTTAAAATCACTTCCCTTTAATATTCGTACTTATCCCTAAGTACTTGAAAGTATATAAGCTTTTCTACAGTCATTGGATTTAAACAGAGCTACTAGGGGAAACGCCCCAATTTCACAGCGTCCATTTTGTCCGAGGTGGGCGCAAATATTTTTTGTCATATGGAAGCCCTTCAATTTCTTGAAGTTTGGCTTTTTTACAATCCTCAGATGTGAGATCATAATTGTATCTAATATTAATCTCTTTGAGCGCTTGATCCACATCTTGAACTGGCTCTACTACGAAGCACGGGCTTCGATAGTATTTTCTATTCGCGACGAACCTGAAGCAGTATGCCCCACGTTCGACATAATTCAGCCCCCCCGGAAACGCGGGGATTTCTTTTGGGCTAACATATTTGAAAACCTCAGAGTACATCTGTCGATCAGATGCACCCTCGATTTCCATTTCACGTAGTCTTGCGTACAAGGCTTTATTTACTATTTTTTTGAATGTGTTATTAATTATCTCTGGAGGAAAACTGCCCTCCAGAGCGTTGAGTCTTGATGTCATTTCAGACCTCCCAGATTTCACAATCCTTTCTTGAATACTTTACAAAGTATTCAAGCAACCCACAGTTTTTGATGCTATTTTTTTCCCCGTTACAACGCATAGTTCCATACATCCGCTCACATGAGCGGAAGTATGGGCACTTACCGTACACAGTAGAAATTGCAACGGGCAATATTGACATCACTGTAATCAGACCTCCACGAATCCAATGTGCCGGAATACTGCGATCTTCCTGACTGACCCATCCGGCTGTGGGATTTCCTCGCTCTCTCTTTTCGAAAAAGCATAAACCGGAGTGAACCCGCACTCTCGGAGTGCTTTCTCGAGTGCTCCCATTAAGAACGGAGCACCGCCAATCATTACACGGGTGATCCAGATTTTATTGTCTGTTTCGCCCGCATAATGATTTGCCTCAGACACCGCGATTTCCGCAAGTTCTGAGGCTCTTGCTTCAATTTCTTCCTTCGTAGGGATCTCCTCAAAAGTAAGGAGTTCCCTTATCTTATCTTTGCACATTCTAGGCTCAACGACGAGTTGAGCTTTTTGTTCTTGGGTAGCTGTGTGTTGTGTAAGGTTCAGTATCATTTTAACACCTCTAGATTTTGATTGTACATTCTGACATACTCTTTGTATCTCATGTTAAACTGTTTAAGCCTCCTCAGTGAAGGGGTCTTAAGCTTCAACCCCATCTGCAATCACGTTAATAACATTGATAATTTGATTTAATGTGCCTCTTCTCTTAGAATAGTATGAAAACCCTCTGTGCTGCCCGAAGTGCTTGCCTGATCTCATATCTTCGGGCCGGTCACTTATCCAACCATCGTTCGCGACGTACAAGCGGTTTCCATCGAGTGTGAAATCCATTGCAAAGCCCCATGCTTTCCTTGCTTTTTCTAAATGTGTCGTATTCATCTTTTGACTCCGTGTATTTTTTAAGTTGTTATGCCGCACTTTTTATCTAAGTGCAATATACTATAGTAGCCAATCCTATATATAGTTTTTGGCTACTCATGCAGGATTAGATAAATTGTATCTGTCTCCTGCATGTCTCTAAAAAAATTAACACCGACAGGTAACCGCTGGTTCTTGAAACTGTTGGTTGTAATATCGGAGTGTTTATAAGCGATTCGTTTCCTGATATCTTTTTCGTTCAATTCTATTTCGTTCAATTCTATTGTTGTATCTATTAAGAGAGGCGATTTCATCAGGATAATATCTATTGTTTGCCCTGGCTGAATCCTGTTCAGTACTGGTCCAGCTGGGAGTCTACCCTCCTTTATTCTGGACTTTGCGATATCTGAAGGCGATTTTACGACAGTATGTATAATATCAGATATTTTTATCGTTGACGTCATTTTTTCAAGCTCCTAATTTTATCTGCGAGCTCATCAGAATACGGAACCCTTACGCCAATGGCGCCGGCTCCGCCTGTCTGCACATTATTCACGCTCCAGTTATCACCGTCAAATCCGTTATTTCGAACATACCAGATCCAGCTTTCCTGGATCACCCACCATTCACCACCACCCCACGGGTTTTCGGGGTTTAGGGGGTTCTGGATTTTTTCCCCATCGACTCTCATTTTTTCACATCCTGTTTGGTACTGCGCGGCCTCTTCTGGAGCTTCAGTCTTTGGATCGGGGTATTCAGCCTCCGTGAATGCTTTTTTGATGTCGTCAATTTTCGCCTGAAGTTCCAGAGTTTTCTTCTCTTTCTCCTCTTTCCTCTTCTTTGCCTGTTCTCTCCTGTATGCCAGGGTAAGCTCTTCCCTGACATTCAATATCTTTTCGACGGCTTCGGGCTGCGCTGTGAGCCAGCCTCTCAACTCTCCGTCAAGCGCGTCCTCATCGTCCCAAAATTTCTCGAAATACTTCGAGATCTTTCTCCACACATCCCGGGGAACTTCTGCGCTTAGAGAGTACCATGTTATCCCGGTCTCTGCGCTCCGCCCTGCATATGTTAGGTGGATATTTTTCAGCGCGAAATTTGTTTTAGCTGCCTGGAAAGCATTGTAAACTTCATCGGGAAGCCCGATGAACACCATCGTTTTTCCGTTTTCTTTCACATTGAGTTTTTCAATATTCATTGCGTTGTGCCCCTGGATTTTACCGCAGTAAGTGGTTTCAGCGGTCTTGCCGTCATGACTACAAACAAGTTTTACCTGATCTTCCTCTTTGAGGAAGAATTCAAAGACTCCATATTTAGTTATCTTTTCTCCTATTTTCTGCATTTACTCAACCTCTTTCATTGTTGTAGTATATACTATATAGCCAATACTATATATACTTTGTGGCTGTAAAAAAAGATACAACAATTGCATACATCTACGATATCAGACCAAAAACAAAAAAAGGAAGAACCGGAGAACCTTTCCAACAAAAAAAGAAATTAAATAAAATAAATCTTTTTTAACTATTATATTATTTTATTATTTTTAAAACGCGATTGGGGTAACGTGTAAGCCAACCATTAAATTTCTCGTCGCCCTCGAAATACTCAAAGTATTTTTTGCAGTCATCCCATGTAAATTCACCAAGATCTGAAATATCCGTATTTAATTTGTAATATTCATATCCGTTGAATTTGTTAACCCCTACTTTGATGAGCTTCAAATTTTTTAACCTTCTTTCATGCTGGATTTTTTCGAATTCCTCAACGACTTCCTGGGGCGCTTCAATGTGAGAATGTCCGAACCCGAGTTCTTCAATGTTCAGGGCTTTTTTATTGTAAACGTTTTCTATTTCACTTATTTCTATTGTTTTTTCGGGCAATTCAGCTTTTAACCGCCCTGTTTCATCGTATCCGAACATTCTTATGACTATTTTTTCATCTTCAATATAAAAATATAGCAATTTTCCTTTGTATTCTTTCATAGCAATTGCTGGTTTTCTTATTTCTCGCTCTTTTCTTTTTTGTTTCCGTTTTGCCAAAATTTCTTTTGGCATCTCAAACTCCCTGGGTCCCCTTCCGTTGTATATTTCATCGAGACCTAACCCATCTAGGCTAATGATTACTTTCCCTTCTTCGTTTTCTGTGAGGTCTTCGTCTCGAAAGACTTTTTTTGCTATGTAGGTTTGTATCCAGAATGTGTCCGGATTATTTGAATAAATTCCTAAGCAGCGGTCTCCTGGGAATCCTTTTATAGTTGCCAATCGTGTAGTAGGTTCTTTTGGTATTTCCATATGTTTTCATCTCCTTGTAATTCTTTTCGTTGTAAACAGTGCGAACTAATTTTTAGAAAACAAAATAATCAGGATAGTTTTGTTTTCGCTGCGTTCATTTTTGTGAAGTCTTGAGCCAGACCTTCTCTTTTTTTAAATATAGCGAGTGCATTTCAATATTTTTTGTTTTGAATGTTTGTTGGCTCCGTGATTTTTTAAGGCTGTTTATTTTTCTTTTCACATTCTGCTAACTTCGTTTTTAAAAGTTCGTTCTCTACTTTCAGTTTTTCATACTCAGAAAAAAGATGCCGTAGAGCCGTGTCGACTGTAGGCTCTCCAAACTCTTTTCCGAAGTACCTAATTTTCCGGAGTGAATATTCACTAATCCTAGTTGGTTTTGATTCCATGCAAGTAACTACACACTCATTACATATATATGTTACGTTTAGCAGTTTTTTAAGCTACGATACGTTACATTTATATGTAATGAGTGCGTATAGGTATCTAGTGAAAAGCCCCTGAAAGTGGGGCACATGGTGATAAAATGGTATTTGTTGTAAGATATAATGATGAAGAAACAGAATTTGACGATTTAAAAGAAGCGACCATATTCGCTATGGAAACAGGGCTTGGGTTCCCGGATGTGATTATAGAGGAGAGGGATTGAAATTATGTTAAAAGAAATATTCGTTAGCGCATTAACTGTATTAATCGTGTGTGGACTTTTTAAAAATGGACAGACCGAGCTTGCTAATGGAGTTATAGCAGGGATATGTTTAGCAGCAGTAGACTATATAATCGTAAAAGCTCCCTGGTGAAATTGTGACTCGTTTAGTCTGCCGGAAATGTGCCTCTGATATCCTGAATTGGAACGGGGTACATTGTCCGTTTTGTGGCAGAAAGTTGAAAGTGATCGAGAATGAGGATTATTGGGATGAAGTTGAGAAGGTGTTGAAATGCCAAAAATAATAATCATAAATGAATGCCGTGAATGTAATTCATGCGACTGGGTCGCAGGAAAACCCAGATGTTTTCATGATGGAATTCGAGGGGTTTAAATTATGATAACAGAAACAGAAATCATCAAATATGCAGGATATTTCTTTTTCTTTTTGCTGATTGGTCCAGCTGCAATAGTCGCAATATTCAATATTTTATTCCTGATTTTGATGCAACTTGAAGAGATAAAAAAGCACATAAAAGGAGAAAAAGACAAGTTCGAGCAATTGTATCTCGAAAGTGTTGCATGGATGGAAAAAGGGGTAGAATAAAATGTTCAAACTAAAAAATATAGGGCAATATATAGATAACATGGGATTCCTAGCAGTTGTTAGTTTCTTTGCCATGGCTCTAGCTATTATGCTTTTAGAACTCCTCAATACAATCATGCTAAAATCTATATTTTTTGTTTTAGATGTCGGTGTAAAAAGTGCTGTTTTCGCGATAGGGAAGTTCGTGCTTCTTTTGGTTGTATTGTGGATTGGAGTTGTTGTTTTTTGTGAGGTTACGGGGAAGTAATTCTAAAATAGTGAAATCAATTTTAAAATCCATATTCTCATCAGCGATCTTGTTATTTTTCCTTTTTGTATCACGTCTCCAACCGTCGAAATGTCTATTTTCTCCCTGGATCTCGCCCGGATCGGAGAGGTTAGGCCCATAGGCCCGTAGGAAAATGTAACACAAAAAGGACAAATTACAGTAAAATCAATTACTGTAATAGTGTCCAGAAAAAAGAAGGATTTTTAAGGCTTCTTTTTAAAATTCACGCGTAACAAACGCGTTAGATTTCCGCGTTTACCGGGTTAAAAGTTCTCTTCTATGAACCTGTCAAGCTGCTTACCTCTCTTTAACACACAATCAGCACCGACCGCCTTTTTAAGGTCCTCTTCGTTTGCTCCGGTGCAAATGAAATAAACCTTTTCGTGGGTTTGTAATGCCCTGGCCTTCTTCTCTATCAGCTCGTTTACGTCGTGGCTTCCTGGGTGCTCATATTCCCATGCAATCCGACCGTTCGAAAGGTCCGGCCCGTCGTGGTGATTTATGACATAATCCATGTGCCCCTTCTTAATGAGTAGACCCGCCAGCTGTATAACCGTGGTATAATGGTCTATTGTCTGGTTTTTAATGTACTTACCATCCTCGATAATGTCCTCTTTGATCCAGCAGGTAACAAACCCTTCGCCCCTGATTCCCTGTGCCTGATATGACTTGTAGCCTAACATGCGCATAAGGTGCGCCGGGTCATCTCCTTCGATCCAATCAGAGAACACTATCTTATTTTCTTTAGCTAACTGTACATATTTTTCTATGATCTTTGCACCCGTCGCGGACGCTTGGTTTTCCGCTTTAATTTCCGCGTCATTTTCGTGTTTATCTCCTTCAATTATTTTCTTCTCTTCTTCGCTGGGAATGAAGGCGATAGGTGCGTGAACATCTCCAATTTTGATAATACCCTGGCCTTTCCAGCTGGTATTAAGATCCCTCATCGCCGCGTCACTTAACAACAGAAAGTCCTGGATATAGGACTTAGCTTTTTCATCAAGCTTATAGCCGATCACGATTTTTATAGGAGTGTTCGTCATAAACTCCTCGCTCATTTTTGCCTTTTCCAGGTCCCCCGCGTTCTGAGTTGCGAAGATCTGCTGTATATCGTAGCTTCGCCCCTGGGTAAGGACCTGTAAGACTGTATTAGCGAGCTGAGGATCACGCAGGAAGGCCCCACCCTCATCGACTGCAATAGTAACGCCCTCATCTCCTTTTCTATCGAAGAATGTCGTAATCATCCCAGTAACAAGAGCGTTCATCGCTTCCCGGATCTCTTCGGGAACTCTCACCAAATCGATAACCGTAAAGCCCTTCGATAGGTCTATATCTGTCTGTCTGTTTATGTATGCGAAAGGCTCTCCTTCCTCGAATTTATACATTTTCCTAATAAGGGCCTGTATGCTATCCTTATCGGTTGTATTTTTTTCCAGGTCCTCGACGAGATAAGCCATCAAGTCAGTCATTACAGGAAAGCGGTTTTTCCATGTTGTCGGGTCATCTCGCATGATCCCGGCACGTGTATAAAGGGTTGTCAGAGCCTTGCTAAGGTACCCGTCCATATTTACGCTAACAGTGTCCTTAGTCCACATTCTAATGAAGTTCGAAACTAGGGATTTATGCCGATCGTAGATAAGGCCCGCCTCATAAGCTGTGATCCCCTCGCCTGTGTGCATGAATTGAAGCGGGTTAATATTATTTCCGCCCGGTCCAACGTTAAGGATACAGCTATCCGGCGCGAAGTGTTCAGCCATTGACTTGTAACGGGTTTTTTCGTCGTCTTTTACTGTCAGATATACGACTTTACGCCCTTCCGCGTAGAGGCGTCCGAGAAGGAGCAATAGAGCGTAAGTTTTCCCAGCTCCAGAGTTACCAAACATACAGATGTGCTTCGCGGGGAGCTTGTCAAAGTCTATTACAATCTCTTTTCCGGTCTTTCTATCGTCTCCAATATAGAGGCCCCGACTTGAATTTGCTAAACTACTGTTAGGGTTTCTAGTAGGACACAATAAGCCCGCCGGCTCACTGAACAGCTCCACGAATGTATAAGGTTCAAAGATAGGGTAAGCCTGTGCAGCCCGGAAGGTTTCAAGCATTTTTCGAGATGGATAAGAGCCCAAGATATTATGCGAGTTTAGGACCACGTTTACATGGCTTTTTGCTTTCCTCATAGCTGATGGAGATTCAGCCCATATTGTGATTATGAAGGCAGAATGATACATTTTTTCTTCCCCCGAATGTAGGATCTCAATAGCCTTTACTATGTTTTGCGCGTCGAGCTGCTGAATTATAGAGCCCATTTGAAGCGGGTTTCTTTTCTCGCTCTCTCTCTGGTTTACTGTATTCTGAAACATGGAATCTTGTAAGATCCTTTGTGCCTCAGCTGTAGGGATAGGCACAAGTCCGAAACTAATTTGTAACGTTACGCCCGCTAGCGAAGTATTCATTAATTTTTCTATGAAATTCGGTTTTATGTTTTCCGGGTACCCGTCCGTCGTCAGCTGAGGAAGGCCCACGATTACACATTCCACCAGGGTATTATCAATTTTCAAATAGTCCTCGTAGACTTCGATTTTATCCGGGCTTATAATCCTGGCGTAATTATCCCACCATCTTTTATTTTCGACCTTAGCCTGTGCGTTATCATATCTAAACTTAAGATCTCTCACGAAGTGTGAAACCCTATTTTTAAATTGCGTAACTGCTTCCATCAAATCACCACCGGCAGGCACATCTGCCTATATTCTTTTGCTATTTCCATCTTATCAATAATTTTAACTGTTTTAATTCCTGCTTCGTCGTATAAGCTCTGTTGCAGTCCTGGGACCCTGGCCTCCATCATGTCGATAGCATCCTGTAAGTTCTCGAATTTCCCCAGGCTGAAAAATATAACGAAGCTCCATTCTATCGCTGCGTTTTCTTTCCCCTCGATCATCTTGTAAATGCTGTGCAGGTAATCGAATATTTTAGGGTTTTTAGTCCGGTTCATCGCTTCCAGGAGCCTGTCAAGTATCGGCCTTTTCATGTTGTTTTTACTCGAAGCAATGAATTTAATAGCGGTGTCACCATGCAGCCCGTCTATAACTAGCTGCATACTTTGACCAAACGCTTTCATTGCTTCGTCGTCGATCCTTTCAGGGAAATAGCGAAGCAAGACCCCGAAACTTTTATCTTTGAACTCGATTAGCCCGTCTCCGTGGATCTCCTTGAGCGGGAATACATCAGATAGAAAAGCCGGGTTAGCGTCGTACTTTGCTATCGTGTGTAAGCCTGAGATATCGTCAAACATGAAACGCAGGAGAAGGATACTATCATCTAACTTGCTACCCCTGCCATACACCAAGTACAGGCCCCACCAGGCACAAAGCAGCCCTAGAATGGGGTAGGTCCATCTCTGGAAAAGAGGAAAGGCTAGAGGCGCAATAATAAGGAGAGAGCCGAAAAGCCACACCACCAGGACCGCGAAGGCCATGAAATTACCGCCTGCGAAGCTCTCATCTTTTACCTTTCGGATTATTTTTGGTGCTTTTGCTGAATAGTTATTTAACCCCATTTGGCTATTAGTTGACTTCATTTTTACCACCTCCTTTGAAATCTTACAGCAGTCTTTGTAGCCTTGAATAGATTAGAGAACCCAAAAACGATAACGCCCGAGATCACAAGGATTACTACAGTTAAACAAATGCAAGCGTGGGTTTTAAAAACAGGCATCTCGTCTATTAAGGCAATTCCAAAAAAAGTTACCAAGACTACTATAAACTGCATGAATGTAATTCGTGTAAAATATTTCACAGTCTCAATGACAAAGGACCGCATAGCCGGGAAAGCAAACAGCCCTCCGAGCAGAATATCAGCACCCGAGATCAGGCCCATCAAAATGAACCTGAGACCAAAGAAAAAGGATTCAAACAGGTAACAAAAAGCCATTATAAAGTATACAACCCAGTTTTCCAGGTCAAGCGGGATATATTGTAGAGCTGAGGTCATTATCCCCGCTGTCATTGCATTATTTAGCATGACAACGAATTTCAAAACGTAATGTATGCCTATAATCCCAGCTATGGCAATTATGATATTATCCCTGAATTGACCGAATGTACTAACGGTCTGCGTAACCGTGTATATCATCCTGTCAATAGCTCCCATACTGGCAGCTGAAAGGTTTACTTTGATCCCTATTATTAGGATCGAACAGAGGAAAGCAAACAGCCCTATGAACGCCGTGTCCCAGCGCATCTTTTGGACCGCTTTCGTATCGTAAGGATCAAGCTCAGCAGTTGCGATTCTGTAGACAGTAGCAGCCCCGTAACCGTATTCCTCGTTAATCTGCTGTATAGTTTCGTCACCGAATACAATTTTATATACAGCGTTTGCCAGGTCTATGAAGAAAGCCTTAATACCATTTTTAACATCTTCCACCGGGTCCGGAATAAAACTAACTGCTTCATTAGTTACCTGGTCCTCTTCCTGGCTCCCTCCCGCGCTTGTGTTTCCTGATCTCGCTTTCGCTTCTTCGAGTGAGATCATGGTCTTTTCTGGAATCACAAGATTGCTTACAGTCTCGGATGCCGGAATAATCTTAAGTCGCTCCTCAGCTGCTACAACTCCCACGTCAAACAAAATTAAAGCGATAGCTAGCACTATTCTAATTTTCTTTACCATCTAAAAGCCGCCTCTAGGTTGATCTTGATACCGTAAAGTAAAATAACAACTATCAGTAAGAACAGCCACACAACAGGGGAAAAGAAAGCCTTCTTATCCTCTTGCGTTTTCACCGGATCGTTTTTGATCATGTCCTGGTAGTCATTAATCGAGGTTTGCCCTTCGTAGAGTCTGAGAAGATCAAACACAGTTAAGGAATCCTCAACCGTTGGAGGGTTATCTGGTGAAATGTCACCAAGAGGAACACCCATAGTTTCGAGGACCTCCGCGTCCACGAACTTGTTA
>ENA-UPSB01002762-UPSB01002762.1-bioreactor-metagenome-genome-assembly--contig:-NODE-2762-length-15361-cov-18.332745_pt1 | contig 15361 bp, 17 predicted proteins | sample MGYA00238182_ERZ773286 | MGnify/ENA primary metagenome ERZ773286 (study PRJEB29026, sample SAMN07631240) | bioreactor metagenome | isolation source: Switchgrass digestor | place: USA: Dartmouth... | reverse complement strand
CCAATCATATAAGTTCAAGAGAGATATCATAGTTAACACTGTAATTCTCCGTCATCGCGAGCCCGAACAGCCTACGGCGCAAGATTAAAAGGCAAACTAGATAAAAAGGACAATGAGGGAGCTTCGCCCCCTCATAACCCCCAAAAAAGCAGACAGCCTACGGCGTAATACTTAAAGCAAATTAGATAAGAAAAAATCTTGATAATTACGCTGGAGAAAAGACCCCAGCGTAGCAACCTTGAGTTTTTGACTTTCGATATAATTTACTTTTCAAAGTTATTAACATTTTAACCAGCTTTGCGGGATACTATAATTTACTCAGCTCCTCGAGAGTTACGCCAGCCTGGTCTAATATTGACTTCAATGTTTTTGGTGCCAGAATTTTTCCAGCATGGCAAGGAACAGTTACCAGTTTATCTTTATCACGATTATAAAAATAATGGTGGCTTCCTCTCACTCTTATCTCTACAAAACCAGCTTTTTGCAGAACTTTCGCTACTTCCTTACCCGTAATCCGGGGAAGTTTACTCATAAAGTAACTTCTATGGGCAACTCTACCGGCACAGGTTTACCTATATCTTTTAGAGCTTCGATATAGCCCGCTATAGCTTCTCGGGCGTTAGCCATTGCTTCTTGCCAGGTATCTCCCTGCGTTATACACCCCGGGAGAGAAGGCACAATCACAGTATAGCCACCTTCTTCGTTTTTCTCAATGAGAACGGTATATTTAACTTCCAATTTTTACCTCCCACCATATTGAAAACTCACTCTTTATTATACTCTTTTCCCGGCAACAGAGGGAACATCCCCTATTGCTCCCGGAAAAAGACAAATACTACTGGTGAAAAAAACGAGTTATAATCAAAAGTTGTGTATAGCCAAATGAAAACAGGTGGCGATTCTCGGGTGAAGTCTCAAGGAAATATCACTTAATTTCTAAAAGGAGGATACGCCATGAAGAAAGAAAAGCAGATTAAGGAGAATTTGTCAAATGAAATCAATCCGGAAGGCGTGTCCTTTAACTGAGGTTTTACGGGAAGGAGCACGAAAAATGTTAACTCTGGCTATTGAGACTGAAGTAGAGGAATTTATCAGTCAATATCACACCCTGAAAGATGAGGGAGGACGCCGAGCCATTGTGCGCAATGGTTATCCGGGAGAGAGAGATATTCTTACTGGATTAGGCTCAATCCCGGTATCAGTTCCCAGGGTAAGAGATCGCCGTAAAGAAGTAAGTAGAGAATTCACTTTACTTCGAGTATCCTCCCTAAATCTTTCGAAAGACCAAAAGTATAGAAGAGCTCATTCCCTGGCTCTACCTGAAAGGAGTTTCTACCAACGATTTCCCTGAAGCTCTGCAAGCTCCACTGAGGCTGATGCACCTGGTATCTGTGAGACTGTCTGCCGCTTGAAGAGTAAGGAAAGGAGGAATACAACACCTGGCGGAGAAGAGACCTCTCTGGAAAACACGAAATCTTTTGGTGGGTAGATGGAGTATATCTGAATACTCCTATTAAAGAGAGAACCTGTGTTTTATTGATCATTGGAGCTACAGCACAGAGAAAGAACTACTGGCACAGGATGTGGTTATCGAGAAAGTGAACAATATTGGATAGAATACTCTGGATCTGAAAGCCAGAGGTTTAGAAAAAGGACCATCATGGGCAGTGGGAGATGGAGCTATGGGATTCTGGAGCGTTCTCCAGGTATATGGTATATTCCGGCTCATTCGGACAGCTAAACCGGAAGTATCCGAACACTAAACCGGAAACATTCGGACACCTTGTCAACAAATTTGATTCTATTCTAATGGGTTATTTTTTTCAAGATTCTTTAGAGTTTTTTCTGCCATCACCTCCCGCATAGATTTTTGGGAATCAAGAGCCAGGATATAGGAGTTATGAATAACCCTGTCCATAATTGCATCTGCTATAGTAGGGTCAGGGAATAAGTCATACCATTTGCCCTGGGGGATTTGTCCTGACAGGATAGTGGATACCCTATTGTATCTATCCTCAGCTATCTCAAGTATATCCCTGCTCTCTTCAAGAGTATATGATTTAAGTCCTAAATCATCTAATATCAGTAACTTGATATTTTGCAAGCTGGTCATAAATTTAGAATACCGGTTTTGATTTTTAGCCTCCTGGATTTCCAGTAAGAGTTCAGGGATCCTGAAGTATTTGACTGAATATCCATGTCGGCAAGCTGCATTGCCAAGAGCACAGGCTAAATATGTTTTACCACTACCAGTTTTACCTGAGATCACTAAGTTTAGTTTTTGCTCTATGAAAGAGCAGGTAGAGAGGATCTTTATAGTCTTTTTATCTATGGTCCTCTCCGTTGTATAATCAATATCTTCTATACTGGCATTGAGTCCCAGGGAAGCATTACCTACCATATTCTCATCTTTCATAGGCATAAGCAAAGGGATAACTGCTGGCTGGTAGTACTGCTACAAATAGGTAGGCTGATTTTATCTCTCCTCTTTCCTGGTCTACATAGGCTATGGTTTGACCTGCCCAGTCAACTTCCATTTCTTCTCCGGCTTTATGTTCCTTAGGCATAGAAATCCGGTTACTCTTTTTGAAGTTCTTGTATCGGTCACAGAATTGAGCATACATTATTCCATCAGGATGTTGTTCCTTGTATTCCTCCCATAGGAGCATTAGGGTTACTCCTTTTTTCTTCATCTCCCCGAAGATATATTCTAGGTCTGGTTCAGGAAGTGATACTTTACTTATCGCTGGTGGGTAAAGCGTTGACATAAGCTGCATATCACTTAATTCAATTGGCCAACTTATTCCGGCTTTTTCAGCTCTCTCCAGTACTCCTGCCACAGTACTTTTACCACAACTACATATTCTAGCGATATCTCGTAATGATAATCCTACTTCGTGTTTTAATCTTAAAATCTCTCTTGCTTTTAGCATTTCTATCCTCCTCATCGGTCGGCCCCCTTTAATCAGAATGATTAAAGAGTACCAGTTATTTTAATAACTCGACAAGGTGTCCAGATAGACCGAAATGCTGTCCGGATAATTCCGAAACACTGTCCGGATGTCACCGGAATACGCACACAGACTTCTTGGGAAAGGGCTCTCCGAGAGACTTGAGGTTCTTCCTTGATTCTCTCTTGAATTCTCTGGATCATATTATCAGCAAGCTCTTGGCCACAAACTTTCATGTGGAGGAGTATATCACCTTTCTTTAATAGTGTTCAGAGAAAAATTGTGGGACATGGTGAGAGTATAAGGGGGTTTACCCCCTTATAGTTTGGATTCCTGATAGAAACATTCAGGAATGACGGGCAATGGGATGATAGGAGCATTCAGGGGCAGGCTAAAAACGGATTAAAAGTTGCCGGGGTGACGAACAAGAAAGGTCATTGCAGTGGCGAAAAAAGAAAGGGGTTTACAAGGGGGAATTCTTTTCCCCTCGGTTAGTATTTATCCTTTCGTGTTTTGTCTTTAGGTTTTTGTATTTTGGGGTTATAGGGGGATTAGTTTCCCCCTATAGTCGGGATTATAAAGGGGTGAGCCCCTTTATAGTTCTGCGTCGTAGGCTGTCTGTTTTTCTCTCCCAGTGGTTTTTATCTTTATGCCTTTGCGTTTTTCTTTTATGTGATAAAATATAAATGTAAAATGGGGATTTTGAGGTGCAAAAATGCTTAAGGAAATAGATATGGATGTCCAGCTTTATGATAAAGTGAAACAATTAGAACACGAGATTGGGGAGATAAAATTAATGTTATTAAAATCAAGAAGGATAAAAAGGGCTGGAGAACCAATCTCATTAGAAGGTATTTGGGAAGGGATTGGGGTTACCGAAGAAGATATTAAAGCTTCTAAAAAATCTCTTTTTCCTCAAGACTATAATGACCTGTAGGATTTTTAAGTGTCATTCTTTGTAGCTGATACCCATTCTCTGGTGTGGTACTTCACTGGAAGCAAAAAACTAGGACAAAAGGCTCTTCAAGTATTTAGAAATTCGTTATCGAGAAAAAGCATAATATTTATTCCCACAATTTGTCCTGGCAGAGATAATTGATATTATAGAAAAGAAGCGCATTATCGTTAATTATGAGGAACTATTAGATGAGATAGAGAAAGGCAGTAACTTTGAAATCTATCCTGTAAACTACGACAGGATTTCAGCCTACGGCGTAAACTAAAAGATAAAAATAGAAAGGATAAATGCAAAAAACTAAAAGATAAAAAAACTGCAAGGATAGACATTCATATTTTCATGGTCATCTGGTGCTGCGAAGCAGCATGGGCGTCTATCCTGCAAACGGCAATAAGGGGGAGTACCCCCCCCTATAAACCCCCGAAAGACAAAAACTAAAAATAAAAGGTGAAGACTTAAAAAAAACGAAAAGCTGAAAGGATAGACCATTATTGTTTTTCTAAGATTTATTATATTGAATTCTGTTTTCATTGTTATCTGGTGCCCCGAAGGGGCATGAGGGTCTATCCTCTTGACGTTAATGTATTAAAAACATTAAAAGAGATAAAAGGCATCTCTGAGTTACATGATAAAATTATAGTGGCAACAGCCAAATTACTTGAGGCAAAGGTAATTACGAAAGACGAAGATATACAGAGCTCTGACATGGCTGAAACAATATGGTAGTGAGAAAAGAAGACAGTCTCTTTTGCATAGATGATTGAGGGGTTGAAAGAGAATCTCTCCAACTCATACTCTGTGGTATAAGAATGTAGAGTATGAAAAACATAGTGGTCTGTATAGAGTAAGATCCTGAAGCAAAACTGCATGTTGCGATTTTCCCTGGCTCAGGAGCAAAGTCTTGGATGAGTTAAGGAGGTGGGTTGAGCTTAGGGCTTTACTGAAAGATTCGCATTCACTTCTAGTCCTATCTTGTGGAGGAATCAGGTAATTTCAAGCCCATTGACTGAGAGTAAAATTTTGAGGAGGTGAACAATACGATTACTCTAGAAGAACTGGCTAAAGATTTGCGAATGAAGCCAGATGAGTTAATGAAAGAGAGTCTGGAGGCATTCTTGAAACATAAACTGAAAGTGATTGAGTCCGAGTTGTTTCTTTTAGCTAAGAGATATGGCGTGCGGGATGTTCAAGAGTTTGACAGGATGATCCAGGAGGGAAAATTTCACGAAGAAGATGCTTTTGAAGATTACTTCAGATTTGATAATCTTGAAGCGGAAAGAGACCTAATTCTCGAATATTTGGATAAACTGTGATGGTCTCTCTGGAAAATTTGGTGAGAATTGCCGAGATTGAGTTCTCCGATATTGTCGATAGTACAGAGATGATGGAAACTAAACTGCGTATAATGCTAACCAACGATGGCTTTGTGGATGTTTGGTTATCCGAGAAACTCACCGGTCGATTTGGTTTCCATTGGGAGCATAAAGTTACTGGTCTTTCTTATCGTTACGATAATTTTCCGGATACCAAATGGAGTAATGTTTCTACTTTCCCCTATCACTTCCATAATGGCTCTCAAGATAATGTGGTTGATTCTTCCCGATTTGCTAAAGATATCGTGGAAGGCTTTAGAGATTTTATGAACTGGGTGAGAGTTAAGCTCAGGGAAGAAGAGAAATAAGAGGAGGAAGCCATTACCCTCTCTCCGCAAGCTCTCTAAACCGTCCCTCTCACTCCGAGGGTTTCTCTTTTTGCCATGTCTGAAATTTAGGCGGGCATCCACATCATCCGTCATTCCCGAAATCTTTTATCGGGAATCCACATACTACCTGAGTAGTGTTTTTTCCTCAGGTAGTATGTGTTCTTTACGTTTTTCTTTTCCCTTTGATTTTTTCCAAAGGGGTTATAAGGGGGTTTACCCCCTTATAGTTTGGATTCCTGATAGAACTATTCAGGAATGACGGACAACGGGATGATAGAACCATTCAGGGAATCCTCCCCCGCCGTTATTCCCGAAATCTTTTATCGGGAATCCACGTTTTTTCTTTTTTCTTTGGTTTTTCAATACTGTGGACCCCTGAAAAAACCATTCAGGGGGTTGATAAGGGGGGCGAAGCCTCCATTATAGTCGGGGTAATAAGGGTTTTTCCCACTGAGAGAGACGTTTTTCCTCTCTCAGTAGTTTTTGTTTTTGTATTTATTTTTGAGTATAGCTATACTGTTTTTACAACCACCAACAAATCAGCAGCAAAGTAGATTTCTTCCCCTTCCATTAGTGAAAATATCTTTTTTCTGTGGTATGCTTATTGAGAAAGCACACTGCAGGAGGCCAGTATGAGTAAGAAAAAAGATAAAAAGAAGCTATCCCTTTTTATCGAGCGAGTAGATAATATCTTTTTCTGGGTGTTTTTCTTTATTGTTCTACTTTCCCCCTATTATCGGGGCTTATATTTTCGGCTGGAGCGTTATCCTTTTCTTGCCATTATCTGTGTAGGGGGAATAATTTATCTCGTTTTCCGTCATTTGCGACGATCACCGCTTGTGATACCCAAAAATCTTTTTCTCCCCTTTGCTCTTTTGGTTTTACTCTATGGAATTAATGTCTTTTTTGCTGCTGACCATGGCCTGGCTCATCAGGAGTTTGTCAACTATGGGGTGTATTGCCTCTTTTTCCTGCTCCTTGCCTCCTTAGAGGCTAAAATTTCCTCAGGGTTGGTTCTTCTATTTTTTGGAGCTAATGCAGTTATCCTTTCTTTGCTCGGGCTTTTCCAGGGGTTTGGCTGGATATCTCAAGACACTTATTTCCTCGGGATGGCTCTTCGAGCAATGTTTGATGGAGGGAGGCTTTCCGCTACTTTTCAGTATCCCAACACTGCCTCAGCTTACTTTGGAATGGGCTACTTGGCGCTTCTCGGAGCCTCTATGAGTGAACTAAAAGCCCCCTGGCGACACCTGTCTTACTTTTTGGCTTTCTTAGCCCTGGGCGGAGTGTTTTTCACTTACTCTCGGGGGGGAGTGCTCGCTCTAGGGTTTACGGTGTTGCTTTTGATGTTACTTCTTCCCCAGCGGGAAAAAGTGAATTTCTTTCTCTCTTTTATTATCTCTGCCTTGCTTTTAGTCCTTATCTCTCCGCCTCTTGAGCGGCTTCTCTCAGAAAAATCTCCTTTATTTTTTCTGCTCCTCTGCGCCGGAGGACTGTTATTCTTAGGTCTGCGCTATTTATTTACCTTCTTAGAAGAATATTTCGCCGGCTGGTCAGAAAGAAAATTTCTTCTTTTATTTCTGGCTCTTCTTCTTGCTGGTGGAGGAATGTTTTTTCTCCTGGTCCAAACAGGAGTCATCGCCGGTCAAGCAGCCCGCCTTTTGGATTTGAGTTTACAAAGCCGTAGCATCTGGGAGCGTCTGGTTTTTTACCGTGATGGTCTTCGTCTTTTCTTAGAGCGTCCCTTGAACGGCTGGGGGGGAGGAGGCTGGGAAGCGCTTTATTTCTCAGTGCGCTCTTTTCCCTATGTTACCCGTACCACTCACAACTTCTATCTCCAGGTGCTTATCGAAGGTGGGGTGATAGGGATAGCACTGCTGGGCTTTTTACTTTTCTACCTTTTCTATTCAGGCTGGAAAAAAGTACGCTCGAGATGTGCTTCCCCCTGGGTGGGTATCCTCTGGGGAATAGTTTTTTTAGGCTTCTTTCACGGGCTGGTGGATTTCAACTTTAACCTAGGTGCTTATCAGCTCACTATGTGGTTTCTGGTCGGGTGTGCTGTCTGGGCATTTATAGACAAATCGGAGAAAAAGGCTTCTTTCTCCCTACCACCGCTTTTTTTGGTAATTCCTCTGGTGCTTTTCTGTACCTTAAGCTCTCTTTATGTTACTTCCGAACTTCGGGTAATTACCGGAGACCATTTTATGCAAAAAGGGGAATGGGATACAGCAATAGTATTTTACGAGCAAGCGTTGCGTTTTGAGCCCTGGAACCCTCGTCCTCACTACTCATTAGGTTTAGCCTTTCACGAAAAATTTCTCGCGGAGCGTAAATCAGCTCAGCGCGAGCGAGCTATTGCAGAAGGAGAACGCGCACTTCGTCTGGCTCCCCGCAATGCCTCCATTTTGGAGAGTCTGGGAGTGTGGTATGCTGAGTGGGGAGCATTCGATAAAGCTATTCCCTTCCTTAAAGAAGCAATAGAGCAAGACCCTTTTAACCTCAGCCCCTATCGTAATCTAGCTAAAGTGTGTCAGGTAGCAGGGGAATATTCTCTCCAAGAGGATGAGATAGAAAAAGCATTATCTTATCTTGAAGAAGGAGAAAAAGTCGAAGAATATCTTAATAATGCTGAAAAACGTTCTCTACGTCCTCTCGACTGGGATACCAAAGAAGTCCTCGCTATCATCGAGGAAATGAAAGAGCTCAAAAGAGAAATCCTCTCCTTAAGAGAAGGAGAGGATTAAGTGGGGATATAATTTTTGAGCTCCGATTAGCGAAGAGGACACAAACGAACCTGGTATCGCAAGAGCTGACCAGCAGTGCTGAAAGAAGCGCTCAAGTAGTGTGGCTGATATCCTTCTTTGCTCCAGGTAACAGTCATTTGCTCCAGAGGCACTCGGAGTTCAAATTGTCCATTGGCATTAGAGTAGGTATAGAAAAACCCTCCACTTTGTGTCTCGGCCTTCACCATAACCCCTGGAAGTGGAGTATCCCAAACACAGTCTACCACCATTCCAAGGATGGTTGCTGTTTTTCCACTCGCAGGCGGTGGAGAAGGAGTAGTCCCTTCTGGAATACTGGGTCCACAAGAAACACAGAGCAAAGCTACCCAAATAAGTAAAAACCCTAAAAGAGGCTTGCGCATGACTTTCCCTCCTTATTTAAAATATAAACTTATCTTTTCTCTATCAGGAATAATTTAATATTCCTTCACAAAACATTTTACCCAAAAACCTCTAAAAAGAAAAGGCCAATGAGACTATTTTCACTCATTTCTGTCATAAACCTCCAATTAAAAAAGCCCCGGTTTCCCGGGGCTTTCTAGCTTTACTTAAATAAAGAACTTCTTCCTTACAGGCAGGAGCCTTCGCTTCCTAAGGGACAACCTTCCTCGCAGGTAGCACAAGTGGGCTCGAGGCAGCAAGCAGAACCAGAGTAGTCGCAGCAAGCGTTACCTAACTCATCGGCGATAACACAATCTTTGAGCTTCCACTCTACCACATCTGCATATTCAGGAGTATCTGGACCAGAGACTAAGTCGTAGTCAAGGATTCCGACAAGTTCGCCGCCTGATGGTAGAGACGCCGCACTTTTAACCCCTGCAAACAACTTACTACTTTTATCCGTATCTGGTGTTGCATAATCATCAGCATCATCTTCGCTGCAGATGAGACCTTTGAAGGTATCTGTTACAGCAAATGGCCCTTCTGCAAATCCATTATTGTAAACAGTAGTTCCAACTTTATAGCTATACACTACATCCTTTACCACATAAGAGAGTGTTTCTTCAACCGTGGCATATACATAAGCTTTTTTGCCATCGGTGGATAAAGTAGCAACAAGAACAGTAACTTTACCTTCGTCTTCCGTGAGTGAAGTATCTTTTCTGTCACTATTTTTGACCACAATATCCCAGTTCTTTGGATCTTCAATACAACCACTGGTGATAGGTTCATCAAAGGTAATGGTCAGCTTAGTACGGTAACCATCATTACTATAAGCAGAACCAATTACTGTGCTTACCGGTTTGGGGCATTCTTTATCAGTTGGTGGTGTAGTTGCTGTTGCCGTAGGCGTAGGTGTAGGTGTTGTTGCTGGTGTAGTAGGTTGACAACCAGCTACTAAAAGAATAGCTACTACAGAAATAGCTAACAATAACCAAGTAGTCTTTTTCATTTGATTCTCATACCTCCTTCAATTTTTGATTATTCTTTTTAGGGAGACCAAAGAAGAGGGGTAAACCCCCTGCGGGCGGTAAGGCTTTCCACTGTTTCGCCTTACCTTGGTTTACCGGATGCTCCACTCGAGACACCAGATAGATCTATTTACCCGGCTTTCTTCCTCTCGACCTCAGGAAGCTCTACCAGAAACATCCTTCTCCCTACAAATCTAATTATATACTACGAAAAGAAAAAAAGAAAGTTTCAGACAGTCTGCGACGCAGAAGAAAAAAAATCTAAAAAAGAAAAGAAAGCAAAAAATAAAAGATTAAAGATAAAGACAACGCCGGGGAAAATATCCCGGCGTGCCTACGGCGCTCCTCTTTTCCCCCTATTGTTATTTCACTCTCATCTTCGCTTCCCACGCATCACTCATCACTCTTCACTCATCACTCGTTACTCCTCTCACTCTCACCTTCGCTTCCCACGCATCACTCTTCACTCGTCACTGATTACTGCTTCCCCCCCGGAAGGGTGACGAAAGAAGTTTCCCTTTATTGCTATTGACACCCCTCTTTTCGAGTAGTATTATTACTCACAAAGGTAAATAATTATTTCTAATTATCTGGCAACCGAGCCAGGACCCAATTTTTAGATAAAGTAGGTGGGTTATTGAAATTAATGTTAGAGTCTTTAATTACCTCTCAAACTAGAATAAAGCTCTTGCTTAAATTTTTTCTCAACCCGGAGAGCAAGTCATATCTGCGGGAGCTGGCTGAGGAGTTTGGGGAGTCTACTAACTCCGTTCGCTTAGAGCTCAATCGGCTCACTCAAGCTGGTCTTCTCACCTCCGCGGAGAATGGGAGGACTAAAGTATATCAGGCCAACCCCAACCACCCTCTTTTCCCTGAAATCCAGAGTATGGTGCGCAAATTCACCGGGATTGACCAGCTCATCCCCCAGATTCTCTCCCAATTAGGGGAGATTCATTCTGCTTTTGTAACTGGTGACTATGCCCGGGGGATAGACTCTGGTATCATTGATCTTGTCATAGTAGGAAAAGTAGATGAGCTTTACCTAAAGAAGCTTATAGATAAAGTAGAAGGTCTCATCCATCGCAAAATCCGTTTTCTGGTTTTAAGTGATGAGGAGCTGGAGAAGCTCAAAGATACTCTAAAGATAGAGGAAGCAATTCCTTTGTGGGGGGAGAAAGACAGTGACGAGTGATGAGTGGGAAGCGAAAGTGAGAGTAAGAGTAAGAGGAGTAGCGAGTAATCAGTAATCAGTGATGAGTAATGCGTGAAGAATGGTATATGTGGAAAAGGAAGCAATTCCCCCGCTGTCATTCCCGAAATCTTTTATCGGGAATCCACTGAGGAAGGCTTTCTCTTCCTCAGTAGTCTTTTGCATTTTCTGTTTTTCTTTTAGTGTAGACTGGCTGTCTTTTTGGGGGATTATAAAGGGGCTTTGCCCCTTTATAGTTTTGGACCCCTGATAGGAGGTTCAGGGGGTGACGACACAGAGGGAAAGCCTCCGGGTTATTTTTGATTTTTTTCTTTTGTCTTTATGTTTTGGGAATCCAGGTATTTTTATCCTTTGTTTTTTATTTCTTCTATTTCTTCTCGGGAAAGGCCAGTATATCTCATTATTTTTTCTATATCTTCACCTGCTGCCAGCATTTGTTCAGCAACTTTTATTATCCCTCTTTCTATCCCTTGTTTTTCACCTTGTTTTTCAGCGTCTTTCAGAGACTTTTTGATCACTCTTTCCACATTGGATATCATTGTTTCCACCTCCTCTGGGTGAGATTTTTTCATAATACCAGTAATCTCCTCTTTCTTTACTGAACTTATACCCCGGGTTAAGATATTCTCTGTCCAGGAGATAAACAGTCTAAATTCTTCCGGCTCCATTTTCTTTATAACTCCAGACAGTTTCTTTAAGCGCTCAATGATTTCCGCTATACTTTTAGCCTGGTCTACTAAGAATACTGCCCCTAAAAGGTTAGAAAGCTGAAGGAGCTCTTCTTCCTGATAAGAATTAACATTGATCAGGATATACTGAAAATCTACTACCTGGTCTAAAAATAGCTCTGCGCTATTTAGAGTCTCTTTAAAATGCAGAGGCACTGTCCACTGTGCTTGACCATTGTATAAGACTATAGGAACAATGACTGGTAGACGGAAGCTCTTACGCTCTGCTTCTTTGTAAGAAACATTCTTAAAGATATCTCTCCATACCTCTGCCATATAAAGCAATAATCGATAAGGGATTAAAAAGTCAACAGTGGACTGTAATTCCATCAGGATATAGAAGATAACATCTTGTTCTTTCAGTCGAGCTCGATAAACTAAATCAGCCTCTTTATTTTTAAAGTCCTGGAGGATGAAAGATTTATCAATTCTCACCAAATCAGCTTCATCGATTTGCTCTGCCCAGCCAGTTTTGATGAAACTTCTCACTAACTGGATAAAAGCTTTCTTGCTGGAGAGTAGATACTTATATCCAGTATCATGGGGCATAGATATGTGTTCTTGCTCTTGGTTATCTGGCATATATGAGCACTCTCCTTTGATTTACTCCCTTTTATTATACCAGACTATCTTTAATTTTTTTGTTTTTAGCGCCGCAGGCTGTTCTGTCATGCCTGAAATTAGTAATCAGGCTTCCAAATGCTTTTACTGGGGGATATGAAGTTTATCCCCCAGTAGTTTTTTGCTTTTTTGTGTTTTTGTCTTTTCGGGGGTTATAAGGGGGTCTACCCCCTCATTGTTCTTTTTAATCTTACGCCGTAAGCTGTTTGTTTTTTTGCTTTTGGGGGTGATAGGGGGGCAGTTTCCCCTATAGTTATTTCACGCATCACGCATCACTCTTCACTCGTCACTGATTACTGCTTCCCCCCCGGAAGGGTGACGAAAGAAGTTTCCCTTTATTGCTATTGACACCCCTCTTTTCGAGTAGTATTATTACTCACAAAGGTAAATAATTATTTCTAATTATCTGGCAACCGAGCCAGGACCCAATTTTTAGATAAAGTAGGTGGGTTATTGAAATTAATGTTAGAGTCTTTAATTACCTCTCAAACTAGAATAAAGCTCTTGCTTAAATTTTTTCTCAACCCGGAGAGCAAGTCATATCTGCGGGAGCTGGCTGAGGAGTTTGGGGAGTCTACTAACTCCGTTCGCTTAGAGCTCAATCGGCTCACTCAAGCTGGTCTTCTCACCTCCGCGGAGAATGGGAGGACTAAAGTATATCAGGCCAACCCCAACCACCCTCTTTTCCCTGAAATCCAGAGTATGGTGCGCAAATTCACCGGGATTGACCAGCTCATCCCCCAGATTCTCTCCCAATTAGGGGAGATTCATTCTGCTTTTGTAACTGGTGACTATGCCCGGGGGATAGACTCTGGTATCATTGATCTTGTCATAGTAGGAAAAGTAGATGAGCTTTACCTAAAGAAGCTTATAGATAAAGTAGAAGGTCTCATCCATCGCAAAATCCGTTTTCTGGTTTTAAGTGATGAGGAGCTGGAGAAGCTCAAAGATACGTTGAAAATAGAGGAAGCAATTCCTTTGTGGGGGGAGAAAGACAGTGATGAGTAATTAGTGGGAGTGAGAGTGAGAGTGAGGGTGAAAGTGAAAAATGATAGAAAGCAATAACATATCACACCTCTCATCTTGCAGCATTTATCACATATTATATGGTATTATTTGGTTGGAGGTGATGTTGTGTCAAAGCTGGAGTTGGAGATACCTGAGGAGCTGGTTCAGTCACTGAAGCTTCCAAGGGATGAAGTTCCGGCGAGACTGAAAAGAGAGTTAGCTCTGCGGCTCTACGAGAAGGGCTTGCTTAGCTTTGGAAAAGCTCGTGAACTTGCTGGGATGACCAAGTGGGAGTTTTCCTATCTTTTGGGGGAAGAAGAGATTCCTCGCCACTATGATCTTGAAGAGTTTAACAAAGACCTCAATACCCTGGAAAAGCTGGATTGACTGTGGTCTGTAATTCTTAGATATTGATTGCCTTGAGCGCAATTGGTCAGCTGGATCTGTTGAGAAAACGATGTAAGGATGCGAAACTAATAGTCCCCGCTGCAGTATGGAAAGAAGTAGTGAAGATTATGGAGAGGCTGAGGTCATAACCCTGGCGCTGGAGAAAAAGACGGATTTAGTTCTGCTTGACGAGAAAGAGGCAAGAGAAGTTGCCGAAAAGTTGGGTTTCCGGGTTTTGGGAACGGTGGGTTTACTCATAGGGGCAAAACGAGAGGGACTTATTAAGAGTGTCCAAGAGAATTTAGATGCTTTACGGGAAAAGGCAGGGTTTCGGCTTAAGCCTGAACTTTATACACAAGTCTTGATAGAGGTTGGCGAACTATAATTAAACGTAAAACTCATTGTCACACTTCTTTACTTAACACTTGGTTTTTTTTATTCTGTCTTTGATTTTTTTGTTTTGCCCTGCAGGCTAATTACTTGCAAAGGTAAATCAGTGATGAGTGACGGGTGAAGGTGAGAGTGAGAGTCGGAGTGAACTCAAAAACTCCTAAAAACACGGGTAGTGGGCTGTTGTGATAAAATAAATGAAGCAAGATAATTCAGTGACCAGAGAGGAGAGAGACTTCCTGGAAGGGATATTCTTGTGACAAGAACAGCGATAGAGTTAACAGATGAGGAATTACAAGCTTACCAACATGCAGTCAAGCTTCGTGAGAAAGGAAAAAAGGGAGGAGCGGCGGAGCGCGAAAGACGAGCCTGGGCGCTTGCCCGCCGTGCTGCAGAGCTATTGCGAGAACGCTTCGGTGTTAGCCGGGTAGTGGTCTTCGGGTCTCTGGTGCATAAAGGGTGTTTTACTCAGTGGTCTGATGTAGATCTTGCAGCTTGGGGGCTTCGCCCTGAAGATACTTTTCGGGCGATGGGCGCGGTTCAAGATCTGGATTCTGAGATTATAATCAATTTAGTTGACGTAGAGACCTGTTCTCCTTCGCTTTTAGCAGTGATAAAAAAAGAAGGAGTTGAGCTGTGAGTGAGCGATATCTTGTGTTGGCAGCGCGCATCCGCCAAGAACTTGGGACCCTGGAGAAGGTTATTACTCGCGCCAAACGTGCTCTTGCGCTTGCCCACAAATATCCCGATGATGAAGATCTGTATCTTGATGCAGTAGCCCTGAACTTGCATGATTTCTACACTGGTTTAGAACGAACTTTCCGTCACATTGCGGCCACCCTTGATGAGGCGGTGCCACAGAGCCGTGACTGGCATCAGGAACTCTTAAGGCAAATGGCTGAAGAACGTCCACAGATTCGTCCAGCAGTTATCTCAGAGGAAACTCGAGAGTCATTGGATGAATACCTTCGCTTCCGCCATGTGGTTCGGAACATTTATGCTTTCGAATTTGATTCAGAGCGTTTAGGAAGATTGGTACAAGGCTTAGATTTTGTTTTTCCTCGGATAAATAAAGAACTTCAAGCTTTTGCCCAATTCTTGGAAAGATTGGTAGGATAGTGATGAGTGATGCGTGAGAGTGAAAGTGAAAGTGAGAGTGAAAAATGGTAAAAAGCAATATCGTCTCGCATTTCACTTCTTGCAATCTTGTT
>ENA-UPSB01002761-UPSB01002761.1-bioreactor-metagenome-genome-assembly--contig:-NODE-2761-length-15363-cov-5.614450_pt1 | contig 15363 bp, 13 predicted proteins | sample MGYA00238182_ERZ773286 | MGnify/ENA primary metagenome ERZ773286 (study PRJEB29026, sample SAMN07631240) | bioreactor metagenome | isolation source: Switchgrass digestor | place: USA: Dartmouth... | reverse complement strand
TTCATGTTTATCTTCTCCGTGACAATCATCATTGTAATTTGAAGGAGATGAATCCATGACCATACAGGATAAAAAGTATAGGTTGATTGACTTCATTCTGATCCCCTTTAAAACTTCACCCGTGCTTACCATCATTCGGATAGCCGACATAACAGCATATGCACTGCTGCCGTCACTGCAGGTACTGGCTACGGCAAGCTTTGTGGACACAGCTGTCGACATGTTTAATAATGGTAGGAGTATAAACAGGATATATGCACCTTTGTTTTTTTTGATGGCCATCATCGCTTATCAGAATATTAGCTTGGTTATTACGAACTTAGCCAACACCAGGCTAAATATGAAGCTTAATGAACAGTTCAGGACCGCTGTGGTGGAAAAGCGTGCAAAGCTTGAATACTCTCATATAGAAAATAACGATACCTGGGAGCTTATAAACAGAGCCTGCGCTGATCCGGCGGGCAGAATAAGCGGTGGTTTTGATATAATTTTGTGGATGGCGGCTACAATCATCAGAGTCGGCTCCATTCTCACAATTCTGATGACACAGGTGTGGTGGGCGGCTATAGTTATAACTGCCTTTTCCGTCCCCCTTTTCTATATTTCATTGAAGAGCGGCAAGGTTGAATATGAAGCCCACAAGGAAGCGGCAAAGCATCAGAGGCGGGCCGGATACCTCCAAAGCATCATCACGGGCAGGGACAATGTTGAAGAGCGTACCATGTACTCCTATACGAAAGATATTAATAAAAAGTGGTATGAAAAATATGAGATTGCCCGAAAAATCACCCTGAAAACCCAGGCAAGAAACTTCGTTAAAATGAAAGGTGCCAGCCTCATAACTTTACTGATCTCTGTACTTATTTGTGGCGTATTGATATTTCCCCTCGGGACGGGTGCCATAACGGCAGGAATGTTTATGGGACTGGTTACCGGCACCTTTGGTTTGGTGCAGATGATGTCCTGGAACCTTTCCTATATCACAAGGGAAATCGCCAATAACAGGGAGTATCTTAAAGACCTGACGGAATTCAGCAAGCTTTCGGAAACAAAGGATGCTCTCTCCCTGCCGGATGACAGGATACAAAAAGCCGAATTCCGCTCCGTTGAATTCAGAAATGTATCCTTTAAATATCCCGGCACGGATAAATATATCCTTAAAAACCTGTCGATGAAGCTGGAAGCAAAAATGCACTATGCCTTTGTAGGCGTAAACGGTGCGGGAAAAACCACCCTTACCAAGCTGCTTACAGGACTATATGATAATTTCGAGGGTGAAATACTCATCAACGGTAAAAGCATCCGGGATTACAGCATGGCGGAGCTAAAAGGCATGTTCAGTGTGGTGTACCAGGACTTTGCCAAATACTATATCACCTTAAAAGACAATGTTGCGCTGGGAAACATTTTAAAAATGGATTATGACAGGGTAAAGCAGGCCTTGAATATTGTAGAGCTTACTGAAACAGTTGAAAAGCTTCCCGATGGGATTGACACATACCTGGGCAAAATCAAGGAAAAGGGTGTCGACATATCCGGAGGGGAATGGCAGAGGCTTGCCATTGCGAGGACCCTGGTCAGCAATGCACCGGTATATATTCTTGACGAACCGACTGCATCCCTGGATCCCGTAGCCGAGAGCAATGTTTATGAAATGTTTGGGAGGGTAACCACCGGAAAGGCTGCGATATTCATCACCCACCGCCTGGGAGCGGCAAAGCTTGCCGACGAAATACTGGTCATTGATGATGGCCGGGTTGTGGAAAAAGGGAGCCATAGCGCGCTTATGAAAAAAGGCGGCCTGTACGCCCGGATGTTTGAAAGCCAGAGAAGCTGGTATAAAACAGAAGAGGAGGTGCCGGCATAGATGAAAAAGGCGGAAAAAGTTAAAAAGCCCAGTGTCATAAAAGTTGTAATAAAGCTTTTGCCTATGGCGTTTACTGCTGCACCGCTTCTTTTTATCCTGTCGCAATTGCTTGGCATAATCCATGGCGTTTCCTAGGGGCTCATCCCTTTATTCACCCAGAGGTTTTTTGACAGTGCAGAACTTTTGGTGGATAAAAAAACCGGTTTGCCATCGGTCATACTTGCTCTCGCTGCCCTTGGGATTATCCATCTGGCAAGCCAGGTATTAAATGGCGTGGCAAATTACATTCCCCAGGTTTATGCGGAAAAAGCCAAAGGCAAGCTGTCTCAAAGGATACATGATAAGATGAGCAGGATTTCACCGATATGCTTTGAGGACACAAACATGCTGGACGATATAAATAAGGCCGAACAGGGTAAAGAAAACGCTGTATGGTTTGTCCTGACTTTCTTGCTGATATTCACCTTTTATGTGCCGTATTTTGCCATTATGGCTTCTTATCTTTTCAGCCTAAAGCCGATACTGGCTTTAGCAATTATAATTGTATACATACCTACGGCATTAACCCAGTTGATAAGAAGCAGGGTATTTGCCAGACTGGAGGATAAATCCGCGCCGGTAAGGCGTGAGTATGAATACTATGAAAGCTGCATCGCAGGCAGGGAATATTTTAAGGAAACCAGGCTTCTGGGAGGTTTTGAGTATTTTAAAAAGCTTTACAGTGACAGCCTGGCTCTCATGAACAAGTTGAAGTTTAAGGCGGATGTAAAGACAAACCTTTGTGAACTTGGCATGAAGATGGTGACGGTGGCGGGCTATTTTGGAATCCTCTGGCTTTTGTTTGATGCCCTGATGAAAAAGGAAATAACAGTGGGAGCCTTTGCTGCAATTTTTTCCTCCATGGGAACGATTTTTGCCATCATGGAGGAGGTAGTGTGCCGTCACATTGGCCAAATGGCACAGAATGTGGCTACGATACAGAATTTTATAAATTTTCTCAGCATTGATGAGAGGAAGGGCGTGGACATAGAAATCCCGGAAAGCTCGGACATCTATTTGAAAAATGTTTCTTTTTCCTACCCGGGTGCGGAAGAAAAGGCAATAGAGGATGTGAGTTTCACTATCAGAAAGGGTGAAACCATTGCCATTGTAGGCGAAAACGGATCGGGCAAGTCAACCCTGATAAGGCTGATTACGGGACTTTACCTGCCGGACAGCGGTGATGTGTTGTATGGTGACATCAATACCAGGGATGTATCCATGAAATCGCTTTTTGGCAATATGTCCGCAGTGTTTCAAAAATACCAGAAATATCAGCTTACCTTAAGGGAAAACATAACCATCAGCCAGATCGACCGGGAGACAGCACCGGAAAAAGAATTGGATGAGGTTGCAGCCATGTCGGGTTTCAGCAAGGATGACGCCGACTTTACCAATGGATATGACACAATGCTGTCCCGGGAGTTTGACGGTGTTGACTTATCCGGTGGGCAATGGCAGAGGATAGCCATCGCCAGGGGACTTTTCAGAACGCATAATCTGGTGGTGCTGGACGAACCTACCGCTGCCATCGATCCTCTGGAAGAGACCCGGGTTTACAACCGGTTTGCCAACATTTCACGGGATAAGACCGCAATTATAGTAACCCACCGCCTGGGTTCGGTGAGGCTGGCAGACCGCATAGTTGTCCTGAAAAAAGGAAAACTTGTTGAAATGGGTACCCATGATGAGCTTATGGAAAACAACGGGGAATATGCAAGGTTATATGCCGCCCAGGAGCAGTGGTACCGGTGAGGAGGTGCTGCAGCCACGGTAAATCACTAACTGCACACCTGTTTATTATGATTTGTGCCTGGATGAAAAGAACAGTAAATGTTATTGCTTCATATAAGCTTCCGTATGGTGCTGTGCCTGGAAGTTCCGGTCTTCCGTGGCTGTATTTGGACTGTTGATGGCCAGCATCTTGACAATTTCTATGAGTTCCGCCAATTTTTCCTCGCTTTCTGCAAACTGCCGAACATCGCCACCCACGATCTTTTCCGCGTCTGACCGGGTGTAGGTATATTCAAAGGCAGTGGAGGAAAGGGATTTGTCGTTCCAGTGGCCCAGGTGGGTTATCTCATCCACATTGTCGATCAAGGCAAAAAGCAGGATGGAATTTCTCAAGAATTGCTCTTCACCTACTTCAATCTTATCATCTATCAGATCATAGTGATATATAACCCCATAGGGAGGTTCTGAAGTGAGAAGCTCCAGAATTCCGCGGGTAACGCCTTGTGGCAGGGGCATACCGTTCAAGAGGGCGCTCACCTTTACATGGTTGCCCACATACTGGGTTTTGTTCTCCATAAGAAATTTAACATCATAGGAAGCCTTTTTCTTTATGCCGGAGATAAGGCTTTCCAGCCTGCCGAGGGTATCTTTCCGGTTGACAAGATTGAATCTGAGGCTGGGTTTTACATTATTATTAACCCACACAGGGTCGATATGGACGATACAATTGTATTCTTCGGCTGCATCATCGGTGCCGTAATATAAATATATGGAATAACGGCTGTCGGTTTCTTCGCTTCTGGACATATTTATTTCCTTTTTTGAAATGCGTATATTTTCTATAATTGATATCGCCTGACCTACTTCCCTTGCATCGATCAAAATATATTCATCACCGGTAATGTTGTTTACAATTCGCACCTTGGCCGTCGACCTCAGCATGCTTTCGCTCAGAAAACTCTTGGGATGCTCCAGAATGCCTATGGCGTTTACGGGGTTGGAAACCAGCATAACGGTGAGTATTATTACTGCGACCATAGAAGCAATGACTATCCAGAATGCCGGCTTTTTATAGTCAAGTATATTCTTTATTCTCGCTTTTACATTGCTCTCCCCGAAAGCCAGGGGACCTGGAGCAGGCACCTTCTTCTGTGATGCCAGGGCGAGCAGGGATCTGCTGTAGCTGGTGACTTTAAGACCGGATGTTTTTTGAAAGACCCGTTCATCGCAGGACATCTCCATGTCCCGGGTCATCAGGGAAAAACACAGCCACATAATGGGGTTGAACCAGTGCAGGGAGAGGGCCAGGAAAGCCACAAGCTTTACAATATGGTCAAACCTTTGGATATGGGTCTTCTCATGGAGAAGTATATATTCCCGTTCATCTCCCGTGAGGTTTAAGGGGAGATAGATTTTTGGCTTCACAAATCCACATACAAAAGGGCCGCGTATGAGGTCACTTTCATAGATATTTCCGGAAACCAGCGTAGCCATGCTGATTCTCTTCTTCAGGCGCAGGTAGGTAACGGCTGCATATACCAGCATGACAGCAATACCTGCAAGCCAGATCAGTGTGCCGATAGCAACCAGGGCCTCCATGGGGTTCAATTTTGCCAGGGGTGCTGCTGCAGCCGGTATGGAGCCATTAAAGGCAGAATTTATATTGTCCCAGGCGATATATACTGCGGGTAGTTTTATCATGCCAGCATCCTGGGGTATGTACCGGGTTGGTGATGCACCGGTTCGTGCCAATGGCATGAAGCCCAGCAGGCTTAACCTGGATGAAAAGCTGAAAGGGCAGACAAGCCGGAAGAGCACCGCACTCCAAAGGGCGTAGGAAAACACTTTTGGGGATTTCCTGAGCAACAGGCGGGCGATTATAACGGCAACAGCCACAAGGCTTGCTGTAATGCTCATGTTAAGCACAGATAGAAACATCTTTTCCAAAAACTCCATAATCAGCCCTCCTTATGGCTTTCTATCAGCTTTTTGATTTCCTCGGCTTCATCATCCGAAAGGGTTCTGTCGTTTAAAAAAGCTGCTATGAACTTAGGGAGTGAACCGTCAAAAGCTTTTTCTATGATGGTTTCACTTTCATATTTTTGAACCTGCTCCCGCTTGGCAACGGAAGTCACAATGGAATTTTCATTTTTGAGCATTCCACGGTCAATAAGCTTTCTGAGCACGGTGTATGTGGTTGTCCTCTTCCATCCCAGCCTTTCCCGGCATATTTCGGTTAGCTTTCGGGTGGTGAGAGGTTCCGCATCCCACACAATGCGCATGAACTTGAATTCTGCGTCAAACAGTTTGTATTGTTCCATGATCGATACCTCCCAAAGAATGTCTATTGCGATAGACAATATTAGTCTATCACGATAGACAACATTTTGTCAATAAAAAATATCAAGCTGCCTTACAGAGGGTGCATGAAAGGAAAACAGCATGATATTCCGTAAAGAGGTAGAATAAATCGTTTAGAAAAAACACTCAATGGTCATTATTTCACAAAACTTCCTTTTTGATTTTTGGACTGTAAATACTTTATTCCAATTGACCTTGACTCCCTGCGGTAGGGCTAAAGAGACTTGGAGATAAGGAAGAAAGAAAAATGAACAAAGATGCTTCAGCGGGAACCGGAAAGTTTTTTTTCATAGGAAACTGTTCCTTTAAAGTCCAATCTGCAAGTCCCCGTTTGCGTATTTTACAACTAGATAATGGTCATAATTAAAAATAGGTGATAAAAAATGAGAGGTAGAATAAGAAGAGGAAGCAATGCAGGGAATGAAAACATCAGCCCTGATAATACACATAGCAATTCATATGAGCCGATACCGGGAACGATTAAAGCTGTTAAAGCCAGGCTCAGCGAAATTTTCTCCGGCTGCAGCGATTTTACCCATAGGGAGATCTCATACAGGAAAAACAGCTTGATTAGAATATTGGTGGCATATATCAATGGTTTTGTTGACAAGAGGGCATTGAACCAGGATGTTATCCATCCGCTCCTTGACTTTTTGTCAAATGCGGAATCAAATGAAAGCGGCCGCATATATGAGCAGCTCAAAGAATGGGTGGTCATCAACAACGACATAAAAGAAGCCAATGATATGGGACAGGCAGTGGATAATATCCTGTCGGGAGAAGCCTTGCTTTTTATTGATGGAGAAAGCAAGGCTCTGGTTATTGGAGTGAAAGACCCACAGGGCAGGCAGGTGGCAGAACCCGATACAGAAGTTTCAATAAGGGGGTCAAGGGAAGGTTTTGTGGAGAATCTGTTCAGTAACATCATTCTCATCCGTAAGAGGATTAAGAATCCCAACCTGAAAGTGGAAATGATTAAATTGGGAGAACAGACCATGACTGACGTTTGCATCTGTTATATCAAGGAAATTGCCAATGAAAAGCTTGTCAGCGAAGTGAAAGAAAGGCTAAAAAGAATTAAAACCGATGCTATACTTGATACCGGAATCATCGAGCAGTACATTTCGGACAGCCGCTTGTCTCTTTTTCCTACAGTGGGGAATAGTGAAAAATGCGATAAGCTGGCCGGAAAGCTTCTGGAGGGGCGTATAGCCATATTTTGCGACGGTACGCCTTATGTACTGACAGTCCCTTATCTCTTCATAGAATCCATACAGACTACGGATGATTACTATGACCATGCTTATTTTGCAACCTTTATGCGTATACTGCGCCTGGTGGCGCTGATAGTGTCAAACCTGCTGCCGGCCATGTATGTGGCACTGGTCAGTTTCCATCATACGGTAATCCCGTTCAAGCTGATGATTACTCTGGCGGCTTCGCGGCAGGGCATTCCTTTTTCTCCTTTTGTTGAAGCAGTGTTGATGATAGTAGCCTTTGAACTCCTGCGTGAGGCAGGCGTCCGCATGCCAAGGTCCATCGGCCAGGCACTGAGCATTGTGGGGGCAATTGTGCTGGGTGAGGCTTCGGTGTCTGCGGGCATTGCCAGCAACCTGATGGTGATTATAGTAGCCATCACAGCTATTTGCAGTTTTGTTGTGCCCCCTCTCATCAGGGCAACCATGCTGCTGCGTTTTGCATTCCTTGTTGCAGCCAACTTTTTGGGTTTCCTTGGAATTTCCTATTTGGCTGTGGCTGTTTTAATACATCTCTGCGGGCTGCGTTCCTTTGGTATTCCCTATATGGCGCCTTTCTCGCCGCTTACGGCCGCTGATCTCAAGGACTCTTTCCTGGCAGTGCCCGTTTGGGCCATGGTTACCAGGCCGAGGATATTGCGGCAGGAATATGCCAAGGGTTCAAAAGGAACAAAACGCCAGGAGGTAAAGATAAAGCAGTAATGTGCAGGAAACTTAAAAAACAGACGGGCATGGTCCTGATCTTTTTTCTTATACTTCCCTTGCTGCTAACCGGTTGTTGGAACAACAGGGATCTGACTGAAATAAATATAGTGGTAGGTCTGGGATTGGAACGAACAGAAAAAGGCAATGTTCTTTTGACCGTCCAGGTGGTGGAACCTGCAGCAATCCAATCCGCGTCTTCTGAAGGCGGAAAGGGAGGAGGTTCGCAGCCCAAACCTGTGTTTGTCAAGTCCTATGAAAGTGAAACCGTATTCGATGCAGTGAGAGGAATGCTGTCCATTGTTGACAAAAAGCTGTTTTTTAGCACGGCTCAGGTTCTTATCCTCGGTGAAAGGCTTTCACAGGATGGCATAGAAGAAGTTTTGGATTTTTTCCAAAGAGACCAGGAAATAGATTATACAATGGATGTTCTTGTTGCGAAAGGTACAACCCCCAGGGAAGTCCTTGAAATGGGAAACGATATGGATTCCATACCGGCAGTGTATATACGAGAGTTGGCAAAAAACACCGCTTGGCGGGGAACGGTGAAGAGGACATTGCTGATTGAATTGTTTAAGGATATGGGCTGCAACGGAAAGCAACTTGCCATTGGACAAATATCAAAAGCCGGAGATGGAGAAGTCGGTACAGAAGGCATGGCTGTTTTCAAGGATGGAAAGCTGGCAGGCTGGCTGAACTCATATGAAACGCGAGGATACCTGTTTGCTACAGATGAAGTGAAAAGCACAATTGTGAACATTCCTGCAGATACGGGCAAAATAGCGATGGAAATTATAAGATCAAAAGGGAAAATTGATGTGGTATTTGAAAACAGTGAACCAGTCATGCTTACCGTCAAGGTGAAGCTTGAGGCTAATGTGGGAGGATATGAAGGAAGAGGGAGATTGGACTCGGCGGACAGTTTGCATGCACTGGAAAAGGTTCTGGGAGAAAAAATAAAAAAAGAGATAATGATGGCACTGCAGAAGCTCCAAACGGAGTATTCAAGCGATATATTCGGTTTCGGCACATATGTGCACAAATACCACCCCCAGTATTGGAAAAAGGCAGGGAAAAACTGGGATGCCATATTCAGCAGGCTTCCGGTGGATATTCAGGTGGATGCAAGGATAATGAGGACAGGCATTGTCAAAGATCCGATAAAAAAGGAAGAATGACATCATGATAAATGTTGTGGTGATATTTATTATTCTGGTTTTTTATGATTTTCAAAAATTCATACGAAAAAAGGAACCTGTAAGGGTGTTTGTTCTGTATAGCTTCTTTATGGCAGCAAGCCTGATTGTCAGTTTGCTTCTGGCTGCGGGAAAAAGGCCATCCAGCCCCTCCCAATGGATAGAAGCAGCACTAAGGAGGTTTGGAGTATTGAAGTGATGGAAAAAGCACGGATATCAAGCATTCAGATGTTTCTGCTTTTATCGGGCTTTCTTTTTGGAAGCACTGTGATATTGGCTCCCGCCCAGGGAGCAAAAAATGATGCATGGTTGGCCATGCTCCTTGGAGGAGCAGGCGGCGTTTTGCTGATGGGGATTTATGCGGCTATAGCATCGCTGAACCCGTCAAAGACCCTGGTGGATATTCTGAGGGAAAGGATGGGAAAAGTTGCCGGCAATATTGTTGCCGTCCTGTATATATGGTATTTCATCCATCTGGCTTCCCTTGTGCTCAGGAATTTTGGCGAGTTCATCTGCACGGTGACTTATCCGGAAACTCCTATTGTTGTAGTGATAGGGCTTTTTGCAGTTGTTTTGCTATATGCAGTTAACAGTGGTATAGAGGTGATAGGAAGGATAAGCGAGCTGCTGGTACCTGTTATACCTTTAGTAGTCCTCATTATCAGCCTGTCGCTTATCACAGTCCATGATTTCACGGCTTTCCTCCCTATCCTGGAAAACGGCATTGCGCCCGTGCTCAAAGCGGCTTTTGGGTTTATCGCCTTTCCCTTTGGAGAAACCGTTGCATTCCTGATGCTGTTCCCACATTTAAACAAAAAGGAAAGGCTAACAAAAATAGTAGTTTCATCAGCGATAATTTCAACTTTATTGGGAATAATGGTTTTTTTTAGAGACACATTTGTTCTGGGAAGTGATTTGATAGCTCATTCTACATTTATCCCCCATTTGACATCACTGCTCATTCCAGGGCTTAACGTAGAATCGCTTGTAGACATAAACTTGCTGATCGGCGGGGGAGTAAAGGTTTCGATTTGCGTTTATGCGGCTGCACGAGCCTTAAGCCAGGTAGCGGGATTTGATGACTACAGGAAACTGAGTGGGGCGATTTTCACCTTTTGTGTCGTACTTTCCATATGGTTGTATGAAAATGTGCTTGAGATGTTCAATTGGGCTACAAGCATATGGCCATACTATTCCGTTCCCCTTCAGATTGTTGTCCCCCTGCTGTTGCTTTTGCTGTCTTCGAAGAAAAAAAACAAGGTATCAAAAGCAGATATGAAAAGCTGAAACTGTGAAAGGGACAGTTTTGCACCGTGGCTTGGATGTAATGCATGAATCGTGATGAACCCAATTTGACCGGCAGAGTGTTTTTTTATTGCACGGCAGCTTCGGCATTGCCGCAAAGAAGCAATTTGTATAAGGCTATCTTGCTAATCCGCTGTTTTGGTTTTTCTCCAGCATTTTTTTTATGATGTCGCGGGTGAGGATATGAAGAGAGCTGCGATCTTCCTCATTCAGGTCTGCCATATAAATTGGTTCCCCGTATTCGATCACCACATGGGTGCTCCTGATCCATGGCAAATGCTTTTCATATATCTTGTCTGCGTTATTTATTGCTACAGGAATTATTGGGCATCCGGTTTTGGTGGCCAGCTTGAAGGTCCCTTTCTTAAAGGGAAGCATGTCAATATCCCCCGTAAAATTCCTTTTGCCTTCAGGGGCTACGAAAAGGGAATATCCCCTTTTTATCATATCCACGCCTTTTCTTATGGCTTTCAGCCCATTTCTGATGTTTTTCCGGTCTATGAAAATGCAGTTCAGCAACAGCATCCATATATTGAGAAAAGGTATTTTTGCCAGGCTTTTCATGGATATAAAGCCTGCTGCGGCAGGTACGGTGCAGTAGCAAATCAGTATGTCAAAATAGCTGCGGTGGTTGAAAATAAATAATGCCGCTTCCTTTGCAGGGACTCTTTCCGTTCCGATGACGGTTATTTTAACACCGCTTAGAAATAATATGATCTTGCTGACGGTTTTGATAATACCCTGTGCCGTTTTTGCCCTCCGGCGTGAGCCCAAGAGGCCTGAAACAATAACAATCCCATAAAGCGGTATGCTCAATAGGGCAAAAACACCCAGGAACAGCGCTGTCAATATCGTTCTCACTGCGGTACCCCCCCTTTTTTGAAACTGATTCTCACCCAAAGTGAATACAGGGTGGAAAGGCATCATGGGCTTTGGAAAGACGCCTTTTATATATCATTATTATACCTCGCAACAAAGCTCTTATTAATGTCGCCATATCGGGCGAATGGCCTTGTTTGCCGTCGGATGATGTCTAGGTTTAGGCAAAATTTCTGTCATTGCTTTTAAAAAGCCGGTGTTTTTCAAAACCATACAAGCATTGACATGGTCTTTTCGCACCTTATATTCAATACCTTCCTGAGACGGAGAACTAACATGACAACATTCGGAACGATACGGAAAAATAAACCTGAGTATGGATTTTGAGTGATATGAAAATGATAAAAAGGGTATAAAACATATATAAACGTTGGAACAAGATTTAGGAGGAATAACGGATGAATGAAAGACGACCGGTTGTTTTAGTGGTGATGGACGGTGTGGGCTTAAATGAAAGTGAATATGGAAACGCTGTTAAAGCTGCATATACACCAACTTTGGACAGACTGATGCGAACATGCCCGAATACGGCAATAAAAGCTCATGGGACAGCTGTAGGACTGCCTTCGGATGAGGATATGGGCAACAGCGAGGTTGGACATAACGCTCTTGGCTGCGGACAGATTTATGCCCAGGGAGCAAAGCTTGTGAACTTATCCATTGAAAACGGAAAGCTGTTTGCATCAAACACATGGAAGACGGTGATAAACAACTGCATTGAAAACAAGTCGGTGCTGCATTTTATCGGGCTTCTATCCGATGGGAACATTCATTCCAACATCGCTCATTTAAAAGCCATGTTGAAGAGGGCAAAAGAACAGGGAGTTTCAAAAGTCCGGATCCACATCCTGCTGGACGGAAGAGATGTGGAAGCCACTTCCGCTTTAAGGTATGTGGACGAACTGGAAAGCCTGCTTTCTGAACTCAACTGTGAGGACTTTGACGCAAGGATAGCATCGGGCGGGGGACGAATGAAGATAACCATGGACCGTTACGAAGCCAACTGGGATATGGTCAGATTGGGATGGGACACTCATGTTCTGGGCATTGGCAGGCAGTTTGAAAGCGCAACCCAGGCGATTGAAACTTACAGAAAAGAGTTGGGGGTCATAGATCAGGATCTTCCACCGTTTGTAATAGCGGAGGACGGGTTGCCGGTAGGTATCATCGATGACAATGACAGTGTCATTTTCTTCAACTTCAGAGGAGACCGGGCCATTGAGATTACCAGGGCCTTTGAAGATGAAGAGTTTGACAAGTTTGACAGAAAGCGATACCCGAAAGTTGTATTTGCCGGCATGCTGCAATACGACGGAGATCTGAAAATTCCCAAGCGCTACCTGGTAGAACCGCCGGACATTAAGAATACTCTTTCGGAACTGCTGGTGCGGCATGGCCTAAAGCAGTATGCCGTATCGGAGACGCAGAAATACGGCCACGTCACATACTTCTGGAACGGCAACAGGCTCGAAAAGTTTGACGAGGCTCTGGAAGTATTCGAGGAAGTGCCGTCGGACAAAGTCCCGTTTGAGCAGCGCCCATGGATGAAAGCTGCTGAGATTACCGACAAGCTGATTGAAGCCATCCGGTCCGGGAAGTACGCATTCATGCGGGCAAACTTTCCCAACGGTGACATGGTGGGACACACCGGTAGCTTTCCTGCTGCGAAAATTGCAGTGGAAGCCGTGGATTTATGCCTTGAAAGGATTGTGAAAGCCGTTGATGAAGCGGGTGCAATACTGATTGTGACCGCAGACCACGGAAATGCAGATGAAATGTATGAAAAGGCAAAAGGTGACGAACCCCCGAAGGCTAAAACAGCTCATACCTTAAATCCGGTTCCTTTTATCATATATGACAATCTGGAAAAACATGAGATTAAGAAAGGATCTTTCGGTCTGGCGAATGTTGCCGCAACGGTAGCGGATCTTCTTGGATTGGAGAAGCCGGATGTGTGGGAGGAAAGCATTATATCCTGTTAAGGTTTGCAAGGAATACAGCTTATATTTAGTGACACAGCACCATGTATTTGTGGAATACTTATAAAACGTAAGATCTGCTCTGTAATTTTGGAGGATATGAGTGGAAAAAATTTTGATCAGACAAGCCTGGAATATGAAAAAGTCAGCAGTGCTCAGCAGCTAATTTCCATGCTTGTTGATATGTTTAATCTCCTTAAAGGGAGAAATAACCGTAAAATTTTTGCAATCGGTATTTCATGCATAGGGCCTGTTGATGTCCATAAAGGATCAATTGCGAATCCACCAAACTTCTTTGGTATCAGGGATGTGCCTATTTGCGGCATATTGCAGCAGGAAACCGGATTACCCTGTTTTATTATCAATGACGCCAACGCTTGAGAAAGTGTTGGAAAATAAAATAAAAGACAGGCCATTAATTGCAAAAAGCATGGAAATCCAGGTAAAACGTTCAGTATTTATGGGTGATGCACCGCTGTATGGGGCGATTGCGGCAGTAATGGAACGGATTTTTACCGGTTTGGATGAAAAATTGTTGAGCAGCTTTATGACAAATTTGTAGAAGATTTAATAACGTAAATAACGTAAAGCGGGAAAGGGCATAATACAGCAAGCATAAATAGAAGTTTGTCGAATAAGACAAACTTCTATTTATGTCATTTTTCATCACACATATAAAAGCAAAGCCAGGACAATATGATCCATCTTCATTTTATTTTGGCTTCTCCAATCATCTGGTAATTTCTGACATACGAAATCCTTTCCGAAATCCCGGAAACCGTCCTTACCTCTTTTTGCTGCAAGACAGCTCAACTCTTCTGAGAATCTGCCTTAACGCATGAAAATCTGGAGAGTAGAAAGTAAACCTTGTATAGTTCAGAAAAGTTGTTATTTAAATCTCATTTGAATATCGTGGACATGAAAAATGCCGGGCTCGCATGAGAATGGTCCGGAAATTTAAACCTACAAATTGGTGATGGCGGAGGGTTAGGGATTTGAACCCTAGATACCTTGCGGTACACTGGTTTTCGAGACCAGCTCCTTCAGCCACTCGGACAACCCTCCATCTTTAAATCATCCAAGTGTCCGGACAGAACCCCTGGACAGAATAACTTAAAATCCATATCCATTCAGACTCTGAGGACAACACTAATAAAACCAAGGTTTTCGGCCACGTGAGTTCCCCATTGCCCAACACATTTTTTCGATCAGCATTATGTTTCCTGCAAATCAAATAAAACTTGCTGTAAGAAACCAAATATGAGGAATAGCATATATATTTTACAGTGATTCCGCTCCGAATGCAAGGGCAAAATTTGCATGTATACCGATTATGTAGATTTTCGCTTTCTCAGTTCCCGGAAGAACTTTTTCAAAATTTCCGAGCATTCGTCCTCGAGTATTCCATATGTCACCTCAACCTTGTGGTTGAACTGCCCGACATTAAGCACATTTATCACTGAGCCTGCGGCACCGGCCTTGGGATCGGGAGCTCCGATAAACAGCCGCTTGATCCGGGCCTGTATTATAGCCCCGGCACACATGGTACAAGGCTCCAGGGTCACATACATGTCACAATCATTCAGACGCCATGTTCCCAGTTTTTTGGAGGCTTTCCGTATTGCTGCCATTTCAGCATGGATGGTTGGGTCCTGCTTGAGTTCCTTAAGGTTGTGCCCCCGGGAGAGTACTTTCCCGTCTTTGACTATTACGGCACCCACTGGGGTTTCATCCTTGTCATAGGCTTTGTGAGCTTCTTTTAAAGCCTGTTTCATGAACCATTCATGGTCATGCCCGGATTTATCGGACAATTTCGTATCTGCTGCCGTCAAGCTGCATGCTACCTCCATAAAACCAGAATAGGTTGAGGGTTGAAAGTCCCGCTTAACGCGGAGTACAAAAATAAAAAGGATTATTGCAATCCTTTTTGGTTTTTGAACTTACTTTATTAAAGATCGGCAAAATGCCAATCCCATTAAAAAAGATGGTGCGCCCAAGAGGATTCGAACCTCCGGCCTGCGGTTTAGGAAACCGACGCTCTATCC
>ENA-UPSB01002748-UPSB01002748.1-bioreactor-metagenome-genome-assembly--contig:-NODE-2748-length-15418-cov-5.981644_pt1 | contig 15418 bp, 9 predicted proteins | sample MGYA00238182_ERZ773286 | MGnify/ENA primary metagenome ERZ773286 (study PRJEB29026, sample SAMN07631240) | bioreactor metagenome | isolation source: Switchgrass digestor | place: USA: Dartmouth... | reverse complement strand
TGAAGATTTCTATTTCTCACCGGCATAGCCGGTGGTTTATTTCGCTAAAGCTCAAGAAAAGCGAAGAAGCCAAAGGACTTCTTCGCTTTTCCACTATCCGATATAGTTGCGCGGGTTCATAATCTGACCTTTGTACCGCACCTCGAAGTGCAGGTGGTTGCCGGTGGCGTTGCCGGTACGTCCCACCGAGGCGATAACATCTCCCTGGTTGACGTACTGCCCCACCGAGACGTGAATGGCGCTGGCGTGGGCGTAAAGGGTGGTGTAGCCGTTGCCGTGGTCGATGATGACGTATCGTCCGTATCCGACACCGCTGTTGACCACACGCACCACCCGGCCTGCCGCTGCGGCAAAGATGGGGGTGCCGGAGGGGCGGGGAATATCCACGCCGGTGTGGCCGGGATAACCGCCCAAACCTACGTTGATGACACCGCCAACCGTGGGCCACATAAAGCCGGAGCTGTTGACGCGAGCGCCGCCGCTGGAAACAATGTTCTGCGGATTGTTGGTGCCCACAATGACTTTTTCGGTGATGGGGGCGCGAATCAGCACCCGGTCCAGAATTTCACGGCTTACCTCCACTCCGTTGACGGTGGAGATGGCGGCGGTCACCCGCTGTAATCCCGGCTCGCCTTTGACGCTGACCATCCGGTAGCCCTTGACGTAGGTGGAGGTTTCCACTTCTTCCACTTCGTAAGGCACTTCTTCTTCATAGACGGTGGTGTAGGTGTTCATCACCGACATAAAGGGGCGGGCCTGGTTCAGCAGCAATTGTTGCCCCGGTAAAAGCCCCGTCTCTTCCAGGAAGGGGTTGAGGGCCACAATGCTGTCGTAAGAAAGTCCGGTTTTGGTGGCAATCAAAGAAGGAGAGTCTCCGTATTCCACGGTATAGATTTCGTCCACCGTTTCATAGGAGCGGATTTTTGCCTTAAGGCTCTTGAAATCCACAATGGAGCCGAGCGGGTACACTCCCGGTTCCACCCGGATGCGCTTGGCAAAGCCGACTTTTTCATCCTCCACGCCGGTGCGGGCATCCTCCAGAATGGATTCCAGCTCTTCAATGAGAGGGCCGCTTTCCCTAACCGCGCCGTAAAAGCGGTCATCTACGTAAAATCCGTACGCGTTGACAATTTTGTCCTGGGAAGTGGCCAAAATGCGGTTGGCCAGCTCTTTCTGGGAAGTGTAGTCTTCTCCCGGCCGGGCTTCCCGGACCACAAAATGAGGGGTTGCAATTAAGGTGCTGGTGTCGGAGGCAATGTAGCGTTTCTTGATGATGCGGGCCGCTTCGTCAAAGTCCGACTCTGTTTCGATAAATCCAATGCGGATATCGTTGTAATACACATCCAGTCCAAAAGGCTGATTGGCTTTTCCGTCGATATACTGGAACAGCAGAATGGCCGCCACAATGGGCACCGCATAGTTGAAGAGGGTGCGCAAAATGGTGAACAGCAGCCGCAAAAAGGTCAGGGCAATTGTAAAATAAGCCTGTATGGGAATTTTCCCGTCTTTTTTGCTGCGTTCAATGACGGGTCGCATCTGGCTGCGCACGGTGCCCAGCCTGACAAAAGGCGTGACCATTCTCTGAATCAGCCTCTTTCGGAAGCTGATCAAAAATTCTTTGGCCTGCTCCAACCGGCGCAAAGACCCTCCGCGCAGGCGTTTGAAAAACCGTCGAATTTGGCGGTGCAATCTCAGCCGCCTGCGCAGCAGAGTAATGCCCAGCACGTACAAATTCTTATAAATCCATATCAGGGTAAAGCGCAAGAGCGAGGGCTTCTGCGCTTTGCCCACCCGGCGAGGTCCGGAAGACGGCTTTTTTCGTGGTGGCTTGCGATGAATGATTTTTGGTTCTTTACCTGGCTGTGCCAAACTATTTCACTCCCTGCGATGATGAAAACTCATCGCTAGTTCCTTGTAAAAACTCTTAGAAAAATAATATCAATTCATTATACTAGTTTTTGGAGAAAAAAGCAAACCGGCCTGGTTGCTCAAAAGTGCTGTGAACAGGGCATTTTCCCCGATTCAAATCCGCATGGAAGGAAGAAAACAGCCATCCATTGTAGGGACGGCTGTTTTCTGCAGTCGGGAATCGGGTTACCGAATGGTGTCTTCGGTAATTTCTTCTATTTTGCGGAACTTTTTCCGCTCGCCCAATATTCTGGTGCGAATGTTTTCAAAGGAAATGTAGATGCAGGGCACTACAAACAAAGTGACCAAAGTCGAGAAGGTCAGTCCGAACACCATGACGGTTGCCAAAGGCTGCATCACTTCGGAGCCTTCCTGGCTGCTGAACATCATGGGAATCAGTCCCAGCACCGTGGTCAGGGTGGTCATCAGGATGGGCCGCAGGCGAACCGGGCAACCTTCCTGAATGGCCGTCAGCAAAGACATTCCTTTGCCCCGCAGCAGGTTGACGTAGTCCACCAGCACGATGCCGTTGTTGATGACCACGCCGATGAGCACCACAATGCCCAACGCCGCCGTAATGCCGAAGGTATGGCCGGTGATCAACAGCCCCAGCACACCGGAAGAAAGGGCGACCGGCACGGCAAACATGATGATAAAGGGATAAAACAGGGATTCAAATTCGGCGGCCATGATGGCGTACACCACAAAGAGAGCCACCACGGCGGCGTAAATCAGGTGGGCGATTTCCTCGTCCATAAACTGGTTGCTACCGGAATCTTCAATGGTAACGCCCTGGGGCAGGATGTACTCCTGGGCAATCTTCTTTTCAATATCCCGGGTGACGGAGCCCATATCCCGGCCTCCCAGATACCCGTTGAGGGTGACGTAAGTCCGCTGATTGAGCCGGGAAATGGAGATGGGCGACTGGACGATTTCCACCGAGGCCACTTCCCGCAGGGGAATGGTGACCCCCATGGGGGTGGGGATGAGGAGGGTTTCCAGCTGTTTGAGGTTTTCCACGGCGTCGGTTCCCTTGGTGACCCGCACGTCGATTTCATCCCCCGCCACCTTAAAGACGGTGGCTTTATTGCCCGACACCGCGTTGTTGACGGTGGCCATGATGCTTTGCGCGCTCAGACCAAAGGAGGATGCCCGCAGGCGGTCTACGGTAATCACTGCCTGAGGAAGGGTTTCGTCCACCGAGTGGGAAATATCCCGCAGGCCTTCCACATTGCCGCGCAGCAGTTCCACCAGATCGTTGGCCACTTCGATAAGCTGGTCGACGTCGTCTCCCACAATGTTGTACTGAATATCCGCGGTGGAGGACATTCCCATCATATTGGTCATCATGGAGGTGACGGCTTCCACCTTTATTTCGGCGCCGGCAATGTCCGCTACGCTTTTGCGGATAGCGTCGGCAATTTCCATGGAAGAACGGTCCCGCTCCTTCATGGGGGTCAGAGCCACCGTGATGGAGGCCGCATTGCTGGAGGTGCTCAGCATGCTGGTTCCTCCGATGCTGGTGGAAATGTTTTCAATTTCCGGAATCGCTTCCAGCCGGTTCAATACCTGCATGGTGACCGCCTGGGTCCGGTCCAACACCGCGCCGGAAGGCAGCGAGATGTCGATGTTAATCTGCCCCTGGTCGGCGGCGGGAAGAAACTCCATGCCCACCACCAGGATGGAACCGAGGGATGCGATGGTAAAGATACAGGCGACAATGATGACGACGGCTTTATGGCTGGTAGCCCATTTGAGGGCACTGCGATAGCGCTTATTCAGAGCCTCAATGGCATTAGCCCAGGCGTTCAAAATCGGGTCCAGCATGGTTTTCTTTTCCCGCGTATCCTTGGGAGGCGTAAGGAACAGGGAACAGGCCAACGGCACAAAGGTCAAAGCCACCAAAAGGGAAGCTCCCAGGGAGAAGGAAACGGAAAGGGCCAGGTCGTTAAACACCTGGGCAATCAAGCCGCCGATCCAGGCCACCGGCACAAAAACCGAAACGGTGGTGAGGGTGGAGGCGACAATGGACATGGAAACTTCCCGGGCGCCGTTAATGGAGGCCTTTACCCGACCTTCTCCCCGCTCCATCCGGCGGAAGATGGCTTCCAACACCACGATGGAGTTGTCCACCAGCATACCGACGCCCAGAGCCATGCCGCCCAGGGACATCATGTTCAAGGTCATATTGGCGAAGTACATAAAGGAGAAGGTGATGATGATGGAAAGAGGAATGGAGGCACCTACCACCAGGGTGGCCCGCAGGTTACGCAAAAAGATGTAGAGAACGATAATCGCCAAAATGGTGCCGCTGACTGCGTTGTCCGCCACCGAACGGATGGAAAGGTTGATGTAGTCGGCAGGGTCCAGCACCACTTGAATTTCCAGCTCGGGGAACTCCTTGATGATGCGGTCCAATTCCTTCCTCACGGCCTTGGAAACGTTGACCGTATTGGCGTTGCTCTGCTTTTGGATGGTAAGGGTGATGGCGGGGTCGCCGTTCAGGTAAGAATAGGAGGATCTGTCTTTATAGACCTCCCGTACCTGCGCAATATCCCGCAGGTACACCACGCCGCCGGTGGGAGTAGTGATGGGCAGATTGCGGATATCCTCCAAATCGCCGAACTCGGCGTCCACTTTAATGGTGAGGTTTTGCCCGGCTTCCTCCACCGAGCCGCTGGGGGCGGAGGAGTTTTCGGAAGCCAGGAGCTGCACAATCTGCATTTCCGAAATGCCAAAACCCCGAATGCGGTCCTGCATCAGCTCTACCACAATTTCTTTTTCCCGGCCACCTGCAATATTGACCGAGGCCACCCCCGCCTGCCGTTCCAGGCGGCCTTGAATCTGGTCCTCCACTTTGGTGCGCAGCGCCACCAAATCGTCTGTTTCGGAAGAAATGGACAGGTAAATGGCGGACATCTGGTTGACATCCATCTTTATGACGGTGGGCTCGGAAGCGTCGTCCGGCAGGAAGCTTTTGACAAGGTCTACGGCTTCCCGCATGTCGATGGCCGCCATATTGATATCGATATCGGTATTGAATTGCGCCACCACGATACTGGAGCCTTCCGAGGAGATGGAGCTGAGGTCATCGAGGCCCTTCACGGTGGCAAGAGCTTGCTCAATGGGCTCGGTGACCAGCTTTTGGATCTGGTCGGGAGAAGCACCTTGGTACGTGGTGTAGACAAGTGCTACTGGAATGTTCATGTTGGGCAGCAGGTCCATCTGGAGGTTTAAAAGGCTCATGAAACCAAATGCCACCAAAATCAACATGACCATCAAGGTAGTGACTGGACGCTTGACGGATAGTTTGGTCATAAATTAGCTCCGTTCCAAATTTATTTAAAAAACGGCAGAAGAAAGAAGGGATTTATCCGCTCACACGCTGGCCGTTGCGCGCCACCACGTTGACCGGCATCTCGTTGTAGAGGTATTCCTGACCTACCACAATCACCTCGTCCTGTTCCGTGACACCGCTTAGAATTTCAATTTGTTTGCCGTTGGAAAGCCCGGTCTCCACAATCGTCTTGACAGCCTTGCCGTCCCGAACCACGTAGACGAACTGGTTGTTTTCGTCGCTGAGCACCACGTTTTTGTCCACCACAAAGGTATTGGACTTTTCGGCTTCCACAAAGGTGACGTGGGCAAACATACCGGGCTTAATCAAGTGGTCCGGGTTGGGAAGCTCCACCTTGACAGTATAAGTCCCGGTCATGCCGGCAGAAGGGGAAACGGCTTTGACGGTGCCGGTCAGTGCGGATTTATCTTCCAGAGCCTGGATGGTCACGCTGACCTCATCGCCAGGGAACACCTTGTTGATTAAAGTTTCGGAAATTCCCACCTGTACCACCACCGGGTCCATCTGGATGATGGTGAAGGGCACGCTTGCCTGCGAGACCATCTGCCCCACTTCCACATTCCGGGCGCTGACAACGCCGGAAATGGGGCTGGTGATGATGGCTCGATTCAAGTTGTTCTTTGCAATGGAAAGCTGAAGCTGGGTGGAGGCCAGTTGGGCCTGCGCAGAGCGAAGCCCAAACTCAGCCTGCTTGGCTGCCCGCTCTTTGCTTTCTTCCGCCAGCTCCTGGTAGGTTTCATAGGTTTCCAAAGCGGTGTCGTAAGCGGTATCCGCCTGGCCCCGGCTGATTCCCGCCAGCTTGTAGGCGTTTTCCGCTTGGGTGAGGGCATTTTCCGCCTGCATCACCGCACTCTGGGCCGAAGCAACCGCGCTTTGCAGCTCCTGGTATTTCATGGCCAAATCCGGATCGTAAACATCGGGATTTGCTTCGTTTTTGACATACATATCTCTGTCATAACTTTCGATAAAGGTCCGCAATGCGGCGCGGGCGGCGCTTTCCAGAGCTTTTTCGGCGGCGTCCCGGGCTTTGCTGGCCTGATAACGGCCTTCGTTGGCGTTGCGGGAAGCAAACCCCGCCTGATCGACACCGCTTTGGTACTGCAGCTCGGTCAGACGCTGTTGGGCGCTGCCTTCCACCGCCAACTTCAAGGCGTATTCCGCGGATTCCACGCCGATGTTTTGGGCTTCCAAAGCGATCTGCAGCTGCTTGACCTGATTTTCGATATCCTCAGCGTCCAGCGTAAATAAAACGTCACCTTCTTCCACCCGGTCTCCCAGGTCAAAGTTGACGCTTGTCACTTCCGCCGCCAGTAGGCTGGCAATGTTCACGGTTTTGTTGGGCTGAACCTGCCCTATGTAAGTAAGCTCGCTGCGGATGGTATCTTTTTGCAGCAGTACCGTTTCAACCGGAGTAGCTGTCACTTCCGTCGAATCGTTTTCGGCCGCAGCGTTGGCCGACATGCAGCCGGATAAGGTCAATGCTACCGCTGTACCCAGCGCAAGCACCTGAGATAACCTTCGTTTTATCATTCAAATGGTCCCCCCTGTTTGATTACCAATGAATAGGCAATTTAAACTTTAGTATAGTATGGCGCCTGTACCCTGTCAACACGCGAAACGGCTCCAGAAGCTATTTCTGGACACATTCCGCAAGCTGTCTAGCAAAAGGTTGTCTTGATACGGAATATCATTATTTTATAGAATAAATATAAAGGATTTATGAACGTTCCACCCTAAAATATAGGAAATCTTTTCTGGACTACCCCCTTGACAATGGCGGCGCAAAATGATATATTATTAAAGCTGTCTGATGCGCTTGTAGCTCAGCTGGATAGAGTGTCTGACTACGAATCAGAAGGTCAGGGGTTCGAGTCCCTTCAAGCGCGCCACGACGAAAAGCCTGCTTCTTAATGCAGGCTTTTCGTCTTTTTTATAATAAGTGTTACGCAGAGCTAACCTAATCAATCCAATAGTATTAATCTGATAAAACAAGTTATGTGAGTTTTACTGATAGCAATACCTTGCTATAATAGGTTACAGAGGAGGTCTGAAAGTTGGGAACCAAAAAGGATATTTACAAAAAGTTATTCAGTTCGACATTCTATTTGAGTGCATTTACATTTGGAGGGGGCTATGTCATCATCCCTCTCATGAAAAAGAAGTTTGTGGATGATCTCCACTGGCTTGAGGAAGATGAGATGCTTAATTTAGTAGCCATTGCCCAATCATCCCCGGGGCCGGTTGCGGTGAACGCTTCCATATTATTGGGTTACCGTGTCGCCGGACTGGTAGGGGCTATAGTTACAATTTTTGGCACCATTTTGCCTCCACTACTCATCATCTCAGCCATTTCGTTTTTTTATACAGCGTTCCGCGATAACATCGTTGTAAATGCCGTATTTAAAGGTATGCGGGCTGGGATTGCAGCCGTAATCGCTGATGTTGTAATGAATCTTGGCGGAAATGTATGCAAAGAAAAAGATATCGTGTCTATATTGGTTATGTTGGGCGCCTTTTCCGCTACCTTTTTCTTTAAAATCAATGTCATGTATATCATCTTGGTTTGCGGTTTCATCGGGGCATTAAGGGTATTGATGCAACCAAAAACCGGGCCCAAAGAAGGTGTTGAAGAGTGATATTACTACAGCTTTTCTGGAGCTTTTTTCAAATAGGGCTATTTAGCATTGGTGGCGGTATGGCCGCTATCCCCCTTATACAACACCAAGTGGTTGATTTACGTCATTGGCTTACCCTTACCGAGTTTACCGATTTAATCACCATCGCAGAAATGACACCAGGGCCGATTGGGATTAATTCTGCCACTTTTGTCGGTATCAGGATTGCGGGGATTGCAGGGGCTTTAACTGCCACCTTTGGATTTATTCTTCCTCCCTGTGTGATTGTATCATTCTTGGCTTGGGTCTATTTCAAATACAAAGGACTGAAAGTCATGCAGGGAGTGCTTTCCGGTCTAAGACCTGCAGTGGTAGCTTTAATCGCTTCCGCGGGGCTATCCATCTTTTCATTGGCAATATGGGGAGAAGCGGGATTTTTCAGTGCTCAATCGTTCAACTTTATTTCGCTTATACTGTTTTGTTTAGCGGTTTTCATCCTGCGCAAATGGAAGCTTAACCCCATTTTTGTCATACTTGGATGTGGTGTTGCAGGCGGGGCAATTTTTTTATTGATTTAAAGCTCACAGTTTTTCACCTTTTTCCCTGGACTAGGCAGACTACTTTCGGTGGGTACTGAACGCCTTGAAACTGGCATTGACAATTCCATGATTTGGAGTATACTGATAGCGAATTGAATACGCATTTAAGTGCCATCGTTTCCGCATGTGAATCGATGGAGAATAGTGAACCCGCAAGGAACCGGGACGGTACCGCCACTGTATGCGTGGAGGCTGTGCACAGGACGAAAGTCGGCCATTGGGTATTTCCCGAGAAGGCTGGTGGACAAGCCGTTGATACGCGAGTCAGGAGACCTGCTTAAATGCTTTGCTTATGGATTCCCGGGCATGGAGGAATAGGCACACATTGTGTCGCAGGAAATCGGCTGCGGCAGTCAAAACTGACTGCCGCAGCCTTTCATTTTATCCACTAAGCCCCCCTAATCCTCGGGCTGGTTGCCTGTGGCTCCCCGGCCGCGGGATAATAACTTTGATGTGGATGAAACCTTCCTAGCTTTTTTGGCAAAACAAAAGCGAAGCGATGTTCCTGCGGAAAGGAGCAGCCATGGCGAAAAACATTATGATTCAGGGGACCATGTCCAACGCAGGCAAAAGCCTGCTGGCGGCGGGGCTCTGCCGCATTTTCAAACAGGACGGCTATCGGGTCGCTCCCTTCAAAAGCCAAAACATGGCGCTTAACTCCTTCATCACCCGGGACGGCGGGGAAATGGGACGGGCGCAAGTGGTCCAGGCGGAGGCGGCCGGCATTCAACCGGATGTTAGGATGAATCCCATTTTGCTAAAGCCCACCACCGACATCGGCAGCCAGGTGATTGTCAACGGCCGGGTTCAGGGCAATATGGGAGCCATGGAGTATTCCTTCAGAAAAAAAGAGTATCTCCCCGCCGTGCTGGAGGCGTATCGCAGCCTTGCGACCGAATACGACATCATCGTTATTGAAGGTGCCGGCAGTCCCGCGGAGATTAATCTCAGGAAAGATGATATTGTAAACATGGGCCTTGCGAAGTTGGTGGATGCTCCGGTACTGTTGGTGGGCGATATTGACCGAGGAGGGGTGTTCGCCCAGCTTTACGGGACCATTTCGCTGTTGGAACCGGAAGAACGCCGGCGCGTCAAAGGGACCATCATCAACAAGTTTCGGGGGGACCGAAGCATCCTGGAACCCGGCCTGAACACGTTGGAAGAACTGTGTGGTGTTCCTGTCGTCGGCGTTGTCCCTTACACCCATGTGGATATTGACGACGAAGACAGCCTCTCCGAGCGGTTGGACAGACCCACTACCCGCAAACTGATTGATATTGCCGTCATTCGCTTGCCCTACATTTCCAACTTTACCGATTTTGGTGCCTTTGAACGTTACGGCAATGTCTCGTTGCGTTATGTGGACCATGTGAAGGACCTTCATCAGCCGGATATGATTATTCTTCCCGGCACCAAAAGCACCATGGCGGACCTTTTGTGGCTTCGTCAATGCGGGTTGGAGTCCGCCGTCCAAAAGGCAGCCGCCTCCGGGGCACTGGTGTTTGGCGTGTGCGGTGGATTCCAGATGCTGGGGCGCAAGATTTCCGACCCCCAGCAGGTGGAGGCTGCAGGCATTGCCGAAATGCGGGGCATGGGCCTGTTGGAGATGGACACCATTTTCCACCCGGAAAAGGTGCAGACCCAGACCAAAGGGGTGTTCGAGGGAATCGACGGTCTGTTGGCGGGCCTTAACGGAAAACAATACGAGGGATATGAGATTCACATGGGACGCAGTGAAGAAAAACTGCCCGCCCTGGTGGGGACGGGGAATGTGTACGGCAGCTATATTCACGGCATTTTTGACGCCCCTGAAATCTGCAACGCCATTTTAAAAGCAATTTGCCGCCAAAGAGGCATCGACTTTAGCCTGCTGGAAACTTTGGACAGTCGGGAATACAAGAATCGCCAGTATGATTTGCTGGCCGATGTGGTGCGAAGCAGCCTGGATATGGATTATATTTACCGAGTTTTGAATCGAGAAGTTTGAAAGATAGCCGTAAGCCTTTCGATAACTCCGCCCATCAGATTCCGACGAGCAACCGCAGACCAGTTGCTCCAGCTCAGTGTCGATAAAAGACTCCACTTCCCAAGAAAGATGTACATGCTGGTCTGCCTTATGAATACACACCCACAAAGTAAACAATCCGGTTGTTGCTCACATATTCCAGCGGTTCCACAAATCAAAAGAATCAGTTCAAGTTCCGAAGCATTGGTCCCTAGTCTGCAGAAATTGCCCTAACAGCAGCCCCGGTTGTTGTTAACGGGAAGAAGTCCAAAGCTAGAACTAATTATAAAGGCGATTTGCCCTGATAGTGGGGTTGCACTTTAACTTGCAAAATCTTGCTGACCGTCGGCGCAATATCTAATATATGCCATCCCTCTTTCTCGCAATTATTTTGAAACATACTGCCATAACAATAAATCGGAATCGTCATAACATAAGGATTATCTGGATCATTATGCTTTTTTTCAAAACCACCATGATCGGAGAGCACAATCATCTGTTGGCCGGGCTGTAAGGCTTCAAACAGCATTTCAAGACAACCTCCGGCACAGTGCAACGCTTTCAAGTAAGGATCGCTCATCCAACCCTCAGAAGGTTAGGTTCGAATCCCTTCAAGCACTGCGACGAAAAGTCTGCTTGATGCAGGCTTTTCGTCGCTATTAATTTTTTAAAAAAATGAGCGCCCTATCCATTCCATCAATTCATGGCTCCCGTGACTCTACTGGTGTTTCCAATCCATACAGCAACTACGAGAACACAATCGTCCGTGAACACCTTAGACAGACCGACATATCATAAAATATGGTCCCCAGCGATGGAACGGGAATGGAATGAAGGGGACAAAAGGAGGGGATCAATGAACGCCTCTTTTCTGAATGGATTAAGCGGTACTATTGTGACGCCTTGGATCCCTTCTTATCACGATGATCGGCAAAACTTTAACCATGCTGTGCAGCAATATCCTCTCATTATTAATTACTGCCGCTCAGCAAGGGATGTGTCTAACGCCGTGAGATGGGCAAGGCGCAACCAAATGGCGCTGCGAATCCGTAATGGTGGCCATAATTACGAGGGGTATTCCAATGGAAACGGTGTCCTCATCATTGATATCAGTGAAATGAAAGGGATAGAACTGGATGAACGGTCCCATACTGTGCGAGTGCAGGGCGGCGTGACCAATCGTGAATTATACGAGTACGTAGCATCCAGAGGTTATCCCTTTCCGGGCGGTACTTGTCCGACGGTAGGTGTCTGCGGTTATGCCCTAAGCGGGGGATGGGGGCTTTCCTGCCGCTACTTTGGCTTGGGATGCGACAGCATAGAGGAAATTGAACTGGTGAATCATGAGGGCCAGATTATCAAGGCAAACAGCAGGCACAATGACGATTTATTCTGGGCTTGTCGTGGCGCGGGAGGAGGAAATTTTGGCGTTGTGGTTTCCATTACCTTCCGACTGCCCCCACGTATCCGACATGTAACAATAATTGAGATTGACTATCTACACGTCGATGCCAAGACACAGGAGCTGTTTTTGCAAACATGGCAGAAATGGCTCTGTCATGCGGATCAACGCCTTACCCTGTTATCGAGAATTTACAATTCCGATGCAGACGGCCTGTCCATGCTGGTAAGAGGCATTTTCTACGGCGAGCCGGAGGAAGCGATTTGTCTGGTCTGCGACTTTTTAAACCTACCTGGAGCGGTTTCCAGTATCCAGTATGTAACCTTTTTAGAAGCTGTCACCATAATTGGCAGCGCGTATCCTGCCTTTGAAAAGTTTTATTCCGCCAGCCGATTTGTTTACAGGCTGTTCAGTCCCTGTGAAATCAGCGATATCGTAGAGCTGATTCAACATCGACCAGAGGGTTCTGTTTATGCGGGGCTGTCCATGTATGCACTGGGCGGAAAGGTAGCGGAAGTAAGTGTAGACAGTACCGCGTTCTTCCATCGGGATGCACATTATATCATATGGATTGAGACCATCTTCGAGGACGATCGTTTTGCTTGGTTCAATTCTGCCTGGATCCGGCGGCAGTTTCAGCGTCTTGCGCCGCTAACAACAGGTTCCTACGTGAATTTTCCTTATGCCGGCCTTTGCCGCTATAAGGACGAATATTACGGGTGTCATGTGGAGCGTCTTGAGCAAATCAAGCAAAAATATGATCCTTGCAATGTGTTTGCGTTTCCTCAGGGATTGATGAGCTGCGAAAAATGCAGTATCGGTCGTATAAAACCGGTAGAAAGGCACATCTTACGCGACACTGAGGAGTTGCCTGAGCAAGTGCCGAAGGAACATAAAAACTATCGGGGGTTCCGGTATATTCATCCCGGGACATGAATCTTGCAGGCTTATCAAAGTTGTGGCTCGAATTCAAAAGATAAGTTAAATTACTTAGACAATACCAAATTCTGTTGGAAGAACAGGCCCCTCGCCTTTAAGGCGAGGGGCCTGTTTCGCGCATGCATTCTTTTTCAAACAATGATATCAGGGCCTCCAAAATTCATATCAGGGGGAACGCCGTTCATGAAACGCCAATACATTTGAGTTTTTAAAATAGCTGGTTCGGACATAAAATTGATGTTTCATATCAAAAAAAACATGTTTGGTGCAATAGAAATCATTTTTAGAAAATTTTTGATAAATTAAGATAGATAACTTTTACCGGAAGAGCGTTAAAACCCAAAAAACAACAGGCGTTCTTCCGCTTTTAACAAAAATTGAGGTGTTCCCTATTATGCTGCAAACTTTTGTTGCAATCGCCGCGGTTATCGCCATTTGGACAACATCCACCCAGCGCAAACTGGTGGTGCTGGATGAGAATGTCGGCAATGCCATGAATCAAATCGGGGTGCAGCTATCCGGCCGCTTTGATGCTCTAACGGCTCTGTTGGACCTGACCAAAGGTTACGCCGGGCACGAAAGCGAAACACTGCTGGAAACCGTCAAATCCGGAAGAAGCGCCGTTACGGCAACATCCACCCCCGAGGATGTACTGCGACAGGAACAAGTGATTGCCGATGCTCTGAAGGAAATTATCATGGTAGCGGAACAGTATCCCGAAATGAAGGCAAATCAAACCTATCTGAAAACCATGAACGCGGTGGCTACTTTTGAAACCATGGTGCGGACCAGCTGCCTGATTTACAACGACAGCGTCGCCAAACTTAACCGCGAAATCCGCACCTTCCCCACCTGTCTGGTTGTCGGGATGTTGGGCTTCCAGCAAAAGCAGTATTTAGTAGAAGAAGACCACAAGCCGGATATGTCCGATATGATATTCGAGCAACGGTTCAGCGGCAACATGTAGCGAGGTGAAAAGGAGTAAAAGATAAGTTTGCATCGACTTCCCCTCCCCCATTGGCGGAGGTAAGGTCGTCATTGCTTCCTTATCGCTCCAAAAAATAGAGCCATTTCCCATTCAAAAGTAAGCACGAAACCACAATCCGAGAAGGAGGAATCACCCCGTGAGCAAGCGCTTGTTCAGCATTCTTCTTGCCCTGTGCATGGTGGCGACAATGCTGCCAATCCCCGCCCTGGCGGAAGAAACCGACCCACCAATGGAAGAAAGCCAAGAAATCATCACTGCCTTTGCGCCGCTGGAAGAAACCGAAATTACCGTGGCGCCGGGCACATCCCTGGAGGATTTGGATTTGCCCGAAACCCTGACCGTCACGGTGCAAACATCCGCTTCTGACGAGGGGGAGCCTGCTGCGGAATCCGGCAGCGCGGGCGAGGATACCTCCACACCCGACGAGGCATCGGAACCTGCGGACAACGCCGCAAGCGCCGATGAGGATGCCTTCGCGCCAGACGAGGTATCGGAAGAACCTGCGGACGATACCGAAAGCACCGACGAGGATACCTCCGCGCCCGACGAGGTATCGGAGGAACCCACGGAGCAGGATACACCTTCCAACGATGAGGAAGCATCCGACCGGCGGGAGGAAACCGGTGAAAGCACCCGAACCATTTCCGTCACTTGGACTTCCCAGCCGGAATATGACACAAACACCGAGGGCGAATACCTCTTCACCCCGGTGATTGAAGGCTACACCGTCAGCGTGGAGCTACCCCAAATTAAGGCGACGGTAAAACCCACCCTCACCCCTGCGGCGTTGGGCATGCTGTTGGGCGCTAGCGGAAGCACCGTTTCCGTTTCCACCGCAGCTGAACTTATGGCAGCCATTTCCGATATAGCAACCAATGGCACGATCTATTTGACAGATGATATCACCCTCACTGAGACGGTTACGGTGTCAAGTACCAAATCCAGCAGTTTTACCCTTGATTTAAATGAACATACGCTGAACGGCGGCACCAACACCTGCATTCAACACAAAGGCAGCGGTATCCTGACCATTCAAAATGGCAAGATCATTGCGAATACAGATACGAACAAGCACACAATTGAATTAAACTCATCATCCGGCGGGCTTAGGGTGATCGACGCGACCGTGGAAAATACCAGTTACGGTAATGGAATTGTATCTTGGTCCGCCATTACCATTGAAGGCGGAACAGTGAAAGCCGCTAAAAATGATGCCATTGAAATCAAAGGGCAAGGTGGCCTGAATATTTCCGGCGCAACCATAGAAGGAGCCTCGTGTGGTATTAGAATAAGTGCCACTGCCACAACACCCACCGTTACTATTGGTGGCGGAACTTATATTAGTAATCATGATTCTTTGGGCAGTGCCATTATTTTGCTTTCCAACAACACCACCCTAATCCTCAAAGGCTGCACCGTTTATTCCGAGGGCAACTATGCAGTTAGTATTGGTTTCGGCTCTAATGCAACCTTCAAAATCCAGGGGGAATCCCCTGTCGTCCTACAGGGTAAAGGCACTAGGGCGGTATTTCATGTCCCGGATTTGAGCGGCTATACGGGTATCATCCGTGCCAGCACCAATGTTGACGGTTCCCAAAGCCAAG
>ENA-UPSB01002745-UPSB01002745.1-bioreactor-metagenome-genome-assembly--contig:-NODE-2745-length-15423-cov-3.531754_pt1 | contig 15423 bp, 9 predicted proteins | sample MGYA00238182_ERZ773286 | MGnify/ENA primary metagenome ERZ773286 (study PRJEB29026, sample SAMN07631240) | bioreactor metagenome | isolation source: Switchgrass digestor | place: USA: Dartmouth... | reverse complement strand
TCCGCACTTGCTATACTCAACATAGATCGAAATTCAACTGAATATATACTTATCTGAAGGTAGCCAAGTATTTTATACCTGGAATTGTCATAAACGCTACGAACTCTTCTGAATACTTTTAGTGTCCCTTCCTCTATGGTAACTATATCATAAGGATAATTTGTTTCCATATAGTATTCCAAAATTGTAGGTTCTATATCATTATCCATACCTTGAGTAGATAATATTAAATTCCCTTCTGTATCATACAAGGAAATATTAGTTTTATAACCATTTATCTTCTCAAAGTTATTTGCTGTCTGAAGCAACTCCTTTATCTGGGTTAGGTTTGGAGTTGAAATTATATAATCACTGGAATTCATCATAATTTCCTGGATATTTCTATCAATTGATAACGTAAGTGCTGTTTGTTCAACATTTTTTAAAACAGTTTGCACGTTTTTAGAAGATTGCTTTACATACTCAATAGCCAAATTTTCAACAGAATCTTCAAGAAGTACGGACATCAGAATATAATAACCGCAGAAGCATATTATTATAGGAATTATACAGGTAATTAGAAAAAAAGTCATCAGAACATCGCTGAATTTTTTTCTGTGCCTCTGATAAACTATTTGAACCTGTTTATTTTTCTCTGCGTTATCTTCGGAAAAATTACCGTTCTCTTTTAAAGAATTAATATTGTCTTCAAAAGAATTAGCAAGCAATCTAACAGGCTCCATTACTTTTCCAACAAACATCTTTGATACAATATACGCAAGCATAAGGCAAAACAAATAAGCAGTCAATCCAAAAAGCAATATTTTCCGCATAAATTCGGTTATGTCGCTAAAATTACTATACAGGGTATAGATTCGTCTATTTTCTTCATCCGAAGCTACAGTAATACTATACTTATTATTTTTAATGGCCTCATCTTTTAAATAACCTGATGATATGTCTTTAAATGTCACATCATCTGATTTGGTCCCGTACAAATAACGATTGTTTATGGAATCATAGATAGATATATTTGAGTTATTACTAACCAGACCACTTATCCATTCATTATCCATAACAACTATTATTATTAAGTCACCAATATCTTTTATGTCTATACCAGATAAGAATAATATTGTCCCTTCATTTTTATTATCTTTATCATTATTTATGTCTTTATTACCATCTATACCTATATCTTTATCTATATCTTTTTCCTTATGCTGAAATACATACATTAAAACACCATTTTGAGACAAACTTCCCTGAGATAATTTTACTTGATTTACTAACTTATCAATGTTCCGCTTTGCTTGTGCACTATATTCCAAATCCAGGTTACTTGATATGTACTTATCATCCATTAGTACCACTATATTAGAAACCTCGTTACGCCCGGTAATTAGAACATTTAACAGATTTCTAATATTTTTTTGCATCTCAATATAATCATAAGAATAGTCAGATGTTGAGCACCACTGTTTCAGAAGACTAATAAGACGTTCGTTTCTTGATAATTGGTATGTATAATTTTGCATTTCCTGTATACAATATTCTACACTATTGCGAATATTAATAAGTTCTTGCTCATATTGTCTTCTGGCTGTATCTCTAACCACATTATATAGTGATTGATAGGATATTATTGATTGCAATGTAAGAAAAAATCCGCATAAAAGGGAAGCTGACCATGTAAGCTTTTTTGCCAATGTACTTTGTGAGAATGCATTATTTTCATGCTTCAGCTTCATTCCTGCACCTCTCTCTGTAGTCAGTAGGACTATAATTGGTCAAATACCTGAATACACGGCAAAAATAGCGTACATCATCAAATCCTGCTCGTTGTGCTATTTCGTAAATCTTCAACTGAGTGTTATCTAATAGTATCTTTGCTTTTTCGACTCTTAATTTATTTATATAACTAACTATACTTAAACCGGTTTCGTTCTTAAATCTTCGCATTAACTGAGATACAGAAAGATGAGCTAATTCTGCCAACCTTTGTATACGAATATCATTATGATAATTTTCTTCAATATAATTTAAAACAGGTAATAATGTAGTATCTTTAACCGCAGGTGAGCTTGTAATATAAATTAATCCTTTATCCAAAGTATTCTTTACTTTTGAAAACGTATCTTTTAAAACCTGCTGCTTTATAGGTTTTAAGATATATGCCATAACATTGTATTCTATCGCTTGCTGGGCATATGAAAAATCAGCATAACCACTTATAACTACTATTGGTAAATTAAAACCATTGTTACGTAGTTTTGAAATCAGCGTCAGTCCATCCATCACCGGCATTCTTACATCAGTTAAAACTACGTCCGGCTGCAGGTTAGCACATATAGATAATGCCTCCATACCATTTTCTGCCTCACCAATGCACTCAAAGCCCCACTCATTCCATGGACAATGTTCAACCAATCTTTTCCTTATAAATTTTTCATCTTCTACTATAAGGAGTTTATACATCATTGCATGACTCCCTAATTAAATCATTCTATTATAAATCATTGTATTATTTTAGCACATCAATATCTCCTGTGCAATCTTCAATTGCAGGTTTATTACTATGTTGCAATGCCATTTTCATTTTGGTTATTGCTTATTATGCCACTTTTTATTATATACTTTACTGGTACAAATCCTTAAAAATACGTCCATGTCGGCCTATAATACCATCATTATCCTGTATAATGAATTTCTGTTATCAGGGCAGCACTAATGCTGTCCTGATAACAGAAAACCTTTTACTCAATCCTGATTTATTTCATTCTGTTATATAATTCTCTCTTTTCTTCAAGTATTTGTTTACCTCCTGCATTCAACCAGTTTTCTTTATAAGCATCCCACTGTGCATCAACATCGATTTCACCTGTTAACGCCTTCCAGTAAAATTCATCTGCAATTTTATTTACAGAAGCACTATATTCTAACTGAGCATCTGTTGAAAAAACAGATACCGGGTGAACTCCAACTTTCGGGAAATCTTTGAGTTCAACAAATTTTTCATACCTATCTCTTTGAAGTCTCCATTTCATTAAGCTCTCCGGAGTAAAAGGATAAGGAAGATAACGCTGTGCTCCATAAGTATGCATATTCTCATTTGTATAAAAATCCGTAGTTTGAACAAACCCGTCTTCATCTTCTGTATAGAATAAGTCTTTAGGACCATAGTTAACATATTTATATAAGTCTTCATCAGTATATATAGCGTTTATTACCTGCAGTAATCTGATAAGTTTTTCATCTGTACAGTTTCTTCCAAATGTCATTCCACTTGTTACAACAATTGCTGAATATTGTGGTGTACCTACATCACCATTCGGACCTGTAACCGGAGGAATTACAGTCATTTCTATTTCAATTCCTTTATCTTTTGCCGCTTTTAATGGTGAAATATTATGACCTGTAGTAAAAGCCCAATCTATTCCGTAATATCCGCCTACCTTATTCTCAACAAATTTGGTTGTTGTTTCCGTACGGGTATCAGTAATTACCTCAGGATCATATATGCCTTTTTTATACCAGCGCTGTAATACCTTTAATGCCTCTTTATAATTTTCATCAATAGCATAGGTCATTGGATTACCATCCTTGTCCGGATACCAGTACCGGTCACTAACGCCAAATGCGCCTAAAACATATGCATCCATGTCATCAAATCTACCAATAGCATATGTATCTTTTTTCCCGTTGCCATCAGGGTCACCCGTATGGAACTTTTCCAACATCTCTTCCAAACCGTCAAGTGTTTTGGGTAAATTATTCTTGTCATAACCAACAGCAGTTATCCAGTCAGTTCTAACTCCCAGAACCATTGGAGCTGCCCATGCTTCATTAATCATAGGTATTCCGTATATTTCACCGTCAATTGATCCATACAGCTTCCAGTCATCACCTAATGCGTTCTTAAGTGAATTGTAGAAAAAAGGTAAATACTTTGATAAGTATTCTTCAGGTATTGAACGGATTAACCCAAGTTCATGAAGCTGTGCAAATGACATTTGATGAGTTGAAATATCAAACTCTACGCCGGATGCCAATAGAACATTAAGTTGTTCTTGATTATAATTGTCAACCTGAACATTAGTAATTTTAATGTTAAATTTTTCTTCCAGAGTCTTTTTGATTTCTGAATCATTGCTTGGCAAGTAACCTGCAATATTAAATCCGTGCCAGATTACTTCAAGAGTTTTGTCCATAGAACTTTCCGGCTCTTTTGACTCACCTGTTTTTTCAGCAGTTTTCTGTTCTTGTCCTTTGGAAGTTGATGAGTTGCTACTTTCCGCTACCTTACCTGAGTTTGAACATCCGCTGATAAGGGGTAATAGAGTAAGCAGCATCACCAGTAGTATTGCAAGTGTTTTTTTCATTTGAAAACCTCCTTATGCATAATAGTATTTTTAATCAAATCACAGTTTTTTAGCTGTGATAATTTGACTATAATAAATTAGTTGTAATAATTTAATTACAGTAATTTAATTACAATTACAGTAATTTAATTGCAATAATTTAGTTGCAATAATTAAGCATAATAATTAGCAATTCTTAACTATTAAGATTTCTAAAGTAATATAATTTTTATAAGAAAACATGTACTAAAATTAAATTGTTTTTGTTAATATTAACCTTTAACTGCACCTGTTGTTAAACCTTGTATAAAATACTTTTGCGCAAATGGGTATGTACAAACTATAGGCAAAATAGTTATTATAATAGTTACAGCTTTAATTGCATCTTCTGTCTGTTGAACAACTGTTGTTCCGTCATCATACAGCGCTGCCAACTGAGCCTCTATAAGCATTCTTCTCAGCAAAACCTGCATCACTTGCTTTGATTGGGTTTGAATATATATCATGGCAGTAAACCATTCATTCCATAGCGCTACAGCTGACCACAAAGTAATAGTTGCAAAAATTGGCAGCAATAAGGGCAAATAAACCTTTACAGCTATTACAAAATCATTGGCTCCATCCAGGAAAGCACTTTCTTCCAATTCAGCAGGTATTTCCGATATAAAATTGCGCATTACCAATATGTAATATGCATTAAACATTCCCGGTAGAATTAGCACCAATCTACTATCCATCAAACCTATATTTTTATATAATATATATTGGGGAATTAGCCCACCGCTGAAATACATTGTAAACAAAATTAAATACGTAAGCAACCTGTTAAATGGCATATTCTTTTTTGATAGCGGATAAGCGGCAAAAAAGGTTGTCGCTATGCAAAGTATTGTACCAAATATTGTTCTGTATAGTGTGTTTGAATAATTAACAAGTAGTGTTTTTTGTGACAACACACTTTTATATGCATTAAAGGTAAATTCTTCAGGCCATAAACGTGCACCTGATTTTAACGCACTTCCGCTTAAAGAATCCATAATTACTGTCCAAAAAGGTAATAAAACCGAAATTGAAAAAAGAACCATAAAGCAATATGAAAAGGTAATCAAGATTTTGTCAGAAATAAACAAAGCTCCTTTTTCTTTATTGTGCATATATTTTATCCCCTTTACACACCATATTGAAGTTTGTTTCTGGAAACTCTGTTAACAACTAATAACAAAGTAAAACCAACTACATTTTTGAATAACGCAATAGCCGTTGAATAACTGAAATCTATATTAATTAATCCTACTCTATATACATTCGTATCAATAATATCAGCCACATCATATACAATAGGACTGTATAAATTAAAGATTTGATCAAAACCGGCATTAAGTACGTTCCCTGTACGCAAAACAAACATAATTGCTACTACATACATTATTGATGGTAATGTTATATAAAACATGCATTGAAGCCTACTGGCACCATCGATTTTTGCCGATTCATATAGTTCTACAGGTATTCCTGCTATAGCGGCAAGGTATACTATTGATCCCCAACCCATTCCCTTCCATATATCTGATATTATCAATATTGGCACAAAATAAGAAGATTTAGTTAGAAAATATACTTTTTCTCCACCGAACAGTTCGATTAATTGGTTAATCGGACCATTTAAAGATAATACACTTCTCATAATACCGGCAATTACAACCCAGGAAATAAAGTGGGGTAAATAACTAACAGTTTGAAAAACTTTTTTTAAACGTAAGTTACCTATCTCATTTAATAATAAAGCAAAAATTACGCCACATGGGAAACTAATAAATAACTTCAATCCACTTATCCATAGTGTATTGCGTAAAACATTTAAAAAAGTGTTTTCATTAAACATACGCTGAAAATTTTTTAGTCCTATCCATTTACTTCCCCATATACCAGCAACAGCATTGAACTTTTTGAAGGCAATCTGAATACCATATAAAGGTACATAGTGGAATATAATCATAGCAGTTAAAGCCGGTAACAGCATAAGATACATATATCTGTATCGCCATATACGTTTGCCAAGTGATTGTTTCTGTTTAGCATTACTACGGGCAGAAATATTGTTCATTAGCATTATGCACCATCCTAAATGTTGATAATTAACAATTATTCATAGCGACATCAATAATAATTTATTAATATTATACAAAAAGCTCTAACAAAAATGTTTGATTTTTTGAGCATGTTTGTGTAAAATATGTGCATCATTTTCTTAATCTTTGAAAACATATTTAATCGAACTTCTAAGACATACATTATATCAGAGAATAATACCAAAAGAACAATACCAGTAAATAATATCAGTTAACAATATCGGTTAGCATCACAAATTGCTGCTCCTTAATTTAAGCTGGCATGACTCTTGCTTTTCACTTCAGGCAAGTATATAATTAACAAGTATATAATTAACAAGTATATGGTAAACTTCAGGCTTTAAATTATTAGAAACAGAATAATTAAAATAGGAGAATTGCAATGGGAGATTTTAACTACCAGTTTTTACTTTCGTTGTTAATTATTGCTCTGGGCTATTTTATAAAAAGATTTAATATTGTAAAGGCCGAAGATAGTGGAGTTATTTCTTCAATAATATTGAATATTACACTGCCTGCCCTGGTTGTTAAAACTTTTAGCACAGTTGAAGTTGATTTTGCACTTGGTATTCTTCCTCTGATAAATATTGCTTATGGTGCTATGATGGTCTTTGTAGCTCTTTTAGCCTTCAGAAATGAAAAAAGGCAAACAAGAGGCGTAATGTCAATGGTACTGCCGGGAATGAACATAGGAATATTCATGTATCCCCTTGCAGAGTTTATATGGGGACAAAAAGCAGTAAAGTACTTTGCAATGTTTGACATGGGAAATGCAATCATTCTGTTTGGTGCCTGTTACTCTCTGGCAGCTATATTTTCAACTGACGAAACAGACGAAAAAAATAAAATTGATGTTAAATATATTACTAAAAAGTTGACACATTCCGTACCTCTTATAGTTTACATGCTTACTCTTGCAGTTAATCTTGCAGGCCTTAAATTCCCTGCAGTTATTATAGATGTCGCGTCAATATTAAGCAGAGCCAACATGCCTTTATCATTTTTACTTTTAGGTGTGGTTATGGATTTCTCCCTTGACAAAAGCCAATGGAAAATGGTTATTAAAGTCTTGTCAATTCGTTATGGTATAGGACTAATCACCGGTATACTGCTATATTTACTGCTACCATACGGGGAACTGTTCGGATATACAATGTTGCTGGGATTTGTATTGCCTATAGGAATGGCTGTTATACCTTATTCCATTATGTTCAAATATAACCAAAGTCTTGTGGGGACTATGGTAAATCTGACGAATATTATAAGCTTTATCTTAATATGGGCTACAGTGAGTTTAAAAACATTTGCATAGAAACATTTATATGGAAACATTTTTATAAAAAAATCATTTATATAGCGATTATTTATATAGCGATCATTTATTTATGTAGCATAAATTTTCAACAAATGTATAAACAACACAAATTATTAATAGTTTTGTTAATAATAATATGGAATTAAAGTATTATTGAAGCCAGCCGAAGGTTTGCCGGTAGATCGCCAGTAGCTTGCTGGTAGTTTATCGGGACCCGGCTGGTAGTCTGCCAGTAGCTAATCAATGCTAGCTGGAAATGGTCATGAGTTTCCCGGTAGCTAACCAGTAGCAGTAGCCAGACGAGGTTAGGAATGGGATGGCCAGGAATTGGCTCGATAATTGACCAGTAACTGGCAAATAACTAGCCGGGAACGGAAAGCAGCTGGCTGGCAGCTTACCTATAGCTAGTCGAGACAAACCAAGGCTGACTTATAATCTGTACTTGTGCTCATACCCCTATCAGCAATTTCGCCTCTATCGGTATAAACTTGTTCTGTGTTACATCAAAAAGCCCCATATCAGTAAGTTTGATTTCCGGTATTACAGCCAGGGACATAAAGCACAAAGTCATAACCGGTTCTACATCTTTACTTATACCAAGCTGTTCATAAGCGTCTTTGTGTATCTGGGCAAGTTTATCACTAACCCATTCTCCTGATTGATCGCTCATAATACCGCCTACGACCATGGGCATGAAATTTACAATCTTCTTATCCTTTATAAGTACAATACCTCCGCCTTGCTTCACCAAATGTTCAACTGCCAGTGCCATATCTTCGTCATTGGTTCCCACAGCAATAATATTATGAGAATCGTGAGCAATAGATACCGCTACGGCTCCCGACCTTATACCATAACCTCTGAGTAAAGCCAGTGCAACATTTCCCGTACCCTTATGACGTTCCACCACTGCTACCTTCACGATATCCTGATCAGGTTGCCAAACAAATTCATTTTCACTATTTAGCATAATTTCTGCAGTACCTTTTGCTGTTACAACTCCCCCTGGTAAAATATCAATTACATTTACATAGTTTGATCTTAATTTTAACTTTAATTTTTCTACAGAAAAATCTTTCACATTAAAACTTCCCTGTACAGTCGAAATATCATATCTGCGTACTTCAGAAAGATATCTTCCATCTCTTGCAACTTCTTTCCCTTTTATAAACACTCTCCGGGCATTAAAATCCTGCAAATTATCGAGCAACACTATATCTGCGCGAAGACCAGGTGCAATAGCTCCCCTGTCACGCAAACCGTAGCATTCAGCTGCATTAAGGCTTGCCATCTGAATTGCTATGATGGGATGAATCCCTTCTTCTACACAAATACGAAGATGATGATCCAGATGTCCTAAACTTAAAATTGTTTCAGGTTGCCGATCATCGGAACATAAAAGACAGCGGCGGCTGTTAGCAGGTGTCACTGCTTTTAAAAGTGTACGCAAATCATGACAGGCAGAACCTTCCCTCAATAGTATATAAATTCCTCGTGACAGGCGTTCCAACATTTCTTCAACTGTTGAACACTCGTGATCTGTATGGATGCCACAAGATATATACGCATTCAGATCATTCCCTTTAAGCCCCGGGCTATGGCCGTCAATGATCTTCCCTTCATTTATTGCAACCAACAATTTCATCAATACTTCATCATCGGCACCTACTACTCCAGGATAATTCATAAACTCACCAAGTCCAAGTATCCTGGGGTTCTTAATAGGTACCATCATGCTTACAGCATCAATTTCAGCTCCGGCATTCTCAAATGGAGTAGCCGGAACACAGGAAGGCAACATATAGAGGATATCAAGAACAGTACCCTTGGAAGCTTCCAACATATAGTTCAGACCATTCATACCGCATACATTAACTATTTCATGAGGATCAGCAATAATAGTAGTTGTTCCATGAGGAACTAAAAGCCTACCGATTTCCTCCGGTGTAACATAAGAAGATTCAATATGAATATGACCGTCAATAAATCCCGGAACTGCATATTGACCTTCAGCATCGATTACATGTATTCCTTCGTACTCTCCAATGCCGGCAATAAAGCCATCTGATACTGCAATACTTTTGTCCTCTATTATTGATGAATTATATACATCAACAATTTTGCAGTTCTTAATTACAAGGTCTGCAGGTATCCTTCCTGCTGCAACATCAATTCTTTTTTTCAATAAGTCTTTTTCCATAGCACTCTCCATTGTTAACATATTATTTCAGTCAATTAACAACATATATAGTATTTCCATAAACTAAAGTACTTCCATAAACTAAACAAACTCATTTTATTTGAAAAATTCAGTGGGGATCTTGCAATTCCCCACTGAACCCTATTGAACAAGGCTCTTTTCATAATTTGCATTAATAATTCGCATCAATAATTTGCTTCAATAAATTGCTTCAAAATAATCTACTTCAAAATAACTTGCTTCTATACTCATGACTGAAGTCACGAGAATGCGGCAATATACTTTTCAATTCAACTTCCGCTTATAAAAGTATAGAAGTGAGAAACTCCTGATGCTTGGTTATAAATGTTTTTTATTGCCAATCACCAATTACATTTTCAACTAAGAACCTTTGTGTATTTATCATTTCATCGCTCATTGTTTGGCCTGCCGGAACTAGCACATTGCCTTTATTATCCTTTAATTCTCCGGCATAAACTTTTATTTTTCCACTTTCAAGCTCTTCTTTAACTTTTAGAACTTTTTCCTGTACATCCTTTGGAACAAGGTCATCATTGAAATCTGAAATAGCAGAACATTCTCCGCCTTCGTAGTAATAATCTTCACTACTTGCTGTTCCTTCAATAACTGAAGTAATGATATTTTTAAAGATAGGTTTGAAGTTCCACATATATGAGAATAATACAGCTTTTGGTGCAAGAGGTTTCATGTCTATATGATATCCTATACAGTAAGCTCCATTAGCCTCGCATGTTTGAGGTACTGCCGGAGATGAAGCTTCCATAGCCATGTACTTGATTCCTTGATTTATCAAAGTTAGAGCACTCTGAGTTTCAAGATCTACATCATACCAACTGTTTGCCCATACAACCTGAACTTTTGCATTTGGATTTGCATATTTTGCACCAAGTGCAAAACCATTGATAGCAGCACGTACAGAGGCTTCAGACATGCTGGCTGCAAAACCCAATGTATCAGTATCGGACATTAAGGCACATGCATATCCTGCTAAAAACATTCCTTCATAGTTACGAATCTGGTAACCAATCAAATTCGGCACTTTATCTCCCTGCTGAGCAATAACAACATCAGGATTCTGGCTTGCCAGATCTGATAAGAAAGTAGCGTATCCTGCACTGGCGCCGATTATAATGTTAACACCTTCACTAACTAATGCATCATAAGCATTTGCGACTGCTACCTGTTCTTCTGCAACATTTTCAATAACAAGAAGATTTTCCTTTGGAATGCCTAATTCTTCCATTGCAGCCAGGATTCCCTGGTGAGTTGCCTGACACCATCCACCGTCATTAACAACAAGAGAAGTGATCTCTCCGATCTTGATATTTGAATAATCTAGAGTTTTCTTTGTTGCATCTGAACCCGATGTTTCTATGCTGCTTTTCGAACTGCTGCCGGTTGAACCACCGGAACATCCTGCAAATAATGAAATAATAATCACTGATAATAACAAAATACTAACTAATTTTTTCCTTTTCATGTTCATAATATGCTCCTCCCAACTTTTGTGATTTTTATTATGCTTTAGTTTTTTCTTTTTATTTTTATAAACTATATAACGCAAAAGTATTGCTACTCTGCAGGTTTATGGGCTTTTATCAGCCAAACCGGCCGTAGAGGTTTATATACCTTCATCATCCAAACAGGCTATACTGGTTTATGCATCTTTTCCTTATTAGCCAAACCAGCCAAACAGATTTGCGCACCGTTATGAAATCAAGTAGCCAGGTATTGGCAATAAAATTCCATTCCTTGTATTGACATTTCTATGTACAATAGCATCATTTTTGCGTTACATAGATTTATCCATCAGTTATATATAGTTTCTCTGCTAGTTATTTACCTAATTAAATACTAGATTACCGATTTTCCCGGTCGTAACTTTGACATAAGGCTGTCGGCTCTTCCGAACGTTTTTTACGGAAACTTCCGGTAGTTATAATAAGAGCAATCACAGTTGCCAGATACGGAAGCATACTGTAAAATTGCGAAGGAATACCAGGCAGATAAATCTGCATATTAATTCCTATGATACTTATTGCTCCGAACAACAATGCACCTAAGGCTGCACCGGCAGGATTCCATCCTGAAAAAGCCACCAGAGAAAAAGCAATCCAACCTTTTCCTCCTGTCATTCCTTCATTCCAAAAGTTCGTATAGGATAGTGATATACAAGCTCCGCTAATTGCAGCCATTGCACACCCAAACATAACATAGATATATCTGAGTAAGAAAACATTAATGCCGGCTTTATCCAATGCGGCAGGGTTTTCTCCCAGAGCTCTGAGTATCAGGCCGGGTTTTGTTCTGTAAATATAGAACATGCTAAGTGGTACAATTAGATACATTAGATAAACCAATATGTCATGCTTAAAAAAGATATCACCAATTATCGGGATTTGGGAAAGCAATGGTATCTCAATCTTTTGAAATTTTACAGAAGTTGCAATACCGGTTATATTTTTTCCAATAAAACCGCTTAATCCGCTGCCAAAAATCAAAAAAGCCATACCACATACTGTTTGATCTGCACGAAGAGTAACAGTAAAAAAAGCAAAAACCAATCCTAGCAGAGCGCCCACAAGTATTACAACAAGAATAGCAAGTCCCAAATTATTTGTATTGTAAACAGTCAGGAAACCAGAGACTGCTCCCATAAGCATTATACCTTCAATACCGAGATTCATAATTCCCGACCGTTGTGTAAAAATTTCACCGATGGCAGCATATAGAATAGATACTGCATATACGATTGCTGCACTACATATGGATACTACAAAAGCTGTCATTGTGCAATTTCCCTCACTTCTCTATGTTTTTCCTCGCAACTCATGTCACTCACGTTATTAATGTTACTTACGTTGCTTGCCTTTTTACCTGCATTACTCTTAATCACGTTTTTACCTACGTTACTCCTGATCACATTACTTTTATTTGCATTACTCTCATTTATGCTACTCGTATTTGCATTACTTTTATTTACATTACTTCTACTTCTATTTAAAGTGATCCTGTAATGATTGAAAAATTCCCCTGCAATTACAAAAACCATAATGCTTCCCTGCAACATCGTTGCTATCTGAGATGGAACTCCCATAATCTGCACGGCAGCACTGCTATTCACTAAGCCTCCGAATAAAATGGATACGATAATTACAACAATAGGGTTGAACTGGCTCAGATATGCCACAACAATCCCTGTATATCCGCTGCCACCGGGAAGTTGCGCCTGTACTCGATGTACTACTCCGGTAACTTGCACAAAACCTGCCAGTCCTGCAACAGCACCACTGAGACCCATGATGATAAGAACATATTTTCTTATATTAATACCTGCATATTCTGCTGAATTCTTACTGTTCCTTATTACATTGATCTGATATCCGGCTGTTGTATATTTAAAAAATATGTATAAAAGCATTGCTATCACAATTGCCACAATAACACCTGAATTGATTCCTGTACTTCCTATATTAGGAAGGTACATTTCTTTCGGAATAGCTTCCGAAATTGGTGTTGTCTGATTTTTAGCCATCCAGGGACCATAACATAAATAATCCATGAATAATAGTGCTACATAATTTAACATCAAACTTACAATGGTTTCATTTACATTCCAACAGGCCTTTAAAGCAGCGGGAATTAAAGCCCATAAACTTCCGCCTACTGCACATAACAGGAACATAACAACTAATCGTACAGAAACCGGTAACTCGGGTCCAAACAGCACAAAAGCACTTCCTAATATAGCTCCCATAGCATACTGTCCCTCAGCACCGATATTGCTCAAACCCATTTTAAATGCAATAGAAACACTCATGCCACAAAACATCAATGGAAGTCCGGCTCTTATACTCCCATTAATACCTCTCATGTTTAAAAATGAATAAGATATCATTTTTGAATATACTTTAATTGGATTAAAACCAACTGCCATAATTAATATTGAACTAAAAGCTAGTCCAATGAAAACAAAAATTATAGGGTTTAATATTCTGGCCCACAGTGGTACCACATGCTTTTTTTCTATTTGAATTGCTCCAATATTCATAAATTTCACTCCTAATATCTTCACTCTCAGATGTCTAATCTCAGATATCTACTACCAGATATCTTTCACTCCTAAGCAAGCTATATCTTTCGCTCTAAGCAAGTTCTCCGGACATCATCCGTCCGATTTCTTCATAGTCAGTTTCAGAGGTATTGCGGATGCCCATCAGTTTTCCATCGCATAATACAGCTATCCTGTCAGACATTTCAAAAATTTCGTCTAAATCCTCAGATATAAGAAGTACACTAACGCCCTTGTTACTTTGCTCTTTGAGTATGTTATTTATTGCTTCTGCTGCTCCTATATCTAATCCGCGAACCGGATAAGCAGCTATGATAAGAGCCGGTTGACAGTCTATTTCTCTGGCAACCAGAAGTTTTTGCTGATTTCCACCGGACATCATGCTGACAGGTAGATCAATTCCTCCACCTCTGATGCCATAGGTTTCCACATATCTTTCTGCAATGGCTCTGATAGATTTTCTCCTTAATATACCATACCTGCTATACTCCGGATTTCTGAATTTCTTCAGAATTGCATTCTGTTTTAAATCCATTCCCGGAATCAATCCCATTTTTAATCTATCTTCCGGAATAAAAGAAATTCCGGCTGAAATTCTATGCTTTGCACTTGTTTTAGTTATGTCTTTATTATTCATCATTATCCTGCCTGATTTGACTTTTCGAAGTCCGGCAAGAGTTTCCGCAAGTTCACGCTGTCCACTTCCGGCTACACCGGCAATTGCCAGTATTTCTCCGGTATGTATGCTAAATGAAATATCATGCAGTGCCGTAAGTCCTCTATCATTATCCGCATATATATTTTCTACTTTCAAAAGTACATTACTTTTTTCTTTCGTTGTTTTTCGTTGTATTTTATTTAGACTTCTTGATCCAACTACTGCTTTTGTAAGACGCTCTATTGTAGCATCTTTGGAAAGCATTTCATCTTCAACTCTTCCGTCTTTCAGTACCGTTATCCTATCTGAATTCTCCATTACTTCACTCATTTTATGAGAAATGAAAACTACTGCTTTACCTGCATTAGCCATCTCTCGAAGTGTTTTAAACATATCTCTTGATTCCTGAGGCGTCAACACGGCAGAAGGTTCGTCCAGAATCATGATTTCACAGTTCCTGCATAAAAGCTTCATTATCTCCACTCTCTGCTGTTCGCCTACTGAAAGTTGCCAGATCTTTGCTCCAGGATCAACAGGAATACCGAACTTTTCAGAATAATCACGAATAGTTTCTTCCATTTTATTTTTGTCTAATATAAAGTTACAACTTCCCATGCTCAGAAATATATTTTCTGCAACACTTAAAGTCGGAATTAGCTCAAAATGCTGATGCACCATTCCAATACCC
>ENA-UPSB01002744-UPSB01002744.1-bioreactor-metagenome-genome-assembly--contig:-NODE-2744-length-15423-cov-4.305895_pt1 | contig 15423 bp, 18 predicted proteins | sample MGYA00238182_ERZ773286 | MGnify/ENA primary metagenome ERZ773286 (study PRJEB29026, sample SAMN07631240) | bioreactor metagenome | isolation source: Switchgrass digestor | place: USA: Dartmouth... | reverse complement strand
CGACGCCCAGGCGGCGGTCGCCACGGTGGAGCAGCTGCAGCGGGTGGGCGCGCGCATCCGCTCGCCGCGGTGAGGTGCGGGAGTCAATATCCGGCCGCTGCCGGGCAGACCTTTTCCCCGATTAATCCTTTCCTGATTGGAAAAGGGGCATCGCCTATACCCATCCCCACCTGCGTCCAAGTGGGTGCCTCCCTTCCCATATTTTCCCCGACTCCGTCACTGAGAAGGGGGTTCTGACCCATCTCCCCCGGCCCGGAGGGCCATTTCACCCCGCCCTTTCTTCTTTACGGATCCCCGCCTCTTATGTTACGATTCCTGTAGAGAATCTCCCCTCACCCATATCGTTCCTTTCCACCACCGGCGCCTGTTCGGCCCCGGTACCGTAAACCAGTATTCTCCCCCGGAGATCCGGGCCTCACCAGGCGATCATGTCCAGAAAGGCGCTGTTATGAGCAACGAGCAAAAATACCGCTTCTCCTGGGACCTTCTTGGCAACATCCCGCTGGGCCGGCCCAATCTTGGCCCCCGCACCCGGCTCGAAGTCTACCGGCTGATGCAGTTCACCCTGCGAGACGTGCTCGAGCGGCACGTCGGCGCCGGCGAGACCGACCGCATCTTCCTCGAGGCCGGCCGCATGGCGGGCGTCGAGTTCTACCGGCACTTTCTCGGCCCCTTCGACTCCTTCAGCGATTTCGCCAACAGCCTGCAGGCCATTTTCAAAGAGATGGACATCGGTATCCTGCGCTTCGAACAGAGCGATCTGGACAGCTGCACCTTCCTGCTGACCGTCTCCGAAGACATGGACTGCTCCGGCCTTCCCGAGCTGGGCTACGAGATCTGCACCTATGACGAAGGCTTTATCGCCGGGCTGCTGGAGGAATACACCGGCCTCCCGCTGGAAGTGCAGGAGATTGACTGCTGGTGCACCGGCAGCCGCACCTGCCGCTTCCGTGCCCGCCCGGCAGCCCCCTCCGCCTGATCGATCCGGCACACGCTCGGCATGGACACCACTCTCCTCGAAGCGCTGAAAGCCCACATCGACGCGGCCGCCAGCTCCGGCGATCCGCAGTATCTGGCTGACCTGGCCGGCCTGCTGGAGCAGGCCGCTGCCGGAATCCGCCGCGGGATCGGCCAGGACCCCGACCCCGTGCTGCGGGCCGTGTGCGACGTGTATTACATGGCCGCCGAGCCGCCCGATCCCCTGCCCGGCGATCCGGAGGATCAGGCCCGCCTGGCCCGGCTGCTGGCGGATATGCGGGCCACCCAGCGCTTCGCCCTAGCCCTCTCGCAGGGCGATCTCTCGGCCGATCTCGAGGTGCGCGGATACTCCGCCGGCAGCCTCAAGTCGCTCCAGGCCAGCCTGCGCCACCTGACCTGGCAGACGGCCATGATCGCCAAAGGCGACTTCAGCCAGCAGGTGGACTTCATGGGCGACTTTTCCACCTCCTTCAACGCCATGGTCCGCTCCCTGGCTGAGGCCCGCGACCAGATCCAGCGCCAGAACGAGGAGCTGGCCCGCATCAACGCCAGCCTGCGGGAGGAGATCGCCAGTCGCCGGCAGGCCACTGCCCGCCTGCAGGTGCAGCGCCAGCTGCTGGAGCAGCGCGAGCAGGAGCGGCTGCGCATCGCCCGCGACCTGCACGACGGCCCTCTGCAGGAGGTGATCGCGCTGGTCTACGCGCTGGAGGTTTTGCTGCAGTCCTGCAACGACCCGGCTGTCTGCGAGACCCTGCAGGAAACCCTGGAGATCGCCCTCCAGGTGACCAGGGAACTGCGCCAGTTTGCCGGGGAGCTGCGCCCTCCGGCCCTGGCCCGCTTCGGGCTGAAGAAGGCCATCGCATCCTATCTCGAAAACTTCCAGAAGAAGCACCCCAACCTGCGTCTGGAAGCCCATCTGGATTCCAACGGCGACCAGCTGAGCGAGACCACCCGCCTGGCGCTTTACCGCATCCACCAGGAGGCGCTGAACAACATCGTCAAGCACGCCGGGGCCAGCCGGGTGCAGGTCTGGCTGCAGGCCGACGGGGAGCGCGTGCGCCTGCGGATCGAGGACGACGGGCGCGGCTTCGAGCCGCCCGCCGGCTGGCTGGAGCTGGCCGACGACGGCCATCTGGGCCTGGTGGGCATGCAGGAGCGGGCCGAGGCTGCCGGCGGTCAACTGGAAATCTGGTCGCGGCCGCAGCAGGGCACGCGCATCCAGGTGACCGTGCCCGCCTGCCCGTCTCGCAGCCGGGAAAACCCGGGGGAAAGGTAATGCCCCGGGCGTAGATCTGAACCAGCTGCAGCAAAATGGCAGTATGCCGGAGCCGGTGCCCGCTGCGGCCATCGCCGCCGTCTGCGCATACGGGGTAGAATGGTCTCAAACCATCCCGGCCCGGCCGGGCTGCAACAGGAGATGACGAATCATGCAATCCAAACTGCTGCGCCAGGAAGGTGAAGCCCGCACCTTTCTTCTGGTCCTCGACCCCGGGGAGGAGGTGATCTCCGCGCTCAAAGACTTCGCCGCTCGGAACAACCTGCAGGGCGCTCATTTTCAGGCCATCGGCGCGTTCCAGCGCATCACCCTGGCCTATTTCCAGCGGGAGCAGAAATCCTACCGCGAGATCCCGGTGAATGAACAGGTGGAGGCCGCCGCGCTGAGCGGAAACCTTTCCCGCAGGGGTGAAGAAGTTGTCATCCACGCCCACGCCGTGGTCAGCCGGGCCGACGGGACCACCCTGGGCGGGCATATCCTGGAGGGTGTGGTCTGGCCCACCCTCGAAATTGTGCTGCAAGACAGCGGCCTGAAGCTGGAGCGGACGCTCCGCGAGGAGATCGGCCTGGCGCTGCTTACTCTGGACGCCTGACCCGGTGATCCGGCGGCAAATGTTCGGCCAGCAGCTCGTCCAGGTCCATCTGGATCAGGGCCCGCAGCCGCTTGCTGGCCGTTCTTTCATATTCCCGCTTCAACCGCAGCGCCTGATCATGCCAGGGCTCGTCGGTGTACGGGCAGCAGAAGCTGTCATGCCAGCGCCCGCGCATGGCATAAGCCTCCGCCAGGCTGGTCGGCCCGATGACGCTGCGCTCCACGTCACAGCGGGTGCCGCACACGCGGCAGTTGATGCTGTCTACGGTATCTGGTTCGGCGAAGAACTTGTCGTAGCCCAATTCTCCCATGCGCATCTCCCGGTGTAGCTGCTGTGGTGAGAAACCCCATTCGTACGGGTAATATGGCGGACGCGATCAGTTGTACCAGTCAGGGATGATAAGGGGATTATTATTATCTTATCCCGATCTGGTTGAAATGCAACCCCGCAAGGCCGGTCAGCTTTCCGAAGGCGAAGATAAATCAAACCCGGGGAGGACAGCCATGCCGTCCTCTCCGGCGCTGCCGGGAGAATCGCTTTCTACTACATGCCTGCGGTCGGGTCGGCCTGGTGCAGCCCTACCAGAATGCCCGTCACGTCGCGGAAATAGGCCTGGTAGCCCACTCCGGGGATGACCCCCTTTTCCACCACAATCTGCCCGCCGCACTCCACCACCCGGTCCAGGGCGGCGTCGAGATCGGGCACATCGATGGTGTTGATGGTGCCCCGGAAGGTCCCGTCGGTCTCCATCAGCCCGCCGTTGATGCCCGGCTCGCTCTCCTCGCCAGTCTCGACCAGCCAGTAGGTCACCGGGCCTTCCCACTTCTGCACCTTCCAGCCGAACACGTCGCGGTAGAACTGCGCCGTCTTTTCAATATCATCCGATGCCAGTTCAAAATGCACAAACCGGTTCATCTGTTCACCTCCGCCAGAAATCAGGACTGCGCCGCTGATACCAGTATAGACTAGAACATATGTTCCTGTCAACGGGTTTTTGGAATTCCAGGCGAGGACTCCGTGCGGGCGTTCTGGGGTATGATACAGAAATTGACCTGAACGAAAGCGGACCTGCGATGATTGTTCACCCCATCTACGCCGGTTTTGGCCTGTCCTTCCTGCTGGAACTGCCCCACGGGCTGTACCTGGTCGACGCCGGCTCACCGGGCTGGGACGGCCGCGTGCTGGCCGCCATGCGCCGGCTGGGCCGCACGGACCTGAAGCTGATCTGGATTACACACGCCCACTACGACCACTACGGCTCGGCCGCCGCGCTGCGCGCCCTGACCGGGGCGAAAATCGCCTGTCATCCGGCCGACGCCGCCAGTCTGGAGAAGGGCCTCTCTCCGCTGGGCACCACCCGCGGCCGCGGCAAAATCTATCCCTTCGTCCAGCCGCTGGCCAACCGCATCCGCACCCTGCGGCCCACCCCGCCCGACTTCACCCTGGAGGACGGGCAGACGCTGGAGCGCTTCGGGCTGGACGCGGCGGTGCTTCACACCCCCGGCCACACGCCCGGGCACACCTGCCTGCTGCTCTCGGACGGCACTGCCTTCGCCGCCGACCTGCTGGGCGGTTCGCCCCCGCACCTGCAGAACCTGCTGGCCACCGACTGGGACCAGCTGCCCGCCAGTCTGGCCTACCTGCAGGCCGCCCGCCCGGCGCGCGCCTTCACCGGCCACACCGCCCGGCCCTTCCCCGGCCCAGTCCTGCAGAGCATCCAGGCGTGAAGGCCGGGGACCGTGGGATAATTGCGCCCCGCCAGGACCAGGACCAATGTGGCCCGCCAGGGCTAAGGTGGTCTGATAGGACCATTCCCCACGGCTTACGGGTTAATTCCCCATTTCCCGGCTGCCCGCCCGCTGGCATACTGGTAAAAAGGCCGGGCGTACGGGGAGGGTGCCGTTGACAAAAGAGGAAAATTTCAGCGGGCTGCAGGTGGACCAGGACCTGCCCTTTCAGGAGAAAGAATGGACCGCCGAGCGAGCCGGCTGGATCATCGGCCTGCTGCTGCTTCTGGCCGGGCTGGCCGGGTTGTTCGGCGGCGGGCCGCTCAGCCGCGCCGCCCCCCGGCAGGGCCCGCTGCGCCTGGAGTACAGCCGCTTCGTGCGCTACCGCGCGCCGGAGGTGCTCACCGTGCAGGTTGATCCCGGGGTGAGCGGCGAGACGCTCCAGCTGTGGGTGGACCGCGCCTACCTCGAGGACTTCGAGCTGCAGCAGATCGTCCCCGCGCCGGACCAGACCCGCGTGCTGCCCGACCGCATCCTGTACGAGTTCCAGGCGCAGCCCGGCGATGGTCCCCTTCGGGTGACCTTCCAGCTCAGGCCGCAGGCCGCTGGCTCGCGGTCGGGGCGGGTGGGCCTGGAGGGCGGCGACACGGTGACCTTCCGCCAGTTCGTTTACCCGTAGAGGTAGGGAGGAGAACGCGCGATGGACGCGATACTCAAGACCGCGGCGGTCTATGTGGGCCTGCTGATCATCTTCCGCATCGCCGGCAAGCGTTCGCTGGGAGACCTGACCACTTTCGACTTTGTGCTGCTGCTGATCATCGGCGAGGCCACCCAGCAGGCCCTGCTGGGCGACGACTTTTCGGTCACCAACGCCTTTCTGGTCATCCTGACCCTGGTGGGGCTGGACGTGGCCATTTCGATCATCAAAGGCCGCTCGAAGCGGCTGGAGAAGCTGATCGACAGCGTGCCGCTGGTGATTCTGGAAGACGGCCGGCCGCTGAAGGAGCGCATGGACCGAGCGCGCGTCGACGAGGGCGATATCCTGGCCAAAGCGCGCGAGCTGCAGGGCATCGAACGGCTGGATCAGATCAAGTACGCCGTGCTGGAAACCAACGGCGGCATCACCATCATTCCAAAAAACTGAGCTGCGGGGACGGCCCGGGGCGAAATCTTTCTTCCGAAAACCTGCTCAGACCTTGAGCCGCTCGGCGTATTTCTGACGGAACTTGGCCAGCTTGGGGGCGATTACCACCATGCAGTACCCGGCGTAGGGGTTCTTGACGTAGTACTCCTGGTGGTACTCCTCGGCCGGGTAGAAGGCCTCGAAAGGCTCCACCTGGGTGACAATTGGCCGCGGCCAGACCTTCTGCTCCTCCAGCTCGCGGATCATGTCCCCGGCGATCTCCTTCTGCCGGTCATCGTGGTACAGGATGATCGAGCGGTACTGAGTGCCCACATCCGCGCCCTGGCGGTTGAGTGTGGTCGGGTCGTGGATGGAGAAAAAGACCTCGAGGATCTCGCGGAAGGTAATTTCGGACGGGTTGAACTTCAGCTGGACGACTTCGGCGTGGCCGGTGTACCCGGTGCTGACCTGCTCGTAGGTCGGGTTGGGCCTGCGCCCGCCGGAATAGCCCGAGACCACGTCGACCACGCCCTGCAGGTTGTCGTAGACCGCTTCCAGGCACCAGAAGCAGCCGCCGCCCAGGGTGGCGGTCTCCAGGTTCGGGTTGGGTTGGGAAGTCATGCATTTCTCCTTCTATGCCGGAGGTCCGGCGATCAGACCGGCCCTTGCGGGCGGTCTGGAGATAGACTGTCTTTAATATCCATTATACTCTCGTGGAGGGGTGGTTGAGTCCTACCCTCACCGATGGAGCCAATGGTGGTGACTTCCACCTGCACTCGAAGGCTTCTCCTTCGAGTGTTCCCTGGTGGGAAGAGGGTAATCATCCACCCATCCCCCACCTGCCCCCATGGGCGGCTCCCATGGGGCAGGTGGGGAGATGTGTCTCACACCTCCACCCCGCCGATCCTCCCCATCTCCCGGATCAGCTCATAATCCTCATCCCGCACCGCGGCCATGCGCCGCAGACCGCCCCGCTGCAGCAGACCTCTCCCCTCCGCATCCCTCTCCATCCCGACCAGCGCATCGCGCAGGGCTGCCCGCACCCCCTCCGGCAGGCTCCGCGGCGCGGTCCAGGGCGGCATGGGGCTGGGGCCGAAGGTCTCGATCGACCGCAGCTTCTCGCCCAGCTCCGGCCGCTTTTTCAGCTCCAGCTCCAGCACGGTCGAGTCGATCGCCGAGGCGTCCGCCTCTCCCCCCAGAATCATCTCGATCGAGTTCACATGCGCTCCGGCTTCGACCACCTTTCCAAACATCTCCATCCCCAGGCCTCGCCGGGCCAGTTCACAGCGCACCACCCCGTAGCCCGAGTGTGAGTTCGGCTCGTTGTATGCCCAGGCCGCCCCGCGCAGGTCTTCCAGCCGCCGGAAGGGATCCTCCCGCCGCACCACCACGTCCGAGAAGTACACCGGCCGGTTCTGGTAGCGCGGCGCGGCCATAACCGGCGCGGCCAGCGGCTCCAGCACACCCGCCAGGCGCACGTACGGCAGCCCGCAGATCCAGCCCAGGTGCGCCTGACCGGCCACCAGCATGCGCTCGCGTTCCTGCCAGGGCGGGTCGAGCGCGGCCCGGACGGGCCGCCCCAGCCGGCCCTCCAGATAGGCGGCCAGCTCGCGGCACCAGCCGTCCATGGAGGGCGACATGCAGCTGGTCAGCACCAGCGCGTCCGGCTCAGCCGCGGGCATACACCGCCGCCTGCCAGATCAGGCCCTGCCGGTGCTGCTTCAGCCGCAGCCCGTGATCGCGCACCAGCCGGTCCACCTGCCGGGCGGGGTGCACGTAGCCGCGGTACTGGCTGCCGCGCATCCGTTTGAAGGCGTTGAGCAGGCGTATTCCCAGCCGGGTCCACCAGGTGTCGCGCGGGTAGACCAGCCCGTACAGCCGCCCGGCCCGCGCCGCCGACTGGCTCACCAGCCCTTCCACGTCGTCGTAGCAGCACACCACCCGGTCCAGCGTGACCACGTCCGCCGGGGGGATCAGCCCGGCCATCTTGACGAAATCGCCGTACAGGAAGCGCACCCGGCCTTCCAGCCCGCGGCGGCGGGCCTCTTCCTTCGCCGCTTCCAGGTAAGCCTGCGAGGCGTCCACGTCCAGCGCCTGCTCGACCCCGGCGGCCAGCAGCAGGTGCTGCAGCGCCCCGACCCCGCCGCCCACGTCCAGCAGGGTCAGCCCGCGCACGCCCTCGGCCTGCAGTGCCTCGGCCAGCCAGCGGGTGGTGCGGTTCGGCCCGGTCCGGCGGTAGGCGGCCAGCTCCCGGGCCACCGCCTCGGCGTTGAACACCTCTTCAATCCCCTCGCACTGACAGCAGTTCATGCGCTCCCTCGCCAGAAATCCGACCGGTTCTGTCAGATTGATTATGGGCCGATCGCCGCCGGGAGTCAAATCCGCCCTTCATCGCCCGCCATTGTCGAAACTGCCGGCCCCAATTCCCTTCCGCATACAAACAGTAAAATGGTAAACTTTGTTCTGATTTCCGATCGGTTCCTTATCCATTGACTCCTGGAGCGCACCTTGGTCAACATACTGATTGCCTTCGTTACCGGTTTAACCACCGGCGGCTTGAGCTGCCTGGCCGTCCAGGGCGGGCTGCTGGCCAGTTCCCTGACCAACCAGATTGAAAACGACGTCCAGCAGCAGGTCTATAAGCCATCGCGCAAGCGAATCCGCAGGGCGCAGCGCCCGGCTCGCGCCGGCATGGCCAGGCCCATCGCGGCCTTCCTGGCGGCCAAGCTGATCGCCTACACCCTGCTGGGCCTGCTCCTGGGCTGGCTGGGGCAGATGGTGCAGCTGTCACCCTACGCCCGCGCCGGGCTGCAGATCGCCATCGGCATCTTCATGCTTGGCAATGCCCTGCGCATGCTGAACGTCCACCCGATCTTCCGCTATTTCGCCATCGAGCCGCCGGCCTTCATCCGCCGCAGGCTGCGCCGCTTCGCGAAAGACAGAGAGGTCAGCCTGGCTGCGCCGGTCTTCCTGGGCTTCCTGACCGTGCTGATCCCCTGCGGCGTGACCCAGGCCATGCTGGCGGCCGCGCTCGGCACCGGCAGCCCGCTGGGAGGCGCCGCCCTGATGTTCGCCTTCACCCTGGGTACCAGCCCGGTGTTCTTCGCCGTGGCCTACTTCGCCACCACGCTCGGCCAGCGGCTGGAGCGAAACTTCAACCGCTTTGTCGCCATCGTGCTTCTGCTGCTGGCGGTGTACACCATTGACACCGGCGTCGCCCTGGCCGGCTCACCCATGTCGCTGACCCGCTCGTTCAACGAGATGTTCGCCCGCCCGGCCGCGGTGGAGCAGCCCGCCGGTTCGCCGCCTTATGCCGCGGTGGACGGCGAGAACACGGTCACCATCCGCGTGCTGAACACCTCCTACGAGCCGGGCGTGGTGCATGCCCCGGCCGGCGTGCCGGTGAAGCTGCGCCTGGTGACCGAGGACGTGGTCTCCTGCTCGCGGGCCTTTGTGATCCCGGCCCTGGGCGTGCAGCAGCTGCTGGAAAGAACCGGCGAAGCCGTGATCGAAATCCCCCCGCAGGAAGCCGGCACCCAGATGGCCTTCTCCTGCTCGATGGGCATGTTCGGCGGCACGCTGGTATTTGATCTTTGAGAGGTAACCATGAGCCGTACCATCACCCTGCAAATTGACGGAATGCACTGCACCAACTGCGCCATGACCCTGGAGGGCATCGAGGACCGCCTGCCGGGCATCCTGCGGGCCGAAGCCAGCTACCGGCACGCACGCCTGGTCGTGGAGTTCGATGAGAGCAAGGTGGACGAAGCCCGCATCGAGAAGGAAGTCGAGCGCCTGGGCTACAAGGTGAGCGCCATCAACCGGTAATCGCAGCCGTTCGCCGCCCTGCTCCTCTCGCCGGCCTGCCCGGCGAGAGTTTTTTCCCGGCCGGGCGCCCGGCATGTGATATGATGCTGTGAAGGAACTGCCCTTTCAGGTAACCTGGCAATGAAATCCACCCCCTTCGTGATCGCGCTGCTTTCCGCCCTGTTTTTCGGCGCGGCCGCGCCCCTGAGCAAACCCCTGCTGGCGCAGCTGACCTCCAGCCAGCTGGCCGGGCTGCTCTATTTGGGAGCGGCGGCCGGCGTGGTGGTCCTGCTGGCGGGAGAGCGCAGGTTCACCCTCCCCTGGCGTATGAAACCCGCTGACCGGCTGCGCCTGCTGGGCGCGGTGGTCTTCGGCGGCGTGCTGGGGCCGCTGTTCCTGCTGGCCGGGCTGCGGATGGCCCTGGCGGCCTCGGTCTCCATGTGGCTCAATTTGGAGATGGTCGCCACGGCGGTGCTGGGCCACTTCATTTTCAAGGACCACCTCACCCGGCGGAGCTGGCTGGCGGTGGGCGGGATCTTCCTGGCCTCCGCGCTGCTGGCCGCAGGCGAGGGGCTGGCCGGTGTTCAGGCCGGGCTGCTGGTGGCGCTGGCCTGCCTGTGCTGGGGCATCGACAACCACCTGACCGCCCTGATCGACGGCATCACCCCGGCCCAGTCCACCTTCTGGAAGGGGCTGGTTGCCGGGTCCACCAACCTGGCCATTGGCCTGGCGCTGGCGCCCCTCACCGCCCCCGCGGGCACAGTGGCGGCCGGACTGGGGCTGGGCGTGGTCTCCTACGGGCTGAGCATCGTGTTCTACATCACCGCCGCCCAGCAGCTGGGGGCCACGCGCAGCCAGCTAATCTTCTCCAGCGCCCCCTTCTGGGGCGTGCTGCTCTCACTGCTCTGGCTGGGTGAGGCTTTCACCCCGCAGCTTGGCCTGGGCATCGGGCTGTTCGTGCTCTCCATCGGGCTGCTCTTCCGCGAGCAGCATGCGCACGCTCACACGCACCGGCACATGGCGCACGAGCACTTCCATTCCCATCTGGACGGGCACCACAACCACACCCATCCGGACGGCCAGACGGCGGGATGGCACTCGCACCCGCACGAGCACGAGCCGGTCCGCCACGCCCACCCACACTGGCCGGACCTGCATCACCGCCACGCGCACACGGCGGACTAAAACTTGACCAGCAGCGCGGTCAGGTACATGATGGCCAGCCCGAGCAGGAAGCCGCCCAGGTTGGTCCACGAGAGCGCGCCCCCCTCCCGGCTCGCCGAACGGCGCAGCAGGGCGGCCACTTCCACGATCACCTGCCAGATGGCCCCCAGGCCGATACCCAGGAAGATCACCCCCAGCAGCGGGGAGAAGGCAAACCCGCCGATCCAGGCCCCCAGCACCGCCGGGAAGCCGGCCAGCAGCGCCAGCCCGGCGAAGACGGCCAGCGGCGGCCCCGATCGGCCTTCCTCCGTCTCCTGACCGGCATCTTTCACCAGCGGGGCGGCGATGCCGACCCCTTCGGTCAGGTTGTGCAGGATGAAGCCCACCACCAGGAAGGTGCCCAGCGCCACCTCACCCAGGGCCAGCGCCGCCCCGACCGCCAGCCCCTCGCCGAAGTTGTGCAGCCCGATGGAGAGCGCGATCAGCCCGGCCAGGTACAGCCCGCGGGCCGGCTCTGCTCCGGCTCTGCGCCGGGCGCTGAGCGCGGCGATGGCCAGCCAGGTGAGCAGAGCGGCAAACACGGCCAGCGGCACCGCCTGGAACGCCGCCGGAACGGCCGCGCCGGTCTCCAGCACCTCCAGGAAGGTGTCAATCAGCAGGAAGACCAGCAGCCCCAGCGTGAGCGCCAGCAGCGCCTCCAGCCACTTTCGCCCCATGCGGCGCATGGCCGGGTACCACATCAGCCCCACCGCCACGGGGATCACGCCCACGTAGACCCCCATCAGCCCGTAGCCGGCGAACTCGCGCAGCCCCGGCGTGGGGGTGGGGGCGGCCACGGCTACCTCGCCTGCAAAGGTCAACCCGGTGTCGGTCACCAGGATAATATTGTGCGGTTCGGCGTAGATCCACTGGTAGGGGATAAACACGGTGGCCCGCGCCAGCCGCGCCAGCCGCTGGCCGGGCTGGGCGCTGAACTGCCAGTAAGCGTCGTCCACCATCACCTGGGCGATGGTGACCGGGTCCGGACCGCTGTTGAGCACGCTGACCTCGAACCCGTTATCCAGCACCTTTATCCTCTCGATGGTCAGCGCCTCGATGGGGGGCAGGTCCTGGCTGAACATGCCCAGCGGGTTGACCGCGCTGAACAGCAGCAGCAAGGCCCCCAGCACCAGCAACGGGATCAGACCTGCCGTCCAGGCGGGCAGCCGGGGGGCTGCGGCCCGGGCAGGCTCTTCCTTATACATGCGCACCTCCTAGGCCAGGGCCTCGAAAAACCCGGTCCAGCCCAGCTCGGCGAACTCGCTCTGGTGGGCATGGAACATGTAGCGCCCCGGCTCTTCCAGGATGAACTCCAGCACCGCCCGCTCGCCCTGTCCCATGGTCACCGTGTCGGTCCACTCGAAGAAGTCCAGGCTGGTGCCGGTGCGGTACAGGCGGAACATGCCGGCGTGCAGGTGGAAGGAGTTGACCAGGTCAAACTCGGTGATGTTGACCAGATAGACCCGCACCAGCTCGCCCGCGCGCACCTGAACGGGGTGCTTCATGTAGTGAAAGGCCACCGTGTTGACCGCGTACACCTCGTTTTCACCGTCAAAGTTGGGGTCGAAGGCGTTCATCACCATCACCAGCTCGCGGGCCGGCGGCCTACCGCCCGGCGGGTCGATGATCAGCGTGCCGTACAGTCCCTTGTGAATGTGCTTTTTCAGCGACATGACGTGGCAGTGATAGGGATGCACGCCGAAGGGCCGGGCGGTGAACTCGTAAATGAACTCCTCCCCGGGCTGCACCAGCGGCTCGACTCCGTCCATGGAGGGCGGGTGAAAGCCGTGGAAATGGATGGTGTGCGGGTGCGAGGAGCGGTTGAAGAAGCGGAAGCGCAGCCGGTCGCCTTCCACGCAGCGGAAGGTCGGCCCGGGCACCTGGCCGTTGTAGGTCCAGGCCGGGAAGAACACCCCCGGGGCGATCTCGATCTCGCGATCCACGGCCACCACCTCCCACTCGCGCAGCGTGCGCCCGTCCGGGCCGGCGGACTCCTGGCCCCAGTCGAAGGCGGTGAGGAACTCCGTCGGGTCGAAGCGGGAGAGGTCCACGTCGCCGACTGTGCCGGAGAAATCCCCGTGCCCGCTGTGGGCCGGCGGGACCAGCTGCGCGGCCGTGACCCGGTTGTGCAGCGGACGACCGGCAGCCGCGGCGGCCGCCGCTCCGGCGGCCAGGCCCAGCTTGAGCACGTCACGCCGGGTTAAGCTCTTTTTGCCCGAGTCAGGCTCAGGCTCCATGCGAATCCTCCCTTTCGGGCGCGCCGGCGGGAACCAGCAGGATTTTCCCGGCCAGTTCCCGACTGAGGGCCACCGCCTCCCGCCCCTCGACGGCCGCAGTGACCGGGCCGCCAAAAGGCGCTTGCCCCCGCACCACCACGACCGTGCCCGGCACCAGCCCGAGGACAGCCAGGTAGCGCAGCACCTCCGGCTCCTGCCCGGTGATGCGCTGTACGATCGCCGCCCGGTCCACCGGCCATTCGGCCAGGGGCACCGTCTCCGGCATGAGCAGGTTGCCCTCGCGGTCGGGGATGGGATCGCCGTGCGGGTCGACCAGCGGGTGTCCCAGAGCCTCGGCCAGGCGCTCCTCCATGGCCTCGGAGATGTGATGCTCCAGCCGGTCGGCCTCGGCGTGCACCTCGTCCCAGGAATAGCCCAGCACCTGATTGAGGTAGCTCTCGATCAGGCGGTGGTGGCGGATAATCTCCAGCGCGGCGCGGGTGCCCTCGGGGGAGAGGGTCACCCCGGCGTAGGGGCGGTAGACCACCAGGCACGGGTCGGCGGAGGCCAGGCGTTTGAGCATGCCGGTGACCGACGCGCTGGCCACGCCCAGCCGCGCGGCCAGGCTGGTGGTGGAGACCGGCTCTCCGGCCTGCTCCTCCTGGAGCTGGTAAATGGCTTTCAGATAGTCTTCGACGGATTCAGAAGTGGTCATCGGCGCCCCCGAAATAATTAGGACAAACTAAGTCTTAATTTATTATAGGCGAAGAAATGAATAAGTCAATATGGAGTTTAATTATCTATTTTGCGGGAGTGGGAGGGAGATCTGTTGTCCGCCCATCCCCCATTCGTAAACATGTTAATTCTTTGAGTTTATTTATAAATAAACTCCTGCCCGCCTGCCCGCTTGACTTTCCCCCCAAATTTCTCATAATAAAGAGTACATTATCAGTATTAATTCTTATTGTTGTATTAGTCGAACACAACATCATCGCGAGCATCCCTGCCTTTGACAGGCCACCCGTCTCCACACGTAGAATCCGGTGGCTTCATTCATATCAGTATGGAGCCGGCAGCTGCGGGAGCCTGTGCACCCGATCCGGCCGTTAGCGTATTCATGGTTATCCGTACCAGAAGGGGGACAATGAATTTATTGATCGCCGACCAATACGCCCTGTTCCGGGAAGGGTTGGCCAGCCTGCTCAGCCAGGAAAGCGATATCCACGTGGTGGGCCAGGCGTCCTCCGGCGCTGAGATGGTCGCGCTGGCGGTGGAACTGAGCCCCGACGTGGTTTTGATGGACGCCGACTTCAGCGACGGCAGCGGGCTGCTGTTCATGAAGTCAGTCCTTTCCCGCCAGCCGCGCACCCAGTTTATCGTCCTCTCACACCAGTTCACCAACGAACGCTTCCTCGAGGCCATTCTGGCGGGCGCGCACGGCTTCCTGCGCAAGACCATCTCCGCCGAGATGCTGATCGCCGCCCTGCGCGCCGTCGAGCGCGGCGAGGCCGTCATCCCCCGCAAGCTGGTCTCCACCCTGCTGGACGAACTCAACCGGGTGGGCACCCTCTTCACCCCCAACCAGCAAAACATTTACTCGCTCACCTACCGCGAGTGCGAGGTGCTCAACCTGCTGGGGGTGAACTACTCCAACCGCGAAATCGCCAACCAGCTGATCATCTCGGAAAACACCGTGCGGGTGCACGTGCACAACATCCTGGAAAAGCTCAACCTGAAAAACCGGCGCGAGGCGGCCGAGTTTGCCAACCGCTACCAGCTCTCGCTGTGAAAAGAGCGGCAGGACGGGGTCTCCGTCTCGCACCGGCAGGCGGAGCGCGGGGAATGAGACGCACTCTCCGCCAGGAGAATATATCCCCCGCGAGAGGGGACGTGTCTCCCGTAAAGGGGGACCTGTCCCTCTTACGGGGGACTAATCCATTTCCCCGGAGGACTAATCCATTCTTCCGGCGAAATAATCCAAACATAATCCTTGCCGTTCAGGCAGGATTATTGCCCGCCTTCTCTGGAATGGGTACCATGACGAAGATACCTTTGTTTACCGGTAAGGGGGTGCGCCCGGTTTCCTCTGGTCAGGCTGCTCGCCCATGGCAGGAATGCTCTCAGGCCGGGCATTTTTATTTCCCGACCGGTCCTGGCCCCGCTTTCGACGTTCGCCCGGCCGCGTGTCGAAGCGGCGGAGCGCGCCCCCGTTGATCCGCCCACCAAGAGGAGCTGCCGTGCGGTTTTCTCTTTCCACCTCACCTCCACCCCGGTCCGTCCGTCCCCACCCGTGCCCGGCGCGCAGGAGGCCCGCGTGACCCGCGCCAACCTGGCCGTGCAGACCGGCAAAGTGACCCGGCTGGACCGCGCCCGGCGCTTCGGCCACACCGGGCTGGTGGTGTGGATGGTCGGGCTGTCCGGCTCGGGCAAGACCAGCATCGCCATCGAGGCCGAAAAAGCCCTCTTCGACGGCGGCTACGCCGTCTGCCGGCTGGACGGCG